>LUMD01001571.1_pt1 | contig 12831 bp, 10 predicted proteins | sample 729651 | NCBI WGS metagenome assembly LUMD01 (sample SAMN03860272, study PRJNA289734) | marine metagenome | biome: seawater column; feature: ocean; material: water; isolation source: Red Sea water column Station 34 - depth 258m | place: Saudi Arabia: Red Sea | collected 2011-10-15 | depth 258 m | reverse complement strand
GTCTCGATTCCGTGCTCATCCTGGTAGATCGCGGGGCTGGGCTCGACCGACTGGGAGGGTCTGCATTGGCGCAGGTATTTAGCCAGATCGGATGTGATGGGCCGGATCTAGATTCTCCGGGGCTACTTGCAGGATTGTTTGCGGCAACTCGACAGTTAATCGGCGAGCATAAACTGATTGCTTATCACGACCGATCCGATGGCGGACTTTTTGTTACGTTGTGCGAGATGGCTTTTGTCAGTCGATGTGGTCTTGAAGTTGATCTCGGCAGTGTCAGTGATGTTTTACCGGCACTTTTCAGCGAGGAAATAGGTGTGGTGTTACAAGTCCGGGCTGATGATCAGGCGGCGGTGCTTGCCTGCCTGGACAGTTATGGACTGGGTGATTGCTCCAGAGTGATTGGTCGCGTCGAGCAGGACCACAATGATATACAGATCATAGCCGATGGTCGGGAGCAGTTCCGCGCTGCACGGATCGATTTGCACCGAGCATGGTCGGAAGTATCGTGGAAAATGCAGCGTCTGCGGGACAATCCTGACTGTGCTGACGCTGAGTATGAACGGATTCTGGACATTACAGACCCCGGACTGCATGCCGAATTATCCTTTGATCTCGGTGAGAACCCTGCTGTCAAGGCAATATTGGCGGGGAGTCGACCACAGGTAGCGATCCTCAGGGAGCAGGGAGTCAACGGCCAGCTTGAAATGGCTGCGGCCTTCGACCGTGCGGGTTTCAGTGCAGTCGACGTCACGATGAGTGATCTTGCCGCAGGTCATCGAGACCTTATGGAATTTGCCGGATTTGCGGCTTGTGGTGGTTTTTCGTTTGGCGATGTACTTGGTGCGGGTCAAGGCTGGGCGAAGTCGATTCTTTATCAGTCTAGGTTGCGGGATATGTTTGAACTTTTTCTCCAGCATCCGGAGCGATTCGCGCTGGGTGTGTGTAACGGTTGTCAGATGCTGGCAGCACTTAAGGAACTGATACCTGGAGCGGAGCATTGGCCATCTTTTGATAAGAACGAATCAGAGCAGTATGAAGCGCGGCAGGTTATGGTGGAAGTGTTGGCATCTGATTCAGTTTTACTGGCCGGTATGGAAGGTAGTTATCTGCCGGTCGCAGTGGCACACGGAGAAGGCAAGGCGACATTCGATTCCAATGTAGCACTTAAGCACCTCGCGAATAATAATCAGACCGGACTTCGTTATGTCGATAACCGGGATCAGCCCACGCTGGTTTATCCCTACAATCCGAACGGGTCTACAGAGGGCATTGCTGGGTTAACTGCTGCGAACGGCAGAGTAACGATCATGATGCCGCATCCGGAACGGGTTTTTCGGACACTGTGTAATTCATGGCACCCCGCTCACTGGGGGGAACACAGTCCGTGGCTTCGTTTATTCCAGAATGCGCGCGCTTTCGTGGCCTAAATCTGGATCACATTTCTGCATATGAGGGACCGCCACCGCCTTCAGGTGTCACCCAGGTGATGTTCTGACTTGGATCCTTGATGTCGCACGTCTTGCAGTGAATACAGTTCTGTGCATTGATCTGAAAGCGCTGACCGTTGTTGTCCTCTAGTACCTCATAGACTCCAGCCGGGCAGTAGCGTTGTGCCGGCTCCTGCCAATTTGGAAGATTAACAATAATGGGGACATTTTCATCGCCAAGTTTCAGGTGAGCTGGTTGGTCTTCCTCGTGATAGGTATTGGTCAGGAATACTGATGAATTACGGTCAAAGGTCAGCTCACCGTCCGGCTTGGGATATTCCAAGGCTGGAGCACTGGCGGCATCAACAAGGCTGTCATGGTCGCTGTGTTCGTCGCGCAACGTGAAAGGCAACTTTCCTCTGAACCAGTTTTGATCGACGTAGTTGAATGCACCACCCAGGTAGGTACCGAATCGGTGTAGCGCCGGGCCGAAGTTCCTCGAGCGTTTTAGTTCGTCGATCAACCATGAACGTTCCAGGTTGGTTTGATAGTGCGTGTGATCCTTGCCGCCCGGATCGTTATCAGCCAGCACCTGGAATACTGTTTCAGCCACAACCATGCCCGATTTCATTGCGGTATGCGTTCCTTTGATTTTGGCAAAATTCAATGTACCGGCATCACAGCCAACCAGGAAGCCACCGGGGAAAGACATTTTAGGCAGAGAATTAAACCCGCCTTTCGTAATGGCCCGGGCGCCATAGCTGATCCGCTTGCCGCCGCTGAGGTATTTCCTGATCTCGGGATGTGTTTTATATCTTTGTAGTTCTTCAAAAGGATTCAGATGCGGGTTACTGTAGTTCAGGTCAACAATGAGCCCCAGGGCGATCTTGTTGTCTTCCAGATGGTAGAGAAAAGAACCGCCAGTCGCACCGTGTTCGGACAAAGGCCAGCCGGCCCCATGAATAACGAGCCCCGGCTGATGAATTGCGGGGTCAACCTCCCAGAGTTCTTTGAGGCCTATGCCGTAGTGTTGTGCCGAGCGTTCATGATCTAAGGCATACTGACGCGTGAGTTGTTTGCCGAGATGTCCGCGACAGCCTTCCGCAAACACGGTGTATTTGGCGTGCAGTTCCATCCCTGGTTCGTAGGTGGGTTTGCGGTCACCGGCAGATGAAATCCCCATTTCTCCTGTCGCGACACCTTTGACGGCACCGAGTTCGCTGAATAGGATCTCGCTGGCGGGAAATCCCGGGAAAATATCTACACCCAGGGCCTCGGCCTGCTCTCCTAGCCAACGTACAACTTTCCCCAGGCTGACGATGTAGTTGCCATTGTTGTGCATGGTTCGAGGAATGGTGAAGTTAGGCACCTTTATGCTTTTGGTTTGATTCCGGTAGAAGAAGACTTCGTCGCGGGTAACCGGGGTGGTCAGCGGTGCGCTTCGTTCCTGCCAATCGGGAAAGAGTTCCGATAGGGCTCTGGGTTCTATGACCGCTCCCGAGAGGATATGAGCGCCCACTTCGGAACCTTTCTCAAGTACAACAACGCTGATTTCTTTTTCATGTTCCTGAGCGAGTTGCATCAGACGACAGGCTGCCGATAGCCCGGCAGGTCCCGCACCGACAATCACAACATCGACTTCCATAGACTCGCGTTCTACGGGGATCGTATCCTCAGTCATCAGTTACTGCCTTTTTGTGAATCTCAATCGGTATAGATTAACGGGCCTCAGTGATACATGGAAGCCTCTAACGGGAAAATTCTGCTATAAAGCAAGCAATATCTAATCGGCCAAGAAATGGCACATGTGGGAGGACGTAGTTTATGGACCTGAGAAACCAATCAGCCGTGGTGACAGGAGGCGCTTCCGGTATGGGCGCAGTCACAGCGCGCGCGCTGGCGGCAAGAGGAGCCCGGGTTGCTGTTCTTGATATCAACCAGACAGCAGCCCAGGACAAGGCGGATGAATTTGGGGGTGTGGGTATCGCCTGTGATGTAGCTAACGCGGAATCCACTGCATCTGCTGTAGAGCGGGTTGTGGCCGAGATAGGTCCACCGCGAGTGGTTGTTAACTGCGCGGGAATCGCTTTAGCGGGCCGCATTATTGGTCGTGACGGCCCCCATGATCTGGACGAATATCAAAAAGTTATTAATGTGAATCTGATTGGAACATTCAACGTGCTGCGCCTGACCGCTGCAACGATGTCAGAACTGGATTTGATTGGAGACAGTGGTGGGCGCGGTGTCATTATCAATACCGCATCGGTTGCGGCCTACGATGGGCAAATCGGACAAGCTGCATACAGTTCTTCCAAGGGTGGTGTGGTTGCGTTGACGCTGCCCGCCGCGCGGGAACTTGCACGGTTCGGTATACGGGTAATGACCATCGCACCTGGTTTGATCAAAACACCGATGCTCTCCGGGTTGCCCAAGGAGGTGCAGGAGAGTCTCGCCGACCAGGTTCCTTTTCCGCCGAGACTTGGTGAGCCTGAAGAATTCGCATCACTGGTCGAGCATATTATCGATAATGAGATGCTTAACGGAGAAGTAATCCGGCTTGACGGTGCTATCCGGATGCAACCCAAGTAGGCCGGGCTCATCACCTCGTACTGAATGATTACTGTGACCTACCATCAATCGGGGCTGTTCATCGTATTGGGGCTGCTGTTTGTAATGCTGGTCTGGGGTCGTATTCGATACGATCTCGTTGCGTTTGCTGCCCTGACGATTGCGGTCTTAAGCGGTCTGGTCGACACAGAAGCAGCTTTTGCAGGCTTTGGGCATCCGGCTACAGTGATTGTGGCCTTGGTGCTGGTCGTCAGTCGTGGCCTGGCAAATTCGGGAGCAGTGGAGCTGATCGCACGGTTTGTAGTGCGCGGTGGCGCGGCATTGTCTACCCATATCAGCCTGATTTCGGTGATCGGAGCAGCACTGTCGGCGCTGATGAATAACGTGGCGGCCCTTGCATTGCTGATGCCTGTGGATATGGAAGCTGCCAGCCGAGCCAAGCGCAGCCCTTCTCTGACGCTGATGCCGCTGTCTTTCGCGACCATTCTCGGCGGTATGGTGACCCTGATTGGTACCCCGCCAAATATCGTTGAGCGCCGGCGTCACAACACCAGGCAGGAACTGCAGGACCTTACCGGTTATGTGGCGGAGGCCCGGGTCACTGAGGGCGCCGCGGTTGTTGGTAATAATCTCGATCAGTTGGATCCGCTGGCGGAGGAGTATGACGTTGCCGTGCTTGGTCTGATCCGTGCAGGTCGACGGATGTCAGGATTTGCCCGGGGCCATGTTGTCAGAGCCGGTGATTTTGTCGTTATCCAGGGGGGTGTGGAATCGATGGATAAATTCATCGGTGCCGCCGGTCTAGAATATGCATCAGCACAGAAAAGTGCTGGCGTTCTAGCGGATAACCAGATTCTAGTAGAGGTGGTGGTTCCGGACGGTGCCCGAATCCAGGGGCGCTCGGCGATGAGTCTCCGACTCGCCGCCAGGCACAATAGCATGCTTCTTGGAGTGTCAAGACAAGGTCGCCAATTCAGGGAAAGAATCAGAAAATTAAAGATCAGGGCTGGCGACATTCTGTTGCTGTCCGGCTCTGAAGACGAGTTGCCAGATGTGGTGGGATGGTTAGGCTGCCTGCCATTGGCCGAACGAGGGCTTGTCGTGATTCAAAGAAAAAAGGCGTGGTTGGCAATCGGCCTTTTTGCAGTTGCTATTGCTGCTGCCACAACCGGCATGGTCTACCTGCCAGTTGCCTTGGCAGCCGCTGCCCTGATTTATGTGATAGCGGGACTGGTGCCTTTATCGCAGTTGTACGAATCAATTGAGTGGCCCGTCATTGTGTTACTGGGTTCATTGATACCGATAGGCATCGCACTTGAAAGCAGCGGCGCTGCTGAGTTGATTGCGAAAACCATTATCGAGTGGACCGACGGACTGCCTATTGTGTTTATTTTGGTCATCATCATGGTTGTCACGATGACGCTGTCCGACATGCTCAACAACGTCGCCACTGCTTTGATCGCCGCGCCTATCGCTGTCGAACTGGCCGTGCGACTGGATGTCAGTCCAGACCCGTTTCTGATGGCGGTAGCCGTGGCTGCATCCTGTGCGTTTCTGACACCCATCGGACACAAGAACAACACCATCATCCTGGGGCCGGGTGGATACCGTTTCGGCGACTACTGGAGAATGGGGTTGCCACTGGAGGTATTGGTGGTTGCGGTGGGGGTGCCCATGATTCTCTGGGTGTGGCCGCTTTGACACGTCGGGTGCCGACCCCGCGGTCTGTATGTAATCTCGAGGTGGGGTACCAGAATATTGAAGGAGTTGGGACATGACACTGGGAATAGGCGGGTCTACAGTAGCGCAAGAGTTAAGCCGGCTTGAACAGCCTTCAGCCTATCAACCGATCACAGTCGATGAGCGGCTGACCAGGATCGAGAAGGCACAGCGCCTGATGTTCGACCAAGGTATTGATGCTTTGTTTCTCGAGGCCACGACCAGTCTGGTCTACTTCACCGGCCTTAGACTATGGGCGACTGAGCGGCTACACGGCGCCATCATTCCTGCTGATGGTGAGGTGATCTACATCAGCCCTGCTTTTGAGGCACAAAAAACGAAAGCAATGCTCCTGTTTGGTAGCGATATTCGGGTATGGGAAGAGCATGAAGCCCCGGCCCGGTTAGTTACTGATATTGTTGCGTCACGTTATGGATCAGGTGCGGTTGTAGCGATTGATGAGGCCGCCCCATTTTTTGTCTACGATGCCTTTCGCCAAGCCGCCCCCGGATTTGATTATGTGAACGGCAGTCGGATCACTGGGCCGTGCCGAATAAGAAAGTCAGATGCCGAGATTGCCCTGATACAGCACGCCATGGACGTTACTCTAGAGATTCATGCAGGTGCAGCACGGATTATGCACGAGGGGATTACAACCACGGAGGTTCAGCAGTTTTTAAGTGATGCGCATTTAAAGCTGGGTGCGGATGGTGTACCGCCGTCTATTTCTCAGATATCACCAGGTCGTATGTGTTTGGAGACCCCAGCGCGCGGCAGCGTGAAATCTGGGATCTAGAGAAAAAAGCCCAATCATCCGTATTTGCTGCAGCTGGGATGGGTGTTCCTGCGGAACAACTGGACAGCGCAGCGCGACTGGTGATTGAGTCGGCGGGTCTGGGTCCTGGTTATTCAGTCCCTGGGTTGCCGCACCGAGCAGGCCATGGCCTCGGGCTGGACGTGCATGAGCCACCTTATCTGGTCATGGGAAACAAAACTGAACTGGCCAAAGGTATGTGTTTTTCGAACGAACCCATGATTTGTGTTTACGGGGAATTCGGTGTTCGGCTCGAAGATCATATTTATATGACCGATGACGGACCGTGCTGGTTTACAGAGCCGAGTCGGTCTATTGATGATCCATTCAACTTGGAGGGATAAAAATCACCTGAATACAGTAGATTAAACGGGTAGAAGTGTTGTCGCAGGCTTAACACCTTGATGTGACAGGTTTTTGTATCAGTTCGACTGTTATGCCGTCAGGGTCACGTAGATAAACGGCTTTACCACCTTGATTCGGTCCTTGATCAACTGTAGTTATTTGGCCGATCGGATGCACATCGTGTTCCAAGGCCAGGGTCACAATCGCACCGATATTTTCAACATCAAATGCGATATGGGCAAAGCCTACATCGCAGGGGCGGGGTCGGACTTCGCTGCGATCTGATGGGGCAAGATATTCGATCAGCTCCAAGGTGTGGCCTGGACCATGCAAATAGGCAATCATCACATCCGATTCGCTGACACCGGTTATGCTCTGAATGACTGATTTGGACCGTGGCAGTTTAGGTGTGGCGGTGAACCCGAGAACATCCCTGAAAAAGGCAATACTCCGATCCAGGTCAGATACCGTAAAACTGGTGTGATTTGTCGATATAACTCCGGCATTTGTCATAGAAAGTTACTCGGAATAGAAAGTGTTTGTTATGGTTAGAGGCTGCCCATTGCTTCGGTTTTTTCGCGTAGCTTGAATTTCTGCACTTTACCGGTAGATGTTTTGGGCAGTTCGAGGAAAACAACCGTCTTGGGTATTTTGAAGTGTGCCATCTGCTCGCGACAGAAATTGATAATGTCTTGGTCGGTAACCCCGACGGCCGAGTCCTTAAGGGTAACAAAAGCACACGGTGTTTCACCCCATTTATCATCTGGACGGGCGACGACTGCAGCCTCAAGGACATCGGGATGCCGATAAAGCGTGTCCTCAATTTCAATTGAAGAAATATTTTCGCCCCCTGAGATGATGATGTCTTTTGAACGATCTTTAAGCTGGATATACCCGTCGGGATGCAGGACCCCAAGATCACCGGAGTGGAACCAGCCGCCGGCAAAAGCCTCTGCAGTTGCCTTGGGGTTCTTGAGGTAGCCCTTCATCACTATGTTGCCGCGAAACATGACCTCGCCCAGTTGTAAGGCATCCGGTTTAACCGCATCCATAGTTTCGGAGTCGAGAACCTTAAGGTCTTCAAGCATGTGGTATGGCACACCTTGCCGCGATTTAATTTCGGCCTGCTCGGCGAGTGAGAGGTCGTTCCATTCCGGGTGCCACGCGCAGATGACCGCAGGCCCATAAGTTTCCGTCAGCCCATATACATGCGTCAGGGAGAATCCGGCAGCTTCCATTGCGGCCAAAACTGCAGCTGGCGGTGGTGCGGCCGCTGTCATCACTTCGACCGTGTGATCAAAGTTCCTGCTTTCCGATTCACCTGCATTGATGATCAGATTGAGAACTATCGGTGCACCACAGAAATGGGTGACACCATGATCAGCAATCGCATCAAAAATGGCAGATGCGCTGACGTTGCGAAGGCAAACACTGGTCCCCCCGACAGCGGCCAGAGACCAGGGAAAACACCAGCCATTGCAGTGGAACATCGGTAAGGTCCAGAGATACGTGGGATGATGGCCCAGGTTCCAGCCGATAATATTGCTGCTTGCATTGAGATAGGCACCACGATGGTGGTAGACAACTCCTTTCGGATTACCCGTGGTACCAGAGGTATAGTTCAATGCGATAGCATTCCACTCACTATCCGGTGCGGACCAGCTGTAGTCCGATTTACCCTCAGTCAGAAGTTCTTCGTAGGTCAGTTCGCCCAGTCGGTCGCCGCCGGGTCCCTCAGGATCATCGATATCAATCACGAGTAGATCCCGTTTACAGATCTGCAGAGCATCTTTGATAACAGGTGAAAATTCGGTGTCGGTGATGAGAACTTTCGCCTCACCATGATCAAGGATAAATGCAAGTGTTTTGGCGTCCAGGCGTATGTTCAAGGCATTGAGTACAGCGCCTGTCATCGGTACGCCAAAGTGAGATTCATACAGGGCGGGGATATTTGGAGCCATCACAGATACTGTGTCTCCCGGTCCGATGTTCCGTTTTGCCAACGCCGAGGCCAGTCGACAGCATCGTTCTGCAGTTTCCTTCCAAGTCCATTGGGTGCCGCCGTGAATAACTGCCGGGTGATCTGGATAAACCCGAGCCACACGATCTAGGAAACTCAATGGACTCAGTGATACATAGTTGGCATCACAGCGATCAAGATCGGCGTCATAAATATTGTGCATTCTTCGCGTTTACTGTTTATCAGCTGCAAGTACGTTCGACAGCATACCGTAGAATCAGGATATCCGAACAGTATCATCGTGATCTTTAACGGATCGTCGGTGTGGCTAAGTACTCAGTCAATGGTCAGCAGGATTTTTCCTATGTGAGTGCTGCTTTCCATCAGATGGTGGGCTTGGGCTGCCTGCTTGAGCGGGTAAGTGCAGTGAATGTGAGGTCTGACCGTCTTATTTTCGAACATTGGCCAGACAGTGTGCTCAACATCACTGGCGATCCGGGCTTTTTCATCCAGGCTTTGGGGTCGAAGGGTCGAGCCGGAGATGCTGAGTCTATTCATCATGACTTTCCCGAAATTGACTTCAGCCGTGCTCCCTCCAAGAAAAGCAATTAGGGCATAGCGACCATCCCGTCCAAGCAAATCGATGTTTTTTTGGATGTAGTCCCCGGCGACCATATCTAGAACCACATCAACTTTTGTTTTGCCAGCGATTTCTCGTACGATCCCTGGCCAATCCTCGGTTCGATAATTGACAGCTTTGTCAGCGCCTGCCGATTCGCAGAAGGCGCATTTTTCGTCTGTACCGGCGGTCGTGATAACGGTAGCGCCACAGGCTTTGGCCAATTGAATAGCCGCGAGACCTATACCGCTGCTGCCGCCGTGCACAAGAAGTGTCTCGCCCGGTGCAAGCCGAGAGCGAGTGAAAAGATTGTAGTAAACCGTGAAATAGTTTTCCGGTATGGCACCAGCCAGCTGTGCGTCGTAACCTTCAGGCCACGGTAGACAGTGTCGTTCATGTACCGTCGTATATTCCGCATACCCCCCACCGTGGGTAAGCGCTGTAACATGATCGCCGGGTTTATACCGACTGGTTTCCCCACCGACCGCTACGACTTCGCCCGCCACTTCAAGGCCGGGTAGCGGATTTGCATCAACCGGCGGGTGGTAGTTGCCTTGACGCTGGGCGCAGTCGGGGCGGTTAACACCAGCGAGTTTGAGTGCATCAGGTCCGCCTGGTTCAGGAATGTCGATTGCAAGCATTGTCTCAGTCATGTCGATATTTCGCTTCAATTGTCTATTGTGAAAGGATCAGAAATACGGCTTCGAGCCAATTCGTCAGTTACATCGGAATAATAGCAGCGCTTCGGTGCCTGTTCAGTTCACGCGTGGCACCCTATAGACACCGGATAATGGTGCCGGGTAACAGTGAATCAAGGTCTTGCCCGGGTTCAGCGGCGTGGTGTGTGAAGTACATTGTCCCGTTGAATGTTCGTTGTCCTTGGCGGCACTAGAAAGTATCGGAACCTCTGAGTTCTGGAGTGTGACAAACCGTAATCGATTCCCTTGATCGTAAGCGCTTGAAACTTGAAACCAGGAAACATTGTATTCGCATTGCTTAAACACCGTTTGTCATCAGCCAAGCAGACGATCGCGATTCCATGATCTCGAATATCTGTTTCGCTGACCCAGGGGCTCCATTGGTGGCTCAGGTGTTGAAGCACTGACGGATGGTCGATCGAATGAAAGGCGATACTGTCAGGTGCCATCCAGCCGCCACCAACGAGTTCAAGTTTAGACTCGAACGAATCATGCCACAGCCGTGTCACGGTCGATGCCAGTTCCTTTCCCGGGAAGTTGTACCGTGACTCGACCCCCCCCTGACTGATGACAGCCAGCATGACTAGCGGTACCAGTATGGCGTAAACAATAGAGCCGACAACAATCCGTCGACATTGGATGCCGGTCAGATTGATAGGAAACTGCAGAATGAGCATGATCCCTGCTGTAATAAGTATCGGGCCGCCCCAGCGACTGGAAACGTCTACTCCCAGGACCAGGCTGGGGATCGCGGTGATCAGTAGTGGAAAAAGCATTACCACGTATATGAGTCCAGCGTGTTCCGGTAGATTTGGAAATCTGAGAAGAGCCCGCAACCGCTGGGACAATGAGGAACTGTATGTCGCTAGCATGAACGCGATAACTGCCGGTAGCAGATAAATTAGTTGGGCCAGGAAAAAACTGACTGCTTTCCAACGGATCGGCAACGAATCCAGAAAGAAATAATCACTGATGTGCTGAACTGTGCCAATTCTATGATCGACCACGTAATCCACATGAACATAAATCAGCAACGCGAATACCAACGCGCCCGCATAAGGGCCAGGGGTGCCGATCTGTGTACGACCCTGCCGAGTAGAAATGATGTAGAGACCAATAGCACCGACCAGAGTTATGGCGTAGTACTTGGTCAGCATGCCGATTGCAAGACAGAGCCCTAGGGCGATCCAATACATCAATCTTCTTCGGCTTATAGCATAGTAAGCGAATAGTGCCGTTAATGCCCATATGGAGATCAGCATTGAGCTATGGTTCAGTCGAATGCTAAGAAAACTGTAGTAAGGAATAAATTCGAGGAGACAAACGGCGGCTAATGCCTGCGCAGGCCTGAGAATTTGCCGCGCGAGTAGATAGATCGCGATAAAAGCGATGGCGATGTTGATCTGGGACAGGAACAGGTAGTTCCAGTTGGTAATGCCGGCAATCTTAAGAAAACCAGCAACCACCCACGGCAGGAAAGGGGGATGCAAGTTGTAGGACAGCATCCATTCCTGCCCCCAGGCAAAATGCATCATGCTGTCACTGTCGAGCTCGTGCCGGGTCAGTCCAGGCAGGACGGTCCACATCACCATATGGACGACGAGAAAAAGCACGAACAGCCTATTCGACTGCCGATCTTTGATGCCGTGGCTCAACATTGCCTAGAGACTATATTCTATGCACCTTCCGGACAGCGAGTTCAGGATAGTCTGTGGTCACTCCCGCGAGCTGCCATACCAGGGCTTGTTTGATCTCGTCACTGCGATTTACCGTCCAGCAGTGGATGGGAATGCCTACAGCACGGGCCTCTTCCACACGTTGGTTAGACAGATCGTCGATAGAAGGTCCCCAGATCCGACCGCCAGCCGCGAGCACTGCAGCTGCAATATTGCCGTTAAATTCCATGAGGTTGAAACCGGCCAGCCACGGTGAATTGTTCTGGTTGCCGACTGTATCGTAACCAGGTGCCTGGCTGGTCAGATAACAAGTCGTGATCTCAGGACAAAGCTGTTGCACCTGACGCAGAATGCGCCAATCGAAGGATTGAACCCAGCTGTTGTCTATGAGTTCGAGCTTTTTGAGTTCCCGCACCAAGAGCAGGGCGTATTCATGCGGGGGCGGTGTGGCGTGGGGACGAAAAGGATCCGACTTGACTTCGATATTCAAGATTGGTCTACCGGTTGGGAGATCATTACAAAATTCGGCGACTTCGCACAGGGTGCAGATCCTTTCTCCATCTACGGAGACTTGGTCAGGAAACTGTTTCGACAGTTCTGATGTCGGATTTATTCGGCCAATATCGAACTTTTTTAGCTCGGCCAGGGTGAGGTCGTAGATAGCTGGTCCATTGTGCCTCAACCATCGTCGGGAGCAATCACGGGTGAGGTCGCAATTGAGCCGCTCATCGTGGTGTACGATAATCTGCGAATCAGCACTGATTCTGATATCGAGCTCCAGGCCATCAACGCCTGCCTCGACTCCAAAAGCAAACCCGGCTAAGGTGTTTTCAGGGCGATTCCCTCTGGCACCACGATGGCCATGAACCAAAAGTGTTTTCAAGACTGTGTTTTCTAGTTAGGCTTGGCAGAAGACCGTTTATAGGTCAGAACTATACCCAAGCTTCCCCTGTGGCTGTCGAAATCTCTCTATCTAATAATCCATGCCTTTCGAGCCGCGAAACC
>LUMD01001887.1_pt1 | contig 12867 bp, 10 predicted proteins | sample 729651 | NCBI WGS metagenome assembly LUMD01 (sample SAMN03860272, study PRJNA289734) | marine metagenome | biome: seawater column; feature: ocean; material: water; isolation source: Red Sea water column Station 34 - depth 258m | place: Saudi Arabia: Red Sea | collected 2011-10-15 | depth 258 m | reverse complement strand
GACATTGCGAATGTATTGGTTGGATTCTTTTTAAGAAACTCTCTACATTTTTCTTCTGCAATACCTAATTTTCCTTCGTTAAGAATCTGGCTGATGTAAAGCAAAATACTTGGAATAGATTCAAGAGTGTTAATTTGCATGAACGCATGATCAGCAGCAGGTTTATTCTTATTTCTTCTAAAGTAATCATATAAGGCTTTCCAAGATGACAATAAAGCAGGGTTTAGCTCACAGGCCTGTCTATAATGTGCGATTGCATTTTCTTGGTTACCGGTATCTCTATTGAGATGACCTAACTCTTGATAGGCCCTCCCCATGTCAGGAGCTGTGCTTAACAAACTCTCAATATATTTTTTTGAATCATCATAATTTTTTAAATACCTTGAGCAAACTGCAGCTAAATATAGGCTATCAATATGGTTTGGATCTTCTGCAAGATTTGACTCTAATAAACCAAGTGCTTCAACAAATCTAGTATCTTTTACTGCTTCAGTAGCTCTCGATATGTCTAATTTATTTTGTTTCATTTATTATGCTTAATGAGGAAAATAGTAATTTTCCTTATGCAATTAAAAAGGGAGCCTAAACTCCCTTCTTAAATAATAGCTTTATATAACCTAAAAGCTTTGCTTATACCTTATGCCGATAGTTGTTGGTCTTATATAAGACACACGCTGTCTATCAAATACAAAGGTATTACTAATTGCAGCTCTTTCGTCTGTTACGTTGTCAATGTAGAGCTCAGCAGTCATACTATCATTGCTCATACCAAGACGAACATCAAGAACACTATAACTATCTTGCAGAGCTTTATTCATTTCCATAATGTCTGAATAACTATGATCAGAATGAGTGAATTGAACTTGAGCATGTCCAACGTTTCCATTTGACATCCCCCACTCCTGTCTTATTCTTATGTTAGACTGCATTTTAGGGGCAAACGCCATATCAGCTCCAACAATTACATCGTTGGTAGGTACTAGTTTCTCTGTAAGTTCAGTATCCAATACTGAGAAAGCACCGGAAACTGTCAACCCTTCCTTATTAGCATAGTAAGTAAAGTCACCCTCTACACCTTGGATTTCGCCATCTGCGGCATTATCAGAAAAGAATAAGTTAACAATGCTTGGATCAAACACCGTTGTTTGAAGTCCTTCAACATCTACAAAGAAAGCACTCCCGTTAAATCTCAGTCGACCGTCTTTAAGAATTGTTTTCCAACCAAACTCATAGTTTGTAATTTCATCAGAATCAATAGCTGGAGGTACAGTATATGATCCATCTGGACTTGTTCTGCCAACAGGTCTATTTAGAAGACCCGGTCTAAAGCCTTCAGACCATGTCACATAATACATAACGTCCTCACTTGGATTCCATGAATACGTTACCTTTCCAATAACACCATCTGTTTTAGCTTTATCTGGATAACCATTTGCATTACCTGGTGCATATTGAGCCGATAAGTTAGATCCAAATTGTTGAGTATCCGGAGCACCGAACCCATTGTAAAATGATGAGTTAGCACTACCTTCAAAATCAACTTCAATATCGTACCAACGAGCGCCTATGGTAAGTTCCGAGGTGTCACTCACTGCATAATTTAGTTCACCAAAAAAACCTGTCTGTTCGTCAGTTCTCTTAATATCGTTAAAGAAGATGACCGGTTCACAGAAGGGTCCAGCTGAAAACCACCCAGGTGATGCATTATTGATTGAACCTGTTACAGAGGTATCTGTAAGAGGAAGTAACCAGCTGTAAGTGATGTCTTGTCATTTATATCTGCATTTATACGAATCTCATGACTGTCAACTTCAGTATTTGTATATGAGTCAACAAGCAAGTTTGGTGCCTGACAAGTTCCTGTAGGAACATTACCAGGTGCATACGTTGTATAAGTTACGTAATAATCGCAAATGTAATATGGAAGATATTGACCGACGAAAAGATAATCAGTGTAATCAACCATTTGATTAGTATCTCTATCTGTGTATGCTCCAGCATAAACAACTTCAAGATCGCCAATTAACCCTTCAATCGTTAAACTCATGTTGTCAAATTCATCTTTTATTTCATCTTGGGTATATCTTTGAATTTCAAGATCACCTAATGTCGGATCCGCAAAGAAAACACCATCAGCATCAATTGTTTGATGTGCATAAACCAATGTAGCTTTGAAATTATCGCTAGGCTCAAGTGCTAGAGTAGATCTAAAACCTTGATACTCGACATCATTTGCATCTTCTTCTACCAATGCATTTGCTGGTATAAGGGTTGCTCCAGATAGATCGGCTCCAGCTTGAAACCCACCTCTTGATGAAGAAACAGGAAGACCGTTTTGTCTTATGGTGCCAGCAGATCTAAAACGTGCTGACTGACTAGCATCAAGCTGACCAGCGACTTGATCAATATAACCGCCTTTATCATCGCTATAGGCAACAAGTCTCAATGCGGCATTATCTCCAAGAGGAAGATTTGCCATTGCTTCAAGTTTTGTTCCTGATTCACCTTCTGGCGTGAATCTATATTCAAGATCAACATTACCCTCAGTAACTCCTATTTTGGGTTTGTTAGTAATCATTCTTACAACACCAGCTTGAGAACTAGCTCCAAAAAGTGTTCCTTGTGGCCCAGAAAGTACCTCAATACGAGCAACGTCTGCTGCGTAGACATCTAAGTTTCTTCCTGGTTGAGCCAATGGTTGCTCATCAAGGTAGAAAGATACGTTAGGGGCTAGGCCAGCAACGCCTGCAGTTGTAAGGTTGGGAGTGGTCGATGCAAGACCTCGAATGTATATTGTATTTTGACCAGGACCTGCTCCTCCAGCAGTCACTCCCGGTAAATCCAAGAGATAGTCCTCAAAGACATTGATTCCTGTGTCATCTAATGTTTGTTCATTTATTGCAGAAACTGACAAAGGAACCTCTTGCAGAGTCTCCTCTTTCTTTCTTGAGGTTACAACAATTTCTTCGATGGTTGATTGTGCACTTATATTAGGAGTAGCAAGAACGGCACCCGCAGCTGCGACAGCAGCAGCAGATTTTGCTCTGTTTTTAATCCTGAGTACATTTTGTTTCTTTTTTATAGCCTTTGTTCTTTTTAAGGCTTTATGTTGCTTTCTCGTCATCCTTTCCTCCCGATTAGATGATTTAATATCCAAAATTATCAAGTAAAGTGTAGTATATTTTATCTTAAATTTATAGAACTCATTAATAAAATTAAGGCTTTTGGTTTAAACTCACGATGTCTCAAAGTATAGATTATAAGAGATTTTTCATCTCTTTATTTCTTATCTCAGTTTTTATAGGGATTGCCTTAATTAACCTTGATACTGCCAGCAATCTTTTTAATAGCGCCCAATCATTTATAGCTAACAACTTTGGATGGCTAATTATTTTAAGTGCAAATGGCTTTCTAATTTTTTGTATATGGATAGCTATCAGTCGGTTTGGAAAAATTCGATTGGGCGGAACCGGTGCGAAACCAGAATTTAATTTTATAAACTGGATCGCTATGCTGTTTAGTGCTGGATTAGGTATTGGGGTAATATTTTACTCGGTCGCAGAACCTGTTTCGCATCTCAGCTCATCGACACTCTTTGAAGAAGGCGTGTCTTTCACAGAACGGGCTACTTTATCAATGAATCTAACATTTTTACATTGGGGGTTTCACGCTTGGGCTATATACGGTGTTGTTGGATTATGCTTCGCATATTTTGCATTTAATTTAGGAAGGCCTTTTAGAGTCAGCTCCTTCTTTTTAGATAGTGGACTCGAGAACGCCTGGAGCCGGGTGATAGTTGATGTGTTTGCTATTCTTGCAACCGTCTTTGGTATAGCTACATCATTGGGCTTGGGAGCAAGTCAAATAAGTGCAGGACTTGAATATCTGGATATTGCAAACAGTTATTGGCAACCAATAGAAACATTAAGTTCTGATGCCTCACCTGGACAGTTAGTTGTGATTATCTTTATTACTATGTTAGGGCTTATAAGCGTGGTTTTGGGTCTGAACGCCGGCATAAAAAGACTCTCGCAATTAAATATGATGTTGTGCGGTTGTTTTTTGATCACTATATTTTTATTTGGACCTACTGGATATATTCTGGATGGATTTATAGAAAATATCGGGTCTTACATTCAAAATTTTATTAGTCTGTCTACGAATGTAAACACCTACAGTGACTCTGAGTGGCAAAATGCATGGACATTATTCTATTACTGTTGGTGGTTTGCATGGTCACCTTTTGTAGGTCTTTTTATAGCAAGAATTTCTTATGGTAGAACCATCAAGGAATATTGGATCACTAGCCAGTGCTATCAATGAAAATATTTCAGTATCGCTTTTCGTTTTTTTAGAACAGTATCCTGGTGCAACTCTTTTAATGGGTCTTTCTTTAATCAATATTCTTACATTTTTTGTAACTTCCTCTGATTCGGGTGCGTTGGTATCCGCGATGATGACTTCTTCAAATCAAGAAGGCTCGAAGCATAGCGATCCTGCAATAATTACTCGGGTAGTTTGGGCATTAACTCTTGGGATAATAGCTATTATTCTCTTGATGGGTGGAGGATTATTGGCATTGCAGACATCTGTTATTGTAACTGGCCTACCTTTTGCGATGATTGCCTTTGTTGCCGCAAGAAATTTGTATAAAAAATTAAAGATTGATTCTTATAAAATCTAGTGGTCATAAGCTTAAATTGCTACTGCATTAATACCGAGACGTGAGCTTCAACGCTATTGGCCAATGAGGATAGATCGTAGCCACCCTCCAAAGTTGATATAACTCTTCCTTGGGAATGATTGGAGGCGATAGATAGTAGCTGCGTTGTGATCCAAACATAATCTTCTTCACACAAACACAATTCTGCTAAAGGGTCCTGTTCATGGGCATCAAACCCAGCACTAATTAAGAGGAAGTCGGGCCGATGAGCATCCAGTTCTGGTAACCAATCTCTTTCAATTGCTGTTCGAAAACTCTTGCCATCGGTTCCCTTCGGTAAAGGGGTATTAATTATGTGATTATTCCTAAAATCCAAATAACGATAAGGATAGAAATTTTCCTGGAAGCTGGAACAAACTAATACTTCAGGCCTGTCCTTGAAAATATCAACGGTACCGTTGCAATGATGGACATCAAAATCCACGATGGCGACTCGCTTGATGTCCGGATGGGCCAAAGCTGTCTCAGCTGCTAGAGCAATATTATTAAAGATACAGAAACCCATAGCAGCTGCAACTTCTGCATGATGGCCAGGCGGTCTAATCGCACAGAAAGCCCGTTCTGTCTTATCTTGAAGAATATCTTCGACTCCCTTTACGCAAGCGCCAGCAGCCAGTTTTGCAGCCCTCAGGCTACCAACACTCATGTAGGTGTCTGGGTCAAGGCGAACGATTGAGGTCGTCGGCTCACTATGATTAATGGTTAACACGTACTTCTCAGGATGCACCTGAGTTAGGACATCGTCAGCAAGTTCCTCTGCCAATATCACCTGCATGTCCTCAGTCATACCAGTCTCTACCAGGCGATTAATCACTGCTTTTAAGCGTTCAGGCCTTTCCGGGTGTTGAGCAAGTTTGTGGTTTTCACAATCAGGGTGAGTGTAGAGATACATTGCCTTTAAAAGCTCCCGATATAGTTGCCGAAGATGTTAATAACATTCTTGAAATGACTCACTGTGTCACCATTGATATAATTCGAATCTTAATTTTATTTACTGTAAGTCTTATACTAATTCATAGAAATGAAAAAAACCCTGACATTTTTTCTGTTGCTGTTTGTTTGCTCTGCAGATATTTCATATGCGATACCCGACCCATACACAGCTATTTATTCAGTGAAATTAAAACAAGCAGATGGTTTATTGACGACAAAGCTAACGAAAGAAGGAGAAATCTATAGTTATGAAATGATCACTCAGGCCACTGGGATTTGGAAAATTGTTATTGGTGGCAGTCTTGTAGAACGAAGCTCATTTAAGATTGAAGACGCATTGCTTAAGGTAGAAGATTATCATTTAATTGATAAGATAAGAAAGAAACCACGAGAATCAAAAGCTACATTTTCTTGGTCTAATAATTCACTGTCAGGCTTTTATAAGGACAGGAAGTTTACCATTGATCTCGAACAAAACACCCTTACTAGAATTGTTCTGCAACTACAAATAATGCATGCCAAAGAACAACAGCTTGAAATGAATAACTTCATTGTTTTGGATAAAGATGAACTCAATACGATTAGCATTATTAAAGAAGACAACATGGGAGAAATCAGCGTTCCTTTCGGTAAATACCAAGCAATAAAGATTAGTCACCAAGCTAAGGATTCAGACCAGATAAATTCTTTATGGCTCGCACCAGAGTCTGACTCAAGTCGAAAACAATAAAACAAATTTCGAAGCCAATTTAACCCAGCTTAAGTACTAAACTTGTAAAACTTTTTTTTAATCTATATACTGACCGACCGATCGGTAAGGTGAGTTTTATGGACAGTACAGAAATCATATTAAATAAAGCAGAGAAATTGTTCGCAGATCTCGATTTTGGATCAGTATCAATGACTAATATTGCCAATGCCTGCAACATGAGTAAGGCGAATCTATACCATCATTTTTCATCAAAGGAAGATCTCTATACACAAATTCTTGTAAGAGCTCAAAAAAACACTCAGAACATCTTAGAAAAAACTAAAGAAATAGCTGGGACGTTTATTGAAAAGATAGAATTTTTTGTCAATGAGCATTTAAATCAAATGCTTAAAGACCCCATGAAATATAAGTTATTAGCAAGAGAGTTTTCTGATCACGGTCTCTCGTCTCGCTCAATGCCGAGTATTGGTTTAATGGAACAAAATTTATCACAGATTGTTGACTTGATTAACCAAGCCAAAAGGAATAATGAAATTATTGAGACGTGCGACAGCCATCTGCTCGCTTATCAATTACTTGCACCAAATTTGACTTACATTACCCACCAAAAAATTATTGAGACTGTTTTTGAAGGGCTAGGACCTTCTTCAAATAAAAACTTTTCTAAAATATTAACGACTAATTTACTCAAAGGAGTGGCGAAAAATGATTAATTCTCAAAAAAACATCATTTTGATCGCTTTGCCTTTGTTGTTTGTGGCCTGGAATGTAAATTCGCAAATCGTTGTCAGCACGACCTTTCCAAGCACTATGGAAATGAATGAGGAAGAAAACCTGATGGGTCTCATTTATAGCCAATCTTCACCCAGTGTAGCGGTGGAAGTTTCTGGGCGAGTGGTTGAAATTATTGCCGATGTTGGCGATGAAGTTCGTGCTGGTGATGTATTGGCCAGAATTGATTCTGAGAAATATAATCTCCAGTACTCGCAAGCCAAGGCTGAAATTGCCAGACTTAGTGCCTTACTGGTTAATCAAGAATTGGATCTGAAGCGAGCCGAAAAACTTTTTAAAGACAATCTGGTTTCTGAGGAAATGATGGATCGGACCAGAGCACAATTCAATGCATTGAAAGAACAAATGAATGCTGCAGATGCTCAGCTGAGAAATGCAAAAAGACTGATTGAAGAAACCAATGTCAAGGCGCCTATTCAATCGGAGGTAGCGATCAAAAATATCGATGCAGGTGATTATGTCCAACCAGGAATGGTGGTATATGAACTGGTGGACACAAAAAATTTGAAAGTTGATTTATCTTTTCCTGAATATTTAAGTCCCAAGTTAAAAAAAGACCTAGAAGTACGCATCACTTCGCCAGCAAATCCAAATGAAATTGTGATATCAAAGATCAAAGAGATTAAACCAAATATTGATGCTCGAAATAAGTCATTAACGGTCATCATCGATTTTGAAAATCCGGGCACTTGGTTGCCAGGAGCAAGTTCACGAGCCACTGTGGTGTTCTCTAAGTTCGAAAGTGCAGTTGCGGTGCCTCAAATTAGTGTAGTAAGAAGATCTGTTGGGGAAGTTGTTTATGTTGTCAAAGACAACATTGTCAAAGAAATTCCAGTAGAAACTGGGCTGAGAAAAGCAGGGTATATTCAAATATTGAATGGCATCTCAATGGATGATGAAATTGTCAAAGATGGTGCTGGCTTTCTAACCAATAATTCAGAGATTGAAATCGTAAACTAAGATGAGCTTACCTGAGGTATCTGTTAGACGTTTTGTTTTTGCAGTGATGATCAACTTGGTCATTGTTCTCTTTGGGTTAATATCGGTTAATCGAATCTCAATCGATCGTTCACCCGATGTCGACTTTTCCTTGATTTCAGTCACAACGATTTTGCCAGGGGCCAATCCTGATGTAGTGGATTCCAGCGTCACCAACTTCATTGAGGGTGCGGTTAACAGTATTTCTGGGGTCGATGACGTTAGATCGAGATCCGCACCTGGGGTATCCAATGTTTTCATCCAGTTTCTTTTGGAGAAAGACCTAGATATTGCCTTCAACGAGGTTCAATCCAAGGTTGGTCAAATCAATTCTCAATTACCTGATGATGCTGAAACTCCAATCATCAGCAAAATTGAAACAGGTGAGATACCTATTATCTGGCTGGCTCTGAGAGGAAATCGAACACTGCAAGACCTAAGCGTCTATGCAAAAAATGTTCTAAAAAGAAAAATAGAAACCATTAATGGTGTTGGGAGTGTAGTCATTGGTGGTGAACAAGAACGAAACATACGGGTCAATTTAGATTTTGATCGAATGAGTGCTTTTGGAATCACCGTTCAAGATATTGTCATGGCTTTCAGAAACGAGCATATAAAACTTCCTGGGGGATTCTTAATTGATAACAGTAAAGAGGATCTACTGAAGCTTGATCTTGAATCACATAATGTTGAAGAGATTGAAGACATCATAATCACCTATGATCGTAATCGTGCAATCAAATTAAAAGATATTGCTGAAGTCAAAGATGACGTCAGAGACCTAAGAAGCTTAGGTCGATTCAATGGTGACCCTTCAATAGGTGTTGGTGTAACCAAGATAAGGGGAGAGAATACAGTTGAGATCATCGAGAAGGTTAAAGCCAAAATCGAATCAGATATTAGGCCAACATTACCAGAAGGCATTACGCTCGATATTGGAACCGATGACAGCAGCTATATCTATGAATTAATTAGCGGGCTTGGACAGAATATATTTATTGGCTTTATTGTTGCATCACTAATCGTTCTCCTGTTCTTGAGAAGTTATTCGAGCATGGCAATTGTGAGCATCACAATTCCTGTCTCCCTTTTTGGTGCAATTTTTATCATGTATGCATTCGGTCTTACACTGAATACCATGACCATGCTCGCACTCCTCTTGCTGATTGGGATTGTGGTGGATGATGCCATCGTTGTTCTTGAAAATGCCCAGAGAAATCTGAATGAAGATACGCCAGAAGATCGCACTAGAGCCAGTATTATTGGTGCTAATGAAGTCTTTTTACCGATTGTTTCATCGACACTCGTTCTTGTCTCGCTGTTTACAGTGGTATTTTTCATGGAAGGCATTGCTGCAAGATTTTTCAGATCATTTGGGATTGTAGTGTCTACTGGGGTATTGGTGTCAACATTCGTTGCATTGACTTTAACCCCTACTCTCGCATCGAAATTTCTCAAAACAAAGAGAGAGTCTAATCGAATTTTTGACGGCTTTAATCGAAGATTTGTTGAAATTGAAAATCGTTATCGTGGACTGATTGAGTGGTCACTGAGTCATAAGAAAAAAGTGTTATCGTACGGCGGTCTAGTTGTCGCTTTATCGTTTGTAGGTTTTACACAGTTGAGTGGTGGTTTTTTTCCTGAAGAAGATGAGGGTCAATTTACCATTACAGTAAAAACCCCTGTTGGAACTGGTATTGAGTATACAATTGATCGTCTATCAATGGTTGAGAGCCTTTTAGAGGAATATGAAGACATAGAATCTTATTTCACCATTATGGGTTCTGGGATTGAAAGCCAAGCAGTGAACATTGGGGTTATCTACGTAAGACTTCAACCCAGCAATATAAGGGAAAATAAACAATATGAACTCATCCCCATTCTTAGAGAAAGATTGAATAAAATTCCTGGCATTAAAGCATTCCCTGCCCCCATGTCATTTGCCTCTGGGACTAGAGGTGAAGCCATGCAATTCACAGTTTCAGGACCAGATCTTAATATCTTAAATGAATCCATTAATGCCTTTCTTCGCAAACTTGCAGAAACACCAGAGCTGGGTGATATCGATTCAAGCATTGAGTTAAACCTGCCTCAAGTAAACCTAGAGATTAACAGGGAACTTGCCTCAGAAATGGGCTTATCAACAAGACTAATCGCAGAGGCGGCAAATATCTTTGCGGGTGGTATCGATGTTGCTCGCTATAACGATGCAATCGGGGATGGGGAACGATATAAAATCAGGTTAAAAGGTGAATATGATATGTTCCCACAACGTCTCTCAGTAATGCAATAGAACTCATTGAGAATGCTGCAGCAGAAACTCTACCTCTGGGTTATGAAGTTGGTTTTTTTGCAAGAGCCAAAGAGTTTAAGAGAACCAGCAATCAAATGCTCTTCGCCTTTCTCACGGGCTTAATACTTGTCTATATGGTCCTTGCAAGTCAATTCAACTCATTCAGACAACCATTGATCGTTATGATCTCTCAGCCATTGGCAGTGATTGGAGGGACACTGGGGATTTGGTTAGTGGGATCAGACCTAAATATATTTTCGATGACAGGGCTGGTCTTGCTGACAGGTCTAGTGGCGAAAAACTCTATCTTATTGATTGACCGAACAAACCAGGAAAGACAAAAAGGACTTGAAATTGATGAAGCCTTGTTGAGTGCCTGCCCAAGAAGATTGAGACCCATCTTGATGACTTCTCTGACATTGATATTGGCCATGATGACGCCTGCGCTTGGCATTGGTTCTGGCGTCGAATTAAGCCAACCACTGGCCATTGCCGTTGTCGGCGGTATGATCAGCTCAACTTTTCTTACATTGGTGATTGTGCCCATCGTTTACTCATGGGCAGAAAAAAGAAAGCTAAGAAAACGACTCTATAATCTCGAGAGAAGAGCTTCCAGTTCGAATGTATGATTCTGAGTCCCGTGCGACTGAACTTTGATAGAGCCCAAGACTGAGCCGAGTTTACCGGACTTCTCCCAACCAAGATCATGGATCATTCCATAGATCAGCCCTGCCCGATATGCATCCCCACAACCGGTTGGGTCGGCTTCATTTTCAACAGGGATCGGAGCAATAGAGATGACTTGATCCTGAACGAAGATATTCGAACCTTTGCCTCCTTTGGTGACAATCATCGCGGACACCCTTCTTGTGATCTCATTTCGATCCAGCTCCGTAATTTCAGAAAGCAGGTTTGCCTCATATTCATTGAGAATAATCCATTCAGCTTGATCGATAAAATTGAGGATTTCTGACTTGTCAAACATAGGAAGCCCCTGACCAGGATCGTACATAATCGGAATTCCTTTTTTATGCATCTCATTTGCATGCAAAAGGGTGCTCTCTTTTCCATCGGGTGAGAGTATAACCATCTCTATCCCCTCTATATTCGGGATAGAATTATTGTGCCCCTCTTCCATTGCTCCAGGATGAAATGAGGTCAATTGATTATTTTTTTGATCGGTCGTAATAAAACATTGAGCTGTGTACATATGATCGATAACTTTTATACCTGACGTCGATATCTGATTTGATTCAAGCCAGGCCTGATAATCACCAAAATCTTTACCTACAGTGGCACAAATGATTGGGTCCATGCCCAGCATCTTCATATTAAACCCTATGTTTCCAGCACAACCACCGAATTCTTTTCTAAGTCTTGGAACATTAAATGCAACACTGAGAATATGAATTTGATCAGGGAGAATAAAATCCCCAAATTCACCATCAAACTCCATTAGAAAGTCGTATGCGACTGAACCACAAACAATAACTGACATAAATTTACCTTTATTAATTAATTCAAAGACATTCTGGTTTCAATGTCTTTAATTTCTTTTGGAAGCTTTCCCGATAAAACCTCGCAACCGTTGCTCGTAACCAAGACATCGTCTTCAATTCTTACGCCTATACCGCGCCAATTTTTTTCTACGTTCTTATTTTTCTTTGAAATATAAATGCCTGGTTCTATAGTTAAAACCATGCCGGGTTCAAACTTTTTAGCTTTACCCTTTTTATTCACATAAGAGCCAACATCGTGAACATCCATGCCCAGCCAGTGACCGATTCCGTGCATATAGAAATCCTTAAAAGCTTCCTGCTCTATCAATGATTTAAGTGAGCCAGAGAGAAGTCCTAACTTTTTTAAGCCTAGAGTAATACTTTCAATAGCATCTGCCTGTAATTTCTCAAATGTTTGCCCTGGTTTTACAGAGCTAATAGCTTTTTTCTGGGTCTCTAAGACAATGGTATAAATGGCTTTTTGTTCCTCGGTGAAAGAACCGGACACGGGAATTGTACGAGTGATATCTGCAGCATACATAAGGTGCTCACATCCTGCGTCTGTAAGCAGAAGGTCGCCTGCTTTTAATTTATCTTTGTTTTCAATGTAGTGCAAAGTACAAGCATTGGCTCCAGAAGCCACTATGCTGTGATAAGCAGGAACAGCTCCATATTTCCCAAATTGATGATTGATTGAAGCGTCGATTTGATATTCAAAAACACCGTCTCTACATTCATCCATCACACGATGGTGAGCTTCCACGCTAATTTTTGCAGATTTCTTCATTAATTGAATCTCTTCTCTAGATTTAATTAGCCGCATTTCATGTATTAAAGGCTCTAAAGAAACAATTTCTGTAGGAACCACGCCTCCCCTTCTTTGATTAGCCCTTACCTGATTAAAGGCATTCACAATGCTCTTATCAAAACTCTCATC
>LUMD01001539.1_pt1 | contig 12878 bp, 10 predicted proteins | sample 729651 | NCBI WGS metagenome assembly LUMD01 (sample SAMN03860272, study PRJNA289734) | marine metagenome | biome: seawater column; feature: ocean; material: water; isolation source: Red Sea water column Station 34 - depth 258m | place: Saudi Arabia: Red Sea | collected 2011-10-15 | depth 258 m | reverse complement strand
CTGATATCCTCAATCCAAAGCCCCATTTCCTCTGTCTCCTCGGGGTTGAGACCCGATGAGGGCTCGTCTAACAACAACATCTTAGGCTCAAGGCATAGCGCCCTTGCTAGTTCAACCTTCTTTCGCACGCCATACGGCAGACTTGAGATTATTTGATTCCGGTAGTGGGCTAGCTCCAGAAAATCAATAACTTCCTCCACTTTTGTTCGATGATCCAGTTCCGCCTCGACAACGCTACCGGTGAATAATAATTGACGCCACCAGCTTTGAGTGTTGTGCACATGCCTACCCACTAAGAGATTTTGTAAAACAGAAGCATGTTCGAACAACTCAAGATTTTGAAACGTTCTGGCGATGCCTAGGCGTGCAATGTCTTTGGCTCCATACTCTAATAGATTGTTGTTGGCAAATTTCAGCTTTCCGGATAAAGGCTCGTAGAAACGGCTCAATAAATTGAAGATGGTGGATTTTCCTGCGCCATTCGGTCCGATGACTGCATATACCGAGCCCTCTTCGACAGTAAAACTCACATCGTCGACTGCTTTGAGGCCGCCGAAGGAGATGGAGAGGTTTTCGATTTCTAGCAAGCTCATCTTAATCGCTCCGTCTTCAGGTAGGCTCTCTGGCGCTTAAAACTCTTACGCCTATAAACAGGGAAGAATTCCATATAGCTGCGGATTTTGATCCAACGGCCATAGATGCCGGTTGGTTCGAATGCGATTACGCTGACCAGTATAGCTCCAAAAATGAATGGCTCTATTCCTGGCAAGCCGCCGATCGAAGATGGCAGACTGTCTTTCGCAATTGATATGCCGGTTTCCAAAAGGCCAATCAATACAGCTCCGAAAAATACGCCATGGACGGTACCAAGGCCTCCTAATACAATCATCAATAGCAACTGGATGGACAATAAAATTCCGAATATTTGAGGTGTCAGAAACGACATATAGTGCGCCAAAAAGGCTCCCGCTAGACCTGTTATGGCGGCAGATACGGTAAAGGCAAAAACCTTAATTTTCATTGGGTTCACACCCAATGCCTGGGACGAGACTTCGGATTCTCTTACCGCAATCATTGCGCGACCCAGCGGAGAGCGCAATATATTCAACACTGCGAGAGTGGCGGTGACTAAGATGCTCAAGACAAACAGATACAGTTCCCAGGACTCCCATATTTGATAGCCAAACAGCATTGGAACATCGACCATCATACCGCGATTACCGCCGGTGATGCTGTTGAGATGGCCAGCAACATCCTCCACTATGATTGCAAAGGCGAGTGTCGCGATTGCCAGATATATGCCTGACATCCGTGCGGCAGGGATGGCGACTAGCAGACCACCTATCATGCTCAGCAAAGCTGCCATTGGTAGCGCTACAAAGGAGGAAAAACCCTGAGCTAGAAACCAGGCATTTGTGTAAGCCCCGATTGCCAAAAATGCCGCGTGGCCGAGACTTACCTGGCCTGTAAAGCCAGTTAATACCATTAAGCCCAAACCTGCCATGGCATAGATCAGTATGCGCGTTGCCTCGCCGATATAATAGCCATCGAATATTAGTGGTACAGCAAACAGGACGAGGATTAGTAAACCATACCAAAAGCGGTGCCCACCATGTTTTGCTAGATTCAAGTCTTGTTTATAATTGGTTTTGAACAGAATTCTCATATCAAAGCTTCTTTTTATGTATTTGAGCAAACAACCCCTGTGGTCGTAAGGCCAATACTATCAACATTACAACGTAGATCATACTGCCCTTAACTGCGGGAACGTATGCGGCTGCAAAGGGCTCTATTATGCCGACAATAAGTCCCCCAAGAATAGCCCCAGGCATAGAGCCGAAGCCACCTATTACGGCTGCGGCAAAAGCCTTGATGCCCAGCAAGCCGTTCATCGGCTCGATTAGTGTGATTGGGGCCAATAGAATACCTGCCAGAGCTGAAATTGCAGCGGCGACAGCCCAAACAGCTGAAATGATAACTCTTACCGGAATTCCTGAATAGTACGCAGCAAGCTGGTTTTGAGATGTAGCCTTCATGGCAATGCCCCATTTAGAGTAACGAAAATATGCCCATAGAATTGCTATCAATATCGCTGTGACAGCAATAATTGCCAAACGTTCATTACCTATAACAATCCCGTAAAAGCTGCTAAAACCTGAAATGGGGCTATCAATGGTCAGAGGCACCTGCCCCCAAATCATCCCTGCAGCAGCACGGAAAATGATGCCCAGTCCTAGGGTCAGAATGATTACGGCAAACTGAGGTTGTCCAATCACTCGACGCACTATCAGAATGTCAACAAGAGCGCCAAACAACGCCATGAGCCAGAAAGGCATGCCCAAGTCCATTATTAATGTCCAGGCAACAAACGAGCCCAACATCATCATATCACCCTGAGCAAAATTAAGCATCTCAGTGGCCTTGTATATCATCACAAAGCCCAATGCCATCAAGCCATAGATACAGCCTTGACTGATGCCAACTATAAGTAATTGCAAGAACTCATTCATTGACTTTAGTCATAGCCAAATAAAGTTAAGAGTTGGCTTTGAGTTCCCTTCTTAAAACTTTACCGACATTCGTTTTTGGAATTTCACTAATAATCTCAACTTGTTTAGGAACTTTATATGCTGTCAATTTTTCGCGACAGAAAGTAATGATTTCTTCTTCAGCAACATCCTGTCCCTCATGTAAGACGATATAGACCTTTACAGCTTCTTGAGATTTTTCATCCTTCACGCCAACACAACCGCATTCCAGAACAGCGGGATGCTCATTGACTACCGCTTCAACTTCATTCGGATAAACGTTAAATCCTGAGACCAGGATCATGTCTTTTTTGCGATCAACAATAAAGATATTGCCCGTTTCATCTATTCTAGCAATATCACCGGTTTTAAACCAGTTGTTCTCGTCTAGCCCAGAGTCTTCAGATTTCCAATAACCGCTCATAACCTGAGGACCTCGTACACATAATTCTCCAGGCTCATTTAGCTCCGTGATTGTCTGGTCATTTTCATCTCGAATTTCCACCTCAGTGTAGGCTGCAGGTAAACCAACAGAGCCGGTAAACTCTGTTTGTCTGTAGTCAACTACACTCACTAGTGGTGAAGTTTCGGTTAGACCGTAGGCCTGCCAAATAATCGAATTTGTGACCTCAAGCCATCTCTTTGCGGTTGTATCTAACGCCGCCATTCCACCACTTAAGGACATAATCAGGTTACTGAAATCTAAATCCTTAAAGCCATCGGTATTTAACAGCGCCTCGTAAAGTGTGTTGACCCCAGAAATCATGTGGAACTTATGTTTTTTCAGAATCGAGATGAAAGTTTTGAGATCCCTTGGGTTGGTCACAAGGACACTCTTTCCACCTATATGAAGCAACATGAAGTTGTGCACTGTCAGAGCAAAGATGTGATAAAGCGGAAGCGGACATATTGCAACTCTTTGTTCCTTATCGGCATTTTCGTACATCTCTGGATCGATAGTGAAAAAGGCCTGAATAATGTTTGCCAGAATATTTCGATGCGTCAGTATTGCTCCTTTAGATACTCCAGTTGTACCGCCAGTGTATTGTAAAAAGCGTCGAGAAATCCTGTAGCGTCATTTATATTGAATCGTGGTACTAATTTTTTAACCTTTCTGGCAACAAAATTGATAATCTTTCCTTTAAAGCCTAGAAGGTCTCCAACTGTCGTCAATAAGACCTTTTCTACACCTGCAAGATCTGATTTTTCAACAACATGGGCCACCCCTTCCCAGACAAGTAAAACCTTAGCCTCACTGTCTCTTAATACATGCTCTAATTCTCTTGGAGTGTAGAGTGGGTTAATATTAACAACGACAATGCCAGCCATCAGCGCACCATAAACAATGACTGGGTAAGCTAACATATTTGGCATCATAACGGCAATTCTGTCTCCAGCCTTATAACCTTGGCCAAGCCAAGAAGCAAAAGAATTAGCCTGTTCAGAAAGTTCCTCAAAAGACATTTCAACACCAAAACTTTCAAAAGCTATTTTGCCTTGATGTTTTTTACAAGTGTTGTTAAAAAAATCTACTAGATTTGCGTTCTCTTTGAAAAAGTCAGTCTCTTCGATATTGCTTGGTATGTTGTTTTCCATATATCCTCTCGATTGAAATTAACTCTCCTTAACTTTATTTATCAATATTTCTTTATATTGATTATAAACTTCTCCGTCCTTTTTTAATGCATAACAAGAATTTCCAAATTTTTCCCCAATAGATTTAGTCGTAGCAGCATGAGCCAATAGATCCGTTATATGGCGGCAACCTTTTTCTGAACCTAATATTTTTAAAACCTTCTTATTAAAGCCTGATACTACAAACTCCCCTTTTAATTTTTCACAATTTATTACCGCTTGAGGACATACATTATAAGGGCCTGAGCCAATAACAGCCTCTATATCAACAATCTTTCTGTCATCATCGAGCGTAAGTCTAATAGCCATATCATGCAACGGCTCTCCTGCACTAATATAACTTCTATGCATATTTTTAAATGAAAAAGTCTTAGTGTCTAATAGGAATACCTCGATATCCCATAATCCATCCTCTCTTTTATAACCCTTACCCTTGATTGTTCTGTTATGTTTTAAGTCTCTTTTTACTGGTTTAGTCAACATTTTGTTGTCCCTTATAAAATACTATTTTTTGAATTCATGTACTGTTGCTCTAATTCTAACACCAAATCTTTCACGCTAGGGATATTAGAAATAGAGCCCACTCCTTGACCTGCTGAGAAAATGTCGCGCCACCTCTTGGCAGTAACCTTGCTTATATCAAAATCGACCTTTAATTTTTGCTTTATCATTGGCATTGCCATCCTCTTTAAATCACTCAGAGCACTCTTGGCACCCCCCTCATTAGTGGCAATGCCTGCATTATTGAGTGACTGCTCTAGCCAATTGCCATTAACCCCAGTAATCTTGTTCGATTTAATTATCTCCTTGGCAGATGCATTAATAATCATTTCTTTATATTCATCACTAGCATCACTTTCTTTAGTTGCGATGAAACGTGTACCCATGTATGCCAGATCCGCTCCCAAAGCTTGGATGGCAAGAATGGAATCTCCCGAGCTAATACTACCTCCGACAATAATAATGCCGTCAAATATTTCTTTTACCTCTGATACAAAGGCAAATGGTGACAAGTCACCTGTATGCCCTCCGGCACCATTGCAAACCAAAATTAAACCGTCCACACCAGCATCGATTGCTTTTCGTGAGTGATACAAGTTAATGACATCCGAAAAAACCAGACCACCGTATTCATGCACTTTTTCAACAACTTGTTTGGGGTTTCCTAAAGAGGTTATTACGATAGGCGCTCTATGTTTCAAGATTAACTCTATGTCATCGCCACTACGTGCATACATCTTACTAACAATGATATTAACTCCCCAAGGTAGTGAATCCTTGCCACTACCTAGCGCACTAGTTATTTCTAAAAAGGATTGATCTAGCGCTTCCAAGGTTCTGCAATTTGCAGTCGGAAAAGCGCCAACAATACCAGCACGAGAAGAGGCAATAACCAATCTCGCATTGGACACGATAAACATAGGCGCCTGAATAATTGGCAACCTCAAGTTGTGGATAAAATTTTTATTATCCATTTAGTTTTTTATATTTTTTATAATTCCGGCGGCACCCATACCTGTACCTATGCACATTGTTATCATGCCATAATCAATATTATCTCTTTTCAGCGCCGACAAAATTGTAGCTGTCCTAATGGAGCCTGTAGCACCTAAGGGATGACCAAGTGCAATCGCTCCACCTAGTGGATTAACTTTTTCTCTATCAAGACCCAATTCTTTAATGACGGCCAGAGATTGCGCCGCAAAAGCTTCATTGAGCTCTATCCAGCCAATATCATCAAGACTCAAACCAACCGATGTTAAAACTTTAGGGACAGCTTTTACGGGTCCGATACCCATTATTTCTGCTGGCACCCCAGCGACAGAAAAGCCCAAAAACTCTGCCTTTGGATTTAAGTTATATTTCTTAAGAGCCTCTTCACTTGCAATTAAAACTGCTGCAGCACCGTCCGACATTTGTGAACTGTTGCCTGCAGTCACCGTTCCGTCTTGAGCAAAAACAGTCCTTAATTTTCCTAAGACCTCGATACTGGTGTCTTCTCTAGGCCCCTCATCCCTAGACACAACATTAGTTGAAGTTGTATATTCCTTAGAATCAAGAGAATAGCCAGTTTCAACTGTCGTTATCGGACAAATTTCATTTGTAAACAAACTCTCTTTATTAGCCAAGATTGCTTTTTGATGGCTATCAAAGGCGAACTCGTCTTGCTCATCCCTGCTGATGCTATATTTCTGCACAACCTTTTCGGCTGTTAAGCCCATACCATAGGCTATGGCTATATTCTCATCTTCTAACACTTTTGGGTTAACAGAAGGTTTAAAGCCAGTCATTGGAACACTACTCATACTTTCAACACCAGCTGCTATTACAAGTTCCGCAGAGCCTGATTTAACAAGATCTGCCGCGTTCGCGACAGATTGTAATCCAGAAGAACAAAATCGGTTTAGGGTATATGCTGGAGTTGAATCTGGAAGCCCTGCCAACAGTGTTGCTATTCGAGCTATATTAAGACCCTGAGGTCCCTCAGGCATCGCACAGCCAACAATAATATCATCGATATTATTGTTAATCTCTTGACTCTCATCAGAGGCTGTTAAAACACTTTGTATTGCATGAACCAATAGATCATCCGCTCTGGTTTTAGACAAGCAACCACGAGCCTTTCCGACTGGAGTTCTTTTTGCGTCTACGATATAAGCTTTTCCCATTTTGTTCTCCAACTAATTACGAAGCGGTTTGCTATTCTTTAACATGTACTCAATCCGGTCTTGAGTTTTTTGAGTTCCTAAGAGCTCAATAAAATACTTTTTTTCCAAGTCAAGAATCATTTGTGAGTCAACTACAGTATTCTCTTCAACTTTTGAGGCAGTCATTACTTTAGCTAGGCGAGTAATAATCATATTATCGTGATCCGACATAAAGTGGCCCTCATAAAGATTCGCGACCTGGGCCATAATGTTGGCATAACCTGCCTTACCAACAACTCTGAAATTAGTGTCTAAAGGTGACTTAAAGCCAGATTCAAGTAATGCCAATGCCTGCTGTTTTGCAACATAAAGCAACTCGTTTGGATTGGCAATAATAACATCGTCAGTTTTCAGATAACCCATTTCTTTCGCCTCTAAAGCGCTTCCTGAAAATTTAGCCATGGCAATTTGTTCAAAGTACTTTGACAGCAATGGAAAAATATCATCTGTTTCTTTATTAGAATATGCTCTTAAAGCCATCTCCTTGCTACCACAACCAGCAGGAAAAACGCCGACACCCACCTCTACCAGTCCGATAAAAGAGTTCATGGAGGCAATCACTCTATTACAATGCAAAAGCAACTCACAACCACCCCCCAAAGCCAGCCCATCAACTGCTGCTAAGGTTAGTATTCTGCCATGCTTCAAACGCATTAGCGATTCCTGCAACATAGAAACAGTTTTTTTGATCGAGTAGAGCTTGCCTAATTTTGGCAGTTCTGGATGCATAACTTCAAAGGCCTTCTTCTTAGCTTTTGCAGTCACTCCTGGATCTTTTTCTAAAAGACCCAGCTTAATCGCTGAAATAATTTCATAAAGATTCGCGCCAGCACAAAAATGTTCTTTTTCTTGTCTAAATATCAAAGCATTAAAGCCGTTTTCCTCAAGAAAATCAAGACAATTAGGGATATCAACCAAGACACCCGAACTTAATACATTCATTTTCGTTTTAAAAGATATACTAGCGACGCCGTCACCGATATCAATCAGCTTAGTTGTATCACTTTCTAACAAAACTTCTTGTTGGTGCTGCCTCTCGCCATGTAACAGAGGCTTAAATAGTTGCCTCTCGTAAACAGGATGAGAAGATCTAGGAATATATTGATCTCTTTTTGGATCAAAGGCACCTTCCTCGCTATAAACAAAGGACCTTTCTGAAACCCAAGATGGCAATGGCTCTTCTAAAAGAACCTTGCCACTATCAATATCGGCTATTAAGTTATCTCTCATAACGCTCCAACCAGTGAGCTGTGCCTGTTCAAATATACCTCTCTGCCATCCAAAGCCCGATTTCATTGCTAAATCAACGCATCTCACAGTTTCAGCCAGATGCTCTAACTGATAACAGGCGTAGTGAAAAACATCCCGATAGACAGACCATAAAAACTGGGCCTGGGGGTCATCACATTCAGATAGAGACATTAAAGCCTTTTCTATACTGCCATTTTCTTTAAGGATTTTTCTGACTTCGGGACTGATGGTTTTATCTGACAGCCTGTATTCTTTTTTCTTTGGATCAAAAACATAAATATCCTTTCCCTTTTTTTCGTAGATACCTTTCTTTGTCTTGCTACCAAGACAACCCTTTTCAATTAAATCATCAATCCATTCTGGTAATTTGAATAACTCAATCCATGGGTCTTCTTTAGCGTTCTCATATATATTCTTGACTACATTCGACATCACATCAAGCCCAACAATATCTAGCGTTCTAAAGGTTGCACTAGCAGGTCTACCAACTCTCTTACCAGTTAGTGCGTCTACAGTATCCGCAGAAAGAGAGAAATTCTCTGCATGTTTCAGGACAGTCAATAAAGAAAAGACACCAATCCTATTGGCAACAAAGGCAGGGTTATCTTTTGCATAGACAACTTCCTTGCCTAATGCAGAAGTGATAAAACCCTCAGCCTTGCTAAGTAATTTTGTATCTAGGAGGGTTGAAGAAATGGACTCCAAAAATTCGACTTCTCAACTGTTCCGGTGAATGTTCTGCAATTTTTTGAATGGACAATCCAGAGGTGTTTGTAACGAGAACTGCATTGTCGTTAACGTACGGCGCTATGTTGGCAAATAATTGTTTTTTTATGTCTAGATTTTCAACGACAGATTCAATAATAAAATCACACTGGGCTAAAATATCCAACGACTCGTAAGTAGACGTTTTGATTAAATCAATCACCGATTGACTCGCCAAAGCTGGTGGCTTTAGTTTTTTTAGAACTGCGAGTGACTTAGCCAAGACTTCTTCATTCACATCAAACATAAAAACCTCGAATCCTAAATTCGCGAAATGTGCGGCAATCTGGCCGCCCATAGTACCCGAACCGAGTACAGCGATTTTTCTAAATGTTTTATCAAAATATTGTTTCATGCTTTTCCTATTAATTTATGTCTTTAAATTTTCATAATCGTCAACCTTAAGTGATTCGAGAACTATATCATTCAATCTTAGCCAGTCATCCCTTTCCTCACTGGCTAAAACATCACTATCTACTAATTCCTGCAACCAGTCTTCTAGCGTTGAACTTGGCTGGTATTTGTGTCCAGCCTTTTTGACCTTTTGTTTGAGCGCCTTTAACAAAATTCCTGCTTCATAGCCTTGAAATAAAATATAGAACGGATGTCCAGGAATATCTTTTAAATGAGAACACAAACAACTTGAGAAATTCTCCAATAACCATTCAATATCAGCAATGGATTTGGAACTAGCAACAATCAGCCTGTCATCTATTTTGGCATTTGTTAGAGCAAATGGGAAGAGTAAAAACTTTAATAGTAATTTTACAACCCGATTAACTGGCAAATTTTCTATGTTGGTGAGCATCGCTGTATCTGCTTCTTTAACTAATTGAAGGACAGACAACTTCAAAATGCTCTTTACCTTGTCGTCGTTTTGAAATTTTTCCTCATACAACTTCAGACAGGCGCTAATTTCATACATTGCACAAATTGCATCGGCAAAACGGCCCGAAACCATCTCTTTGCGCTTTAAAGAGCCCGCCAACAGCAATAAAGCAATATCACTCAGGCAAGCAAATTTAGCCGATAAAACAGCCAAATTTCGATAATACACTCTGGTAGTCGAATCACCATAGGGTTTTGCCAAACGCCCACGAGTCCAAGAAAAAAGGATTGCCCTTGCAATATTCCTGATAAAGTTACCAACATGTTTTGTAAGCGCACTGTCGAAATTTTGAATTGATTTTTTGTTATTATCGTGAAGTGCAGTTAGTTCATCGAGCATCGTTTGGTGGCAACGAATCAACCCTTGTCCGAATATCATTAAACTTCTAGTCAGTATGTTTGCCCCCTCAACGGTAATAGCAACAGGTGCGCCAGCATAGACGTTAGCAACATAGTTTCTTTTGCCTTGCATAACTGCCCTTCCGCCATGAACGTCCATAGCATCAATCGAGGACTGTTGAAGTAGCTGGGTATTTCGATATTTGACGATGGCAGATATGATTGACGGCCTGTGTCCAGCATCAAGAGTCCATGTTGACAGGTTGATGTTTGCGGTCGCTCTGTATGCGTTGGTCGCTAGCGTTGCGAGTTTCTCCTGAATACCCTCCATGCCTGCTAACGATATACCAAACTGCTCTCTGGTCTGAGAATAGGCACTTGTGGTTAAGAGCATTGCTTGCGTTGCAGATGCACCGGTGACTGGCAAGGAAATACCCCTGCCGACACTTAAACTCTCCATCAACATTCTCCAACCATTGCCAATCATCTTTTCACCACCAATAATCCAGTCCATTGGTATGAAGACATCTTCACCATAAATAGGGCCATTTTGAAAAGGTTCACCCACTGGAAAATGGCGAGTGCCTACGCTGACACCTTCAGTCTCACGAGGTATTAGCGCACAGGTAATACCCAGATCCTCTTTTTCATAAAGAGGGTGGTCTTTGGGTAATAAGTTATCCGGGTCGTAGGCCTTGAAAGCCAAACCAATTACTGTGGCAATAGGGGCCAACGTAATATAGCGCTTTTCCCAATTGAGCCTGAGTCCTAGCACCTTCTCGCCCTCATAGTCTCCATAACAAACAATGCCATTGTCTTCAAGTGAACCGGCATCAGAACCGGCAACAGTTGAAGTTAAACCAAAGCAAGGAATTTCTTGGCCTTTTGCCAAGCGAGGCAAGTAATGTTGTTTTTGTTTTTCAGTGCCATATTTAAGAAGCAGCTCTCCAGGACCTAATGAATTTGGAACCATAACTGCAATGCCCAAAAATTGTGAAGCTGAGGAAAGTTTGCCTACAATTGTTGCATGAGCAAAGTGTGAGAATCCTAAGCCATTAAACTCTTTGGGAATGATGATTCCAAGAAAACCATTATCGAAAATATAATGCCAGACCTCTGCTGGCAGATCTTGCTTATCCACTATTTCATAAGAGTTAATCATAGAACAGAGCGTATTGACTTCATTGTCAACAAAACTTTGCTCCTCTTCTGATAGTTCTGTCGCCTCCAGTTCTGATAACTCTTTCCAATTTGGGTTACCTTGAAACAGTTCAGCATCCCACCAGACACTTCCCGCTTCGAGCGCAATCTTCTCTGTCAAACCGATTGGAGGTAGTGACTTTCGCATCGAATTAAACAGTGGCTTAGTAAAAATTAATAATCTGACCCTAGGAACGATAAATATCCCAAATAAAAGCAATATAACGAATAAAATCTGCGCGCCTAGATGACCAGCCATAACGGCACCCGGATACGCCAACGCTGTAGCCAACAACCATACCTGCCAAAGTTTCAATTGTGTTTTTACCAATACAAGTAGTAGCAAAAGACTTGTTAAAACAAATGAAAAAAACGAGTAATGAAATATATTTTCCATCATAAAAATTGATGCCTATCTAGAACTTAAGGTTAAACGAGATACACACTTCAATAAATGATTAATAAGTATAGAGATAAAAATAGAAACTTAATTGACATAATATAATAAAATATTAACATTTTATTACAATTTAAAAAACTTTAATTGCATGAACATCCATAGCATTGCTTGGAGATCCATTCTAAGACTCCAACAAATTTATCCCAAACAGGTTGATGAAATTTGTAGCAGAATAGGTTTACCTAAAAAAATATTATTGAACCAAAACTTAACACTGCCTGTTGAGATGTTTTTAAATTTTTTTATTCAGGCTGAGTCTGTTTTTGATGACGAATTGATCTCGATTAATTATTCTAGAATGGCACAAATCAGACCGAACTATGCAGAATTATTAGGTTTGATATTTGTTTATTCAAGGAATTTAAAGGAGAGTTTTAAATTACTTCAAACATATATTGATATTGAACTTGAAGGCATCAAAGTTTTAGTAATCAAACATCAGGATAGAGTCAAAATTCAATTCATTGCTGACCCGGTAATTGAATACCCCAGTCTATATGAAAACTTATGTTTATCGATGCTTGCCGCCTTTATCAGGTCAAAAAGATATGCAATTAAACATATCACTACCAAAATACAACCAAGCAAGCAATCCATCAATAAAAAATCGGTTTTTAATTGTCCTATTAATTTTAATGGTGCTGAAACCTCTATTGTCATTAGCCACAATACTTTTATGAAAAAAAATAGTCTTACTAATTCGAAATTAGTTGCCTATTTATCTTCAATTGCTCAAGAAAAGTTGCGACAGAAAAAAACCCAAGGAAACATAATTCATAGGGTAGAAAACCTACTATGCAATTATGAAAGTAACTACAACAACGTCAACATTGAGGAAATATCTAATTTACTAGGTAAAGAAAAAATTATCATGCTTGATCATGATGATCTTTATTCATCTATGTTAAAATCAAATGATGATCCCAAAAATTTCCCAAAATATGTGAAATCTTTAGTTGATTTTTGTGATTCAAATAATATGACATTATTAAGAACTGTTGGTGTAATGTTTGCCGATACTGAAAAACGTATTTCTGACTATGTTAATTAATTAAAAATCCCAATCAAATTTTTTTTGAATAGTTTTAAAAAATCTTTCATTAT
>LUMD01000324.1_pt1 | contig 12891 bp, 10 predicted proteins | sample 729651 | NCBI WGS metagenome assembly LUMD01 (sample SAMN03860272, study PRJNA289734) | marine metagenome | biome: seawater column; feature: ocean; material: water; isolation source: Red Sea water column Station 34 - depth 258m | place: Saudi Arabia: Red Sea | collected 2011-10-15 | depth 258 m | reverse complement strand
GGCTACACCAATAGGAAACTTAGAAGATATTTCCAGAAGAGGCTTAATGACTTTAGGTAAAGTTCATTTATGTGCTGCTGAAAATACTAAAAACTCAAAAAAACTCTTGAAAAAGTACAACTTAAGCACACCATTAGTTTCTTACCATAAGTATTCAGAAGGGAGTAAATTAAATTTTTTAATTTCTACTTTAAAGTCAGGAGAGGATGTTGGTTTAATAAGTGATGCTGGTACTCCTCTCATTTCAGATCCAGGTTATTTACTAGTTAATAGAGCTCTCGAAGAAGGTATAAAAGTGATACCTATTCCAGGTCCTTCTTCCTTAATAGCTGCTTTAAGCGTTTCTGGAATGCCTTTAGATCAATTTAGTTTCTATGGTTTTCCACCTAAGAAAAAGAAAGCCCTTGAAACCTTTTTAGAAAAATTAGCTGTGTCTAATAAGACCTCAATAATTTTTGAAACTAAATTGAGAATTCTTGGTTTTTTAAAGGCCTTAGCTGAAATAAACCCGAATAGAGAAATTTTCATTGCAAGGGAGATGACAAAGTTACATGAAAGCTTCTATAGAGGAAGTGTAATTGAAGTAATAGAGGAATTATCTTCACAAAAGAATGCCCTGAGAGGAGAATTTGTTTTAGTCATAGCCGGTAGTAAAAAAACTATATCAGATGACTTTTTAAACAAAGAACAAAAAAAAGTAATTCAAGTTCTCTTAAAAAGCATGAAAAAAAATGAAGCGCTTAACCTAGCTTCTAAATCTTTTGGTATAAAAAAGAATTCGCTTTATAAGCTCTTACTCAAAGAAAATTAATTTTTCATCTTTTAAAAGTATATACTTCGCTAGAGCTGGCTTGATAATCGCTCTTTATAGAGAGAGGAAAGTCCGGGCTCCTAAGGGCAAGAAGCCAGGTAATACCTGGGAGGCGTGAGCCTACGGAAAGTGCAACAGAAAAAATACCGCCTAAATATTTTAGGTAAGGGTGAAATGGTGCGGTAAGAGCGCACCGCTTAGTTGGCAACATCTTCGGCAATGCAAACCCCTTCTGGAGCAAGACCAAATAGAGGTTCTATAGTGTGCCCTCACTGAACCCGGGTAGGTTGCTTGAGCTCTTCGGTGACGTAGAGCCTAGATGAATGATTATCCTAGACAGAACCCGGCTTACAGGCCAGCTCAACCTTCAAATTCGTCAATTTTTTTTTCTAGCTTTTTCCTGATTCTAGTTTAGACAAGATAGGTTAATTTATAAGTGCATTTAATGGTTGACAATAGCCAGTAAGTGTTTATAAAGTGTGTCAAAGTGTGTAAAAGTGTACTGAAAGGTAACACTTTATTAGCTTTTTTATTAAAAAAACAAAGAAAAGTGACTTTAAGTATATATGGATCTAGCTTTCTTACCTTAGATGTAAAAGGGAGGATAGTTATACCTGCAAGGTATCGTGATCTTTTAAGACAAAGCTGCGAAGGCACCATAGCAGTGACCAAGGACCCTCAATATCCTTCTTTGCTTATCTATCCTGGAAGGTTATGGAAAGAAATTGCATCTAAGTTTGAAGCCTTAGGTGGATTAAATCAAAAGGCTAGGGCTATGCAATGGAAAATCTTAGGAAATGCAGCTGTGACTGACTTTGAAGTTTCAGAAAGAATGTTATTACTAATTCCTCAGTTATTAAGGGACTTTGCGGGGCTTCAGACAAAAAAACAGGTAGCTCTTATAGGAATGGGTTCAAAATTCGAATTATGGAATTTAGATAACTGGAAAATGAAAGAATCCGGATTACAAGTTGAAGGAGAAGATTTACTCTCAGATCTACCTCCTTCTTTAGAGGAGATCCCCTTTTGAGGGATCATGGAGTCCATGAGGCTGTTATGGTAGATCAAGTTATCACAAACCTCATTGCGGACAAAAAAGGCAATTATGTCGACTGCACTTTTGGTTTAGGAGGACATTCCTTTGCTATCTTAAAAAAACTAGATTCTGAAGCAAAGCTGACAGGAATAGATAGAGACCCAGAATCTCTATTGAAAATAAATGAAGTCTTAGAAAATGATAAAAGATTTTCTTTTATTAATGATAAATTCGGAAATATTCAAAATCATTTTGATCCTAAGAGCTTGGATGGCATTTTAGTAGATTTAGGAATCTCTTCTAGTCAACTTGATAATCCCAAAAGAGGTTTTAGTTTTCAGCTTAACGGCCCTTTGGATATGAGAATGAGTCAGTCTGATAAAGTTTCAGCTGAAACTTGGATAAACAAGTCAACCAAGGAAGAGATAGCTAAAGTGCTATGGGAAGTAGGAGAAGAACGCCATTCAAGAAAAATATCTGACTCCATCTGCAGAGAAAGAGAGCTAAGTCCAATAAATACTACCAAGCGTTTATCTGAGGTTATTCTTGCTTCAAAGCCAAGGAGATCTAAAAAACATCCTGCTACTAATGTTTTTAGAGCTATTAGGATGGAAGTAAATTCAGAGTTACAGGAATTGCAAAGTCTACTTGTATCAGCTGGGAAGCTTCTAAAGGAAGGGGGAAGATTGGCTGTGATAAGTTTCCACTCTCTAGAAGATAGGATTGTAAAAAGATTTGTACAAGGAAAAAGTCTAGAGGGACAAAATTTTTCTTTTAAAAAGGTGGGCCCTAAGCATTTTAAACCTAGTGGTTTATGATTTCCGCGTAACTTTCTCTGAAAAGGATAAAGTTAATAATAAATACGAAAGCCTTTCATTCAAATTTAATCTTTTATTAAACGAAGTCGAGTATTTTAGAAATCAATTAACTATCAGAAAAGTTGCTACTGAAAAGTTAGGTATGCGCTCGCCAAGTTTGAGTGATCAGATACTCATTACAAAGGAAAGCTCAAAAAAATGAAATTAGCTCTTATCATATTTCTTTTTCTATCTTTAGGGTGTTCAAATCAAATGGAAGAAAAAAATTTGAGTGATATCAATATTTCTATCTCTTCAGAGCATAAAATTTTGTCAAACCCCGAGCTAATAAGAGAAAAGTTCTTGAATTTGTTAAGCGATGAAGAATTAGATTTTAGCCTCTTAACTAATGAACTCTATAAAAACACTTGGGTATATGCTTTTCAAAGTAAAAAAAGATGGCCTAATCGCTATGACATCAACATTAGAGAACACCAACCAATTGCTAAGTGGGGTGAAAAAAACTATTTAACTCATTCTGGAATGTTGATTAACCCTACAAGTAATAATTCTTCTGTGCATTTGGTTGTTTTAAAAGGAAAAGAATCCGAAAAGTTTCTTCTTCTTGATATTTCCAGGCAGATTCAAAATCAATTAAATAGGTATAACGATACTATAAAAGAGGTAAATTTAAGCTCTGCAGGAGTTCTGTTAATTTCTACAGAAAAAGGGGCAGAACTTGTTTTTACTAAAGGGGATTTCCGGGAACAGCTTGAACGTCTCGAGGATTTCATCTCGTTCGAGCTGTTCTCAGGAAAACTTAATAATATCAGAAACATGGATTTTAGATACAAGAACGGGATTTCTGTTCTTTTTAGTTAAAGAAAGGAGAAAGTATGAGCGGAATTAATCAAAGTGAAATGCTAGTTGGCCTTGATATAGGTACCTCAAAAGTAGTAGCAGTTGTAGCTGAAATAACCTCTGAAGATACTATAGAGGTAATTGGCTTGGGTACACAACCTTCTCGAGGCTTAAGAAACGGAGTTGTTGTTGATATTGAATCCACTACTCATGCGATAAAAAAATCAATTCAAGAAGCTGAATCTATGGCTGGATGTCATATTAGTTCATGTTATGTAGGAATTTCTGGAAGTCATATAAGAGGTTTGAACTCAGAAGGGGTTGTGCCAATCAAAGATGGTGAAGTTAAGTATGGAGATGTAGACAGAGTTATTGAAACAGCACAAGCTATGGCTATTCCAGCTGATCAGAAACTACTTCATGTTCTACCTCGGGACTACATAATAGATAAACAAGATGGCATAAAAGAACCATTAGGCATGGCAGGTGCACGACTTGAAGCTAAGGTACATCTTGTTACTTGTAGTGAAAACTCTTCACAAAATATTCATAAATGCGTTACTGCATGTGGGTTGGATATTGAAGCTTTTGTGTTAGAACAGCTAGCCTCTAGTTATTCTGTTTTAACTCATGATGAAAGAGAACTTGGTGTTTGTTTAATAGATATTGGTTGTGGGACTACTGATGCAGCTGTATTCACTGATGGCTCTATCTCCTATACAGATGTAATTCCTATAGCTGGGGATCATGTAACACATGATATTGCTGAAGCTTTAAGAACACCTCCTTCTCAAGCTGAAGATATAAAACAAAGATACGGATGCGCTGTTAGTTCCTTAACTAAATCTGATGAAATGATGATGGTGCCTGGTATGGGAGGAAGACCAGAAAGAGAACTATCAAGACAATCATTAGCAGATGTTCTTGAACGAAGGTATGTAGAGATTTTCAGCATGGCTCAACAGAAACTAAGTTTAAGCGGTTTTGAATCTTTAATTCCTGCCGGTGTCGTTCTTACTGGAGGAGCTGCCAAAGTTGAAGGGGCAGTGGAACTTGCAGAAGAAGTTTTTCATGCCCCGGTTAGATTAGGTTCTCCTAATACTGTAGGCGGATTTAATGAAGTCATCCACAATCCTGTTTATGCCACTTCAGTTGGGCTGCTACTTTATGGTCATAAACAAATGCAAGAGGATCATATGAACTACATCCATCGGGACAAAAATATATTAAATAGATTATCAAGGTGGTTCGGAGGAAATCTTTAAAAATATTGAGGAGAAAGTAAATGAGTGAATGGGAAATAGTCGAAGAAAATAAGGGCAATGCGGTTATTAAAGTTATTGGAGTAGGAGGCGGTGGAGGGAATGCCGTTCAACATATGGTTGAAGGGGGTATCAATGGTGCTGATTTCATATCAATCAATACTGACAAACAAGCATTAGATAAAAATAAAGCACCCAACAAATTCATTCTTGGAATAGAAATTACTGATGGCTTAGGTGCTGGAGCTAATCCTGATATAGGCAGAGAAGCTGCACTAGAAGATAGGGATAGATTGAGAGAAATGTTGAAAGGCACGGATATGGTATTTGTAACTGCTGGAATGGGTGGTGGAACAGGTACTGGAGCAGCTCCAATTGTTGCTCAAGTTGCTAAAGAGTTAGGCATATTAACCGTCGCTGTTGTGACTAAACCATTTGAGCTTGAAGGATCAAAGCGAATGAACATTGCAAAAGAAGGCATAAAGGAGCTAGTTGAGGAAGTAGATTCTCTTATTACAATACCCAACCAGAAGCTGCTTGAAGTTTTAGGAGAAGATTGTGCAATGATAGAAGCTTTTAAAGAGGCTAATGATGTCTTAGCAGGAGCCGTTAGAGGAATATCAGACATTATCATGTGCCCTGGGTTAATAAATGTGGATTTTGCTGATGTAAAAACTGTGATGTCAGAAAGAGGAACAGCAATGATGGGAACAGGCATTGGCTCAGGACCTGATAGAGCACGAATTGCAGCAGAGAAAGCAGTAGAAAGTAAATTGTTAGAAGATATCAGTCTTAAGGATGCAAAAGGGGTGCTAGTAAATATTACGGCTGGTACTGAAATCACTTTAGGAGAAATTAGAGCAGTGGGTGATTGTATAGAAAACTTTGCAGACAAAGATGCAATTATTGTCACTGGTACGGTAATTGATGAAAAAGTGGGGAATGAATTAAAGGTCACAGTTATAGCTACTGGTTTGGGTGCTGTGGGATCTGCTCATAAGGCAATAAATATCTCAACTGCAAAGGTAAAAGAGTCTTCAGAAAGAGTTCCTTTACCTTTAAGCGATGCAGCAAAACAACTTTTAGAAAATCCACCTTCTATTGAAAAGGTTCCAGATAAAAAGAAAAAGGAAAAAAAGGAAGAAGAGTTTCTTGATATTCCTTCTTTTGTCAGAACCCAATTAGACTAAATTATTATTGAATGAATTCTGGAGTAGTAAATTATTCTGGAAGGTCTTTCTTTATCCAGCTTGTTTTCCTTGCTTGCTTTTTACTCTTACTTTCTAGACTGTTATACATTCAAGTTTTTCAGGATGATTTCATAAAAAAACAACTTGATTCAAGAATTGCCCTGGAAAGTCATATCCTTTCTAAAAGAGGGAAAATTCTAGATAGAAATGATAGATTATTGGCAGTAGATGTTACTGGTTACACAGTTATTGCTGATTTAAGGCTTTTTAATCCAAGCAGTAATCAGATTAAAGTTTTAGGTTCCATATTTCCAATTACTGAAGAAAAGATACAAAGAATTCTAAAGAAAAAAGGTCATGTTGAGATTGTTCGACATATAAGTGAAGAAAAGAAAATAGAAATCGAATCTCTAAATATTCAAGGATTATTTTTTAAGCGAAACCTTCAAAGAAGTTATCCCCAAAGAGAGGTTAGTTCTCATGTGGTAGGTATAACTGATATAGACAGGAAGGGTATTCAAGGTAGTGAGTTGGTTTTTAATAAAATATTAAAAGGTAAGGATGGAGGATTTATTGGCTTCAAAAGCCCCATAGGTGCTATAGGAGGGGAAAGAAAGTCACCCACTCAGGGAGTGGATTTAAAATTGACAATTGATATCCGCTTACAATCTATTTCACATCATGAGTTAAAAAAAGCAGTTGAAAAATATGAAGCTGAATCCGGAAGTATTGTAATCATAGATCCCAAAACAGCCGAGATTCTGTCTTTAAGTAATTACCCAACTTTTAATCCTTCGAATAGAAAAGGGATTCAAGATCTTAGTGTTTTTAGAAATAGAGCAACCGTTGATGTTTTTGAACCAGGTTCAGTAGTTAAACCTATTGCTATGGCGGCTATCTTAGAATCAAAGAAAGTTGATATGGAATCAAGAATCAATACTTCTCCAGGATGGATAGAATACGAAGGGTATAAAACCAGTGACTTCAGAGATTATGGAAATTTAACTTTATCCGGGATTATCTCTCATTCAAGCAATGTTGGAATGGTGAAGTTGTGCAGAGATCAACAGCCTGAAAATCTGCTTGGAGTATTTTCAGATTTTGGAATAGGCGCACAACCCGTAAATATTTTAATACCTTCTAGAGAAGGATTCTTACCACAAGCATCTGCTATGAGTAAAAGAGATAAAGTAAGTTCTTGTTATGGATATGGAATTTCTATGACCGCCATACAACTAGCCCAAGCTTATCAAGTATTTGCCAATGAAGGTGTCTATAAAGAATTAAACCTTTTTTATGATGAAGCTTTAACCAGTCCTAAACCGGATAAAAAGGTTCTTTCAGAGAGTACAGTTAGTTTGATTAATTCTATGTTAATTGAAGCTGTAAACTCCAAATCAGGGACTGCCAAAAAAGCTAGAATAGAGGGTAGGGTAGTGGCTGGTAAAACGGGAACAGCAGAAAAAGAAAGAAATGGACAAACTAGTTATTCTGCTAGCTTTGCAGGATTTGTTCCGGCTAAAAATCCCTCTCTTTTGGCTGTTATCGTTTTACATGGAATAACAAGTGATATTCATTCTGGAGGTTCCGTTGCTGCTCCGATTTTTTCTAAAGTGGTAGGTCAATCTATACATGCTTTAGAATCAGGAACTTAATGAAACAGATTTCTTCTAACTTAATTCGTCTAGACGATCTCTTGTCGGGTCTAACGAAAGAGAATCTAGGTAATTTCAAAAATCTTTTAATCAAAGGAATTAGTTTAGATAGCAGGCAAATCGGTGAAGGCTTTCTTTTTTGTGCTCTTACTGGCGAAAAAGCTAACGGAAATCATTTTATTGAAGAAGCTTTTAAAAAAGGGGCAGTATTTTGCTTAACGGACAGTAAAGAGTTTGTATTTCACCTGTCAGATCCAAATTTGGATCCAAGTATTATCTATTTAAAAGATTTAAAAAAAAATCTAGGAGTTATTAGTTCAAGGTTATTTAATGATCCATCTAAAAACCTTGAGACATTTGCAGTAACAGGCACTAATGGAAAAACTTCATGTGTAGAATTGATTTCTCAAATAGCACAATTAATTGATTATCAATGCGGGTATATCAGTACCATTGAAGTTTCTTTTGATGGAAAAGCTGTTAATCATTCATCTCTTCTAACCACACCTGATCCAATTAGTTTACAAAGATATTTTCATCAGATGGTAAAAGAAAATACTCAGCAGGTAGCTTTTGAAGTATCTTCCCACGGACTTGATCAACATCGTGTAGATGGTACTTCCATAGATACAGCAATTTTGACTAGTTTTTCTCAAGATCACTTGGATTATCATAAAAATATTAAAAATTATAAAGAAGCTAAAAAAAAGCTTTTCTATGAACTTAAACCTAAAAATATAATCTTAAATACTGACAACATATTGGGAAAAGAAATATATAAGGATCTTCAAACTACAAACAAATCTTGTTCTTTTTTTTCAGTTTCTAGTGAGGTAGGCGCTGATTTTAAATATTCCTTTTCAAGATCAACAAATAGATATATTGATGTAAGTCTTAATACACCCAAGAAAAACGTAAAATTTTCATTAAATACGATCTCCCGACCGTTGGCCTCAAATGCTGTATGTGCAGTAGCTGCTTTGATTTCTAGGGGCTTTGATTTAGATAAAGTTTATCCAAAATTAAAAGATTTAAAATTTCCAAAAGGAAGAATGGACTTAATCAATTTAAGCAAGAAAGATGTTTGTTTTATAGATTACGCCCACACCCCTGAAGCGTTAGAGACTTCTCTAATGGAGTTAAAAGTTGCGTATAAGGAACATAAACTTTGGTGTATTTTTGGTTGCGGAGGAGAAAGAGATAAAGATAAAAGACCAAAAATGGGAAAAATTGCTGAATCACTATCTGATTTTTTAATAGTTACTAATGATAATCCTAGATCTGAGAATGAATTAGATATTATTAAAGATATTCAAAAAGGCATAAAAAATAAGAAAAAGGTTAAATTTATAAACAGCAGGAAGGAAGCTATCTCTTACTGCCTTAATAAAATTAAGGCTAGTGGTGAAAGCAATATTCTTCTAATTTCTGGTAAAGGACATGAAGATTATCAAGATATCTTGGGCAAAAGAATCAAATTTAGTGACCATCAACAAGTAAAGGATTTTCTTAAAGATGTCTAAGGGAAAAAACAATTTATCTTTATCGAAGATAGCTAAAGAATTAGATATACAACTAGTAGGAGGTACCGGAAAGGAGACTTTTAATGGAATAAGCATTGATTCCAGAACTCTAAAACCAAATGATATATTTATAGCCCTAAAGGGGCCTTCAAATGATGGTCATGATTATCTAATAGAAGCAAAAGAGAAAGGTGCAACAGCCCTTGTAGTAGAAAAGGATATTTCTATAGATAAACCTTACTTTCTCGTTAATGACTGCTATAAATTCTTAGATCATTTAGCCAAATATCAAAGAGATATATTTACTGGAAAGGTTATTGGGTTGACAGGAAGTAATGGAAAAACAACCACCAAAGAAATTATTTATAGCTTGCTTCAAAAAGATGGATGCCATAAAACTAAAGGCAATAAAAATAACCATATAGGAGTGCCATTAACATTATCCTCGCTTTCGAACGATTATCAGTATGCAGTTGTAGAGCTTGGTACTAACTCCCCAGGAGAAATAAATAACTTATCGACTAAAGTTAAGCCTGATGTTGCCTTGATTATAAATGCAGCGGCTTCTCATCTAGAAAAATTAGATTCAGTGGAGAAAGTAGCGCAAGAAAAAAGTTTCATTCTAGAGCATTTACACAAGAACGGCATTGCCGTATTGCCTCGCGACTCAGAGTTCTTTTTTTATTGGAAAGAAAGAAGTGAGGGTAGGAGAATTATTTCGTTCGGGTTTCATCAAGACTCTGATATCCGTTTGAGTAATATTCGAACAGACCTATTAAAAAACGAAATTTCTTTTGACTTAAATTATGTTGAGAAGTCTATTAAATGTTTTATGAAAGGAATTGCCTCACATAACTGCTTGAATGCTACTGCTGCTCTATCTGTTTGCCATGCTCTTAATATAGAACTTGAAGAAGTTAGTGTTAATTTAAGCAACATAGCTTTTCCTAAGAGAAGAATGGAAGTAAAAAAAGCTCTAAAAGATTCAGTTCTGATAGATGATTCCTATAATGCCAACCCAGAGTCTATGAAGAAGTCTTTAGATGTTTTAGGTGATATGCATGGAAAGAATAGAATTTTTATTGCTGGAGAAATGGGTGAATTAGGTAAACAAGAGGAAAATTACCATGTTGAGATTTGTGAATATGCTCTAGGTAAAGTTGAAGAATTCTTGTGTATCGGTGATTTATGGAAAGAGGGCTTAAAGTATATTTCTGATATTGGAATCAAGTTTTCTTCTAAAGATAAATTATTAGAATACTTGAACACTAAACTGACCAAAGACTCTATAATTTTGGTTAAAGGCTCTAGGTCCACAGGTATGGATTATATTTCTGATAAATTAAAGGTTTAAGTGTTAGTTGAATTATTAGATTTCTTTTCTGATAGTTATGGGCCATTGAGGGTCTTCGACTACTTATCCTTTCGAGCTATATTTGCAACACTAACTGCTTTATTAGTTTCATTAATTTTAGGACCAAGATTCATAAATAAAATGCAAGCTATTGAAGTAGGTCAAGTTATAAGAGAAAAAGGACCTGCAACTCATCTATCAAAGAAGGGAACCCCCACTATGGGTGGAACACTTATTTTGGCATCTATATTTATTAGCACGATATTATGGGGTGATCTAGAGAATAGGTATTTATGGGTAGCATTAGGTGTAACAACATTATTTGGCGCTTTAGGATGGGTAGATGATTTGTACAAGTTACGATTCGAGTCAAGTAAGGGCCTTTCCCCTTTAGCTAAGATATTTTGGCAAAGTTTAATAGCCTTAGTTGCTGTTATTTATCTTTTTTATAGTTCAGAAAATATAAATGAAACAAGCTTCATTGTTCCATTTTTCAAAAATATATCTATACCCATGGGTTTTGGTTTTATTATTCTTTCTTATCTAGTAATTATTGGGTCAAGCAATGCAGTTAATCTTACGGACGGACTAGATGGCCTGGCTATTCTTCCGTGTGTAATGGTTGCGGGTGGACTAGGTCTCATAGGATATGCTGCTGGTAATACTATTTATGCTGAATACTTAAATATTCCTTTTCTTCCTGGAACGGGTGAGATGTTAATCTTTTGCGGTGCTTTGGTAGGTTCAGGCATTGGGTTTCTTTGGTATAACACCTATCCTGCCCAAGTCTTTATGGGAGATGTAGGTTCTCTAGCATTAGGTGCTGCCCTAGGCGTCGTCGCAGTAATAATCAGGCATGAATATGTATTGTTAATAATGGGAGGTGTTTTCGTTGTGGAAACGCTTTCAGTTATTGTACAGGTCACTTCTTTTAAATTAACTGGAAAGAGAGTTTTTAAAATGGCTCCAATCCATCACCACTACGAGCTTAAGGGGTGGCCCGAGCCCCGAGTCATCGTTAGATTCTGGATAATTACTTTTATGTTAGTTTTAATTGGGCTAGTAACTCTAAAGCTTAGATAAATTCTGGGTGGAGTAAAATTTATGCATCTTATTCTAGGTTTCGGTGCAACTGGAGCCTCTTACTTGAGGTATCTAAATAAAAAAAATATATCTGCAGTAATCATGGATTCCAGAGATAGACCTTCTGGTTTATCGGAATTCAATAATCTAAATAATGATAATTTGCTTCTCGGTAAATTTGATGTGGGGGTTTTAGATCAAGTAAATACAATTTTAGTTAGTCCTGGCATAGATTATGGAAACGAGATACTCGTAGCTGGTAGAAAAAAAGGAATTAAAATTCTTACTGACATAGAAATTTTTACAAAAGAATCTAAATCAAAAAAAATATTTATAACTGGGACGAATGGAAAGACCACTGTTGTTTCCATGATTGGGCATGTACTTAACAATATTTATGAAACTGAACAAATAATTTGCAGTGGCAATATCGGAACTCCTGTTCTAGATACACTTAATAAAAAACAAGACGTATCTATTGTAGAACTTTCAAGCTTTCATCTTGAACACATCAAGAATCTCAAATCTGATATTGGAGTTTTGTTAAATGTAGAACAAGACCACTTAGATCGGCATCATTCTTTTGAAAGCTACAAAAAAGTAAAGGAAAAAGTACTTTTTGGCTGTTCTGTAGGCCTCACTGTAAAAGAGATTTTAATATCAATAGACTCTATTGGAGAACAAATTTTCAGTTTTGAAGACTTAACTAAACCTTTTGAAAAGGAAATTTATAATTTATTCAAAAATAAATGGCCTCATCATGAAATATTAAATATTCAAGCTGTTTTAAGTGTTGTATTAGTTTTTGAAGCTTTAAAAAATAAAAGAGCTTTAAGCGAAGTACTGGTTGAGCAGCCTGATTTAATAAACAAATGCGTTGAGGCTTTAATAACTTTTAAGAGACTTAAACACAGGTTTGAAATTTTAGGTTCACGTAATGGGCTTACTTACATAAATGACTCTAAAAGTACTAATATTTCTTCTTTATTAACTGCAATTAAATCTGCCGAAAAATCTTATGGTAGTAATAAAGTTGTTTTAATCTGTGGTGGTGATTCTAAAGATCAAGATTTTTCTAAGATTAGTAAAGAAGATCTGGACTCTACTAAAAAGATATTGATATACGGAAGCGATAAAGAAAAAATTCTTAAAGCGATTGGTGAAATGGCAGATTGTTCTTTAGTTGCAGATCTTGAAGAAGCAATTAACCAGTCAAATTCTTTCTGTCAAGCAGGAGATGTAGTCCTTCTTTCTCCTTCATGTGCAAGTACTGATATGTTTTTAGACTTCAGAGAAAGGGGAGATAAGTTTAGGAAGTT
>LUMD01002034.1_pt1 | contig 12904 bp, 10 predicted proteins | sample 729651 | NCBI WGS metagenome assembly LUMD01 (sample SAMN03860272, study PRJNA289734) | marine metagenome | biome: seawater column; feature: ocean; material: water; isolation source: Red Sea water column Station 34 - depth 258m | place: Saudi Arabia: Red Sea | collected 2011-10-15 | depth 258 m | reverse complement strand
AGTAAAATTAAACAAAATACAAAAGTATATAGACAGATAATTGTTATCGCTGTGATATTTCTCATATTGGATAACTTTTAAAAACGTCTTTTGGTTCTATAATATGTAAATGTTCCTTGGTCCGTGTTGCGCCAACATAGAACAAACGATTCTCATCATCAGGATATCTTTCGTATCCTTTTTGTGTATTTCTACTTAAGTCTGTTAATAAAACTACATTTTGTGCTTCACCACCCTTGACACCATGAATGGTTGATAATAAAATTCTTGGCGTTTTATTAAGTTGTTCTCCATTACTTCTCATCTTTCTTATATATTCTACTTTTCTCCAAGGGGCTTGATCTAAAGATTCATACCAAACATTATTTGTGGATAAACCAAATTTATTTTTACAATCACTTAATGAATAATGTGCATCTTTATTCATTAATAAAAGTTGATTTCTATCCGCATGTTGAGGACTCATATAACTATATATCTGAGTAATTTGATCAGGATTCATGGGTGTTCCTTTTCGCCATTGCTCCCAGTTAATAATGGCATCATATAAATCTTGTTCATAAGATCTTTTAAATTTATTTTTATAAAATAAACCTTTTTGATAGAGCACGTCTTCTAAGTCATTTAACATAAATCGAGTTCGTGCTAGCACCAACCATTCGCCTTTAGACATATCAATATTTTCAAAATCAGGATGTCTTGATAAAAGCCCTTCTACGGTTTTTGGTTTCCATTTTTTGGGTAATCGATGAGAAATTCTGTTTACAATATTCATTGCAATATCATGAACGCGTTTTGGAACTCTATGAGATTGCATAAGTCTTATAAATTTTCCATCTTGAGCTATAAAACTATCTACATCAGCACCCGCCCATCTAAATATAGCTTGATCATCATCTCCTGCAATGTATGAATCATCTGTTTTATTCCAAATACTTTTTGCCATGTCCCATTGCATTCGGGATAGATCCTGAGCCTCATCAATAAAGACAACATCAAATTTAGGTGATGCATCTGATTTTACAAAATCTAAAATCATGTCATTAAAATCAATAAGACCATATTGTTTTTTGTAAGAAGCTAGTTCATTTGCAATAATTTTTAATTTATTATATTCAACATCCTGTGTGTGCTCCTGTAGATCATACTGTTGTGATATTGTTATATTTCTTAATTTAGCTAATTGAATAATTCTAAGATAATCACTTTTGGTAGTAAATATACCGCCCTCTTCATCATCATATTCCATGTAATCTACAGGAAAATCTATCTTTTTACCTAAGTCTTCGTAATGTCTTTTTTGCATTACATTTTCTTTTTTAATTCCTAATCTTCTAAATGCTAGAGAATGAAGTGTTCGAAAGTATGGAAGATCATCTTCGGTATAATCAAATTTTTTCATGGCTCTATCTCTTGCTTCATAAGCAGCTTTTTGAGTAAAGGAAAAATATCCAATTTTATTAGGATCTGTTTCTTTTAAATGTTCTTCTACTTTATTTAATAGTGTAGTGGTTTTACCTGTTCCTGGTGGTCCTAAGACTATTGTTTTCATCTTTTTTTTATTCTGTTATTGTTTTCTGATGGGGTCACCCACTCTAAGTTTTCTAGTCTATAATCTTTAGTATCTCCATTTATATGGTCCACATAAGTTTTTTTTGTTGGGTCATCATTTTTTATAAAAGCAAGAGCGAAAATTCTAGAAAAAACTGCTTTTTTACTTTTTAGTTTACCATTTACATAATGAGGTAATTGAGTTCTGGGATAAATTCCACATTTACCTGTTGTATTTGGCATAGGATCTATTACTCTCCCTGTTTTTTCATCCTTTAAAAAAGGAAAAATTAAACCTTCGTTCGGCATAAAAATATTTTTTCCGCCTGCTTTATATACGTAGTACCTATCTTTTTCTATAACTGAAAAGCTATACTTAAATTCTCCTATATCTGGAAGAGTTGAAATATCTACTTTTCTTTTAAAAAAAATAATTCTTTTACTTTCTTCATCTGGAAATAAGTTTAATTGGTCTTTAATCATAATATTATAAATATCCATGCAGCAGTAAGAACGACTAATAAAACTAGATCGCTGCTCATTTCATTCATTAAAATGGATCCTTTGGTTTAAATTGTTTTGGCTTATAGTTATCAGGTAATTTTTCAAAAGATTTCACAGTCATAATTGTAATTTTCTTCTTACTTATAGTTGGTCGTTCTTCTTTACAATCAAAATGCTCTTTTAGCATCTGCTGCGTGAGTTGTGATTTTTCATCCCATTTTCTTTTAATTAAAAATCCATGATAAAATTTACTGAAGATAAAATGATGTTTACCATGTTCTGTGTAAACATTTCCTCTTATAATATCATCTTTGGTCGTACTATCTGAACTTCGATTCGTGCAAAATTCTTCTAGGTGTTCTCCAAGTTGATCTATTTTAGATGATCCTGTGGGAGCAGGAACTTTTTCAATATCCGCTAGTAAGGTGTCAGTATACGTTCCAAATTCTTTTGGACTTATTTTTGGTGGTCTTTTATTAATTTGTTTTGTAACTGCTCTTTGAAATAATCTTTGTTCAAGCAATGTTTCGACATTATCAAGTTTAACTCTTTCTCCATCTACATTGACATAATAATAAGGTTCATCAAGTTCTATTTTTTGTAAATCACTTAGAACAGGAAATATAGCCTCTCCTCCAATTCCATATTTTCTCGTTCTGCATAATTGTTTATCACAGAAGCTACACATCGGTTCGTCTTTACATTTATATCCCCAATCTTTTTTATCATGTTGCTCTTTAATTCTTTCGACTGACGCATCATCTAATGGAGGATTCATCGCCTTTTCATTAAATAAAATTATTTTATTTTTCCATTCGGATGGCCATTTCTTTTTTGCATAAACAGTGTAATGAAATAAAGCATTATCTCTTCCTCCTTCAGGAATACCATCAGAAGCTAATACTTCTATACATGGTGGACCGTCTTTATATTCAGAGTCGATTCTTTTGATTTCTAGTTGTTCAAGTTGTTCGGGAGTGATTTTATTTCTTTCATATAATTTAAAAAACTCATCTAGAGTAGCAGCCTCTCCATTCTCAAGAAAGGCATATCTTGTTGTATTCTTACAATTAAAATATGGTAAATTAAGAAAGTTTCCCGTATCGTCTTTCGATTTTAATTCAATTTGTTTTGGAAAAACTTCCGAACTTCCAAAACCCAGAACAGCACCAATTGAAACTAATTTATTTCTAATAAGTTCTGCATTAAGTGATTTAATTTTGTTTATTAATTTTTTATGGTCAAATCCTGCATAGCTATCAATATCAATACAACCCCATCGACATTTATTTTCTTCATTTATTGGAATAATTCCTAAACTTGGCTCAATACCATTCAAATGGTCTTGCCACATCTTTTTGGTGACTTCTTCTCTTTTTACAAAAGATTGGCCTTTGATTTTTGTACCATCTGTACCCTTCTTTTCAATATAGGTGGCACCATGTGCTCTTTGTAAACCTGAAAATATTATTATAAATTTATCAATATTATCGCTGCTATAAACTAATTTCATAATTTTTTAGGGGCGGTTTAAGTCTCCCGCTGCCGCCCCATTATTCCTCCTTGAAGGAAATGGTTAAAAGGGTACGTCTTTCGATTCGTCAGACCCGTGTTTAACTTTTACTAAACCTTTGCTATTTTTTTCAGCAAAGCCTTTAGCAATTTCGTAAACACCTTTATCTGAGACCGGACCAATCTTAGACACATCCCATCCAAACCATGTTCCTTTGTCATTCGACATTTGAACAGTCTTTAGATTATAAATGTGGCTATATGTTGGCGGCGTGAATAAGCCATTTTTACCTTGCAGCTTTAGACCCATCATCATCGAGTTCCATTTACGACTAACTTTTAATTGAGTCGCCTTCATGGATATCAATGCTGTTGATGGACTTTTACCCAAAAGAATCACAAAGTGATTCGCAGTGTTCTCCAGATAATTACCGTTCGGTAATCTATCCTTCCAAGATTTATCTCGAGTTGTCGTACTCAAGATATCACTATCTGCTTTATGGATTGCTACAGGAGCATTTCCAGTTTGACCTCTGTCTTGCCATTCGACATATTGTCTTTCATAATGGACAGGTATAACATCTATACCTTTTTTCCCATCATAAAGTTCTTTGGTTACGCTGTTTACAATCATTCCAGGTTCTGCGCCATTAATAAACTTAGCGTTTTGTTTATTAACTTCTGGAGATAATTGTCCTAAGACTTTCAGAAAAGGTAACGCAAGATCTTCCTGCGTCATATTCTGAGAGCCAGCACCTGCATCAGCTTCGAATAGATTCGTAGCCAGTGCACCTGCATTTGTTTTCTTCGCTATGCTTGTTTCTTTATTCATAGTTATTATTTCCTTGTTATTTTGGTTCGGTTTCCTACGAACACGTTAAAAATGTCCATTGGCATGTCTTTACCTGCCTCGATACGCTCACGGACTAGCGCTTTGAGGGTCATGGGCTCGACCTTCAACTTTTGTGTCGGCTCAAACCCTTGACCTCTCGCAAGGTTAGCATATTCTGCCGCCTTGTTATCCTCGTCCCGTCCAAAGGAAACGGTAATATCATTTTTAATAATATCACCTAGGCCATTGGAACGAAGCCAACTATACGCCGCTTCTCTATTAGCAATAGAGATGTTCGCCGCATAATACGGTTTCACATCAACTGCAGATCCATCTGCAAGTTTTAGAGAAGATAATCCCATTTCTGATAACATTGTGGGAATAACTTCTCCTGAAATTCGTTCTATTTCTTTTTTCTTATTCTTTAAAGATTCTTCATCAGCTTTGATTTCATCTTCTAATGTTTTTAAGCTTTTAACTTGACTCGCTAAAGACTTTAGATTTTCAGTTCGATCTAGAACTTCTGTTTGATCTTTTTCGAAATTAATTTCGTTCATAATTTTTTATTTCCTTTCTAATTATTTCTATTTCTTTACAACATTTATAATATCTATTCCACCAAATTATATCTGAAAAATATCTTATAATAACAGTGGGTAAAGTATACAGTCGGAAGAAAAATGAAAAAATGGGTCTTTGTTTATAATATTCGTAAAGAGCCTCCCTGGAAATTTCTCTATGTCTTTCTACATCTAAAATATAAGTTTATTTCTAATGGATAGTACACTTTCTCCTGTCTATCCCACTTTAACAAATTAAATCTTCCGTTATTTATATCAGATACAATTGCACAAGCAAGTCCTATTACTGAAGGATCACCTGATAGTAATAAATAATCGTCAGAGTTGTAATCTTTTAGCAAACGCCTTAATTCGAACACAATTGGTCCGGGACTTAAAACAATTTGCGTATCTTCTTTTAAAAGAACTTTAAGTTTACCGTATTTAAGCGCTCCCATAATATTATATTTAGGACGACCAATTTTTGTCCCAGGAAGTTCTTGTAATACATAAACTGTGCTTTCTTTTTTCATAACTTTCTTGACAACATATAATACTTTATTATATATATGTCAATAGAAAGAAATAAATGGGAGGTGGGAGGCACAAGAAAGTAAAAATATGAACTATAAATTTAAAACGACGCCATACGCGCATCAGTTAAAAGCGCTTGAAATGTCCTGGAATAAGGAAGTTTTCGCTTATTTCATGGAAATGGGTACTGGTAAATCTAAAGTACTCTTAGACAATATGGCTATGCTTTATGATAAAGGTAAAATTAATGGTGCTTTAATTATTGCGCCTAAAGGTGTTTATAAAAACTGGTACGATTCTGAAATACCTGAACATATGGTTAAACATATAAATAAAAAAGTTGTTTTATGGCAGGCATTAATAAATCAAAAACAGCAAGATAAACTCGATACTTTATTTAAGCCTGAAGTAGACTTACATATTTTACTCATGAATGTTGAAGCATTATCTACGAAAAAAGGTACTGCTTTTGCTCATAAATTTTTAGTTTCACATAATACATTAATCGCTGTTGATGAATCGACAACGATTAAGAATCCTTCAGCTAAAAGAACTAAAAATATATTAGCTTTGTCAAAATTAAGTAAATATAGAAGAATTTTAACTGGATCTCCGGTAACTAAATCACCATTAGATTTATATACTCAGTGTGTTTTTCTGGATGAGTGCTTATTACCGAAAAAAACGTTTATGAAAAGAATTGTACAATTAACTCCAGATCAAAAGAAAATTTATATTCAAATGAAACAAACAGCGTTAGCTGAAATGAATGGTAAAATGATTACCACAGCTACTGTTTTAACTCAATTAATGAGATTACAACAAATCACCTGTGGTCATTTTAAGGCCGATGATGGCACAACTCAGAAAATTGCTAATAATCGTATCGATGAGCTTATTGACGTATTATACGAAATTGAAGGAAAAACGGTTATTTGGGCCCATTGGCAAAATGATGTAAGGCACATTATTGAAGCTCTTGTTAAAGAATACGGAGAAGGGTGCTGTGTTGATTATTATGGATTAACGCCTCAAAACGAAAGACAAGAAAATATTAAAAAATTTCAAAATAATCCAAAAGTAAGATTTTTTGTTGGAACACCACAAACCGGTGGATACGGAATTACGCTTACAGCTGCAAGCAACATGATTTACTATTCTAATGGCTATGACCTAGAAAAGCGTCAGCAATCTGAAGCAAGAATTGATAGAATTGGGCAAACTAAACCAATGACTTATATTGATATCCTTGCGGAGGATACTGTTGACGAAAAAATCGTTAAAGCCCTCCGCAAGAAAATTAACATAGCTACCCAAATCATGGGTGAAAAGTTAAAAGCTTGGATATGAGTAATCGCAAGGAGTATCTTTTAAAAAATAAAGAAAAAATAGCTATACAAAAAAAAGAATGGAAGAAAAAAAATAAAGAGAAAGTAAAATTATCTGAAAAAAAATATTATTTAAAAAACAGGGAAAAAAGAATAAAGTACCAAAGAGAATATCGTTCGATCCATCAAGAGGCGTGTAGAGAATACAATAAAAAATATTATTTTAAAAATAAAGAACGATTATCAGAGAACAATACAAGGTATGCTAGAGAAAGAAGAAAGACAAACCCTTCCTTTAAAATATTAGATACTCTACGAAAAAGAATGCTTAATGCTTTAAAGGGCAAAAATAAATCTGCTTCCACTATGAATTTACTGGGGGTAAAAAATATAGAAATTGTATGGCAACGTCTTGAATCTTTATTTCAAGATGGAATGACAAGAGAAAATCATGGGATGTGGCATATAGATCATATTATTCCATGTACTGCTTTTGATTTAACAGATTCTGAACAACAGAAGAAATGTTTTCATTATACTAATCTCCAGCCCTTATGGGCCATAGATAATATGAGGAAATATAATAAAATCATTCTCGGGGACATTACATCCCCGAAAATGTAGGATATACGCGCGAAGCGTTGTAATTTTTGATATCCGTTATTTTATAGAAATTTTTTTCGGCCTTTTATCTTCAGGCGGACAGTATTCCAATTTTATTTTAAGAATCCCGTCTTCCAGTTCAGCTCCTTTTGCTTCTACATAATCTGCAAGCTGCAGCTTACGTGTGAAAGCTCTTTGAGCCATGCCTTTATAGACATAGTCCTCCGTATTTTCTTTAGCCTTACCTGTTATTTCTAGTATGCCATCGGTTACTTCGATATTAATATCTGATTTTTTATAGCCAGATAGTGACATCTCCAAAGTATATTGATCCGCCTTTGCATTCTTCTTGATATTATAATATGGAAATTAAGCAAAGAGAATCGATTGAAGATATCTTCAAAGCCGATTGCGTTATTTAGGAATTTATTGATATTTATTAGATCAGTCATAATAACCTCCTTTGTTAGACAGTTAATAATGGGCCCCTAAAGCACCCATGACTTATATATACTATTTTAGGATAATTACAAGTAGAATTATGCCAGCCCCCTCTGCCTTAGTCTGATTGCTTGTTCTTCAGGGGACAATAAAGCAGTTTCAGTTCGTGTCAACCCTGTTGGTAAAACATTTTGTCCTCCTGCTACATTGCCTGTTACTCCTTGAGTTACCAAGTTAGGATCAACTCCTGGTGTTACTTGTAAAGGTCCTTGGCCCGTTAGCCCTGGAGGAGCGAGTCCTAAATCTTCAAAAAGATATTCATCTAACATGAGATCAAAGTCTTCAAATAGACTTAAAGCACTTAGGTCTCTTCTAATTTGTCTTAGAGTAGGTGCTGCTATAAGAAAAGGATTAGGATCTCCTAAATTTCTAGCTACCTCTCTAAATCTATCCTGAATATCCAAAGATGGATAATAAGGATCAAACTTTGCTCTTTGTAGTTTATTGAATGTGTTAGAACTAATTTGTCGATCTCTAAATTCTCTTCTTAAAGCAATACTATTTGTTCCTAGTGTATTGGCTGCATCAATATTTTTGTACATTTCTTTTTGTACATTGAATCTTGCCTGATTAGATGCCAGATATCGTTCAATAATTTCATTAGGAGTAACTCGGCCTCCTTTTAAAACACCAAATGCACCACCTGTAAATTCTCTTCTAGCATTACGAATACCTTCTTGATACTCGGCAATTTTAAATCCCATTGATTCTAAAGGATCAACTTTAATAGGTCTAAGACCCATCATTCCAGCTAACTCGGGTCCTATTTCTAATTCGTCCCCTCTTTTAGTTGGAACACCAAAGGATGCTTGTCCTAATCTTTGAAATTGTTTGTAGGAAGGTGCTAGTGCATTTGCTAAATGCATAAATCTAATTGCTGCTTTATCCCCCGTTGATGTTTCATCTGTGTATAAAGCTCTACCTTCAGCTGTTCTACCTCCTCTAACAGTTAAATCTGTAATTGCTTCTGTCCAAATAGATTCAGAAATAAATGGATTCATAATTTCTCCACTTGCTTCGTGTACTCCATTCACAAAACCTGAAAGCAAAGTTCTATCATCTTGTTGGCCTTCCATAACATTCAACAGTAAAGTATTAAAAGGCCTGCTGATAACATCATAAGCATTACTATGACTGAAATCGATATACCTTAAATTTCCATCATCATCTCTTATAGGAACAAGTGTAGAATTTTTAGACCATTCAGGAACAAATTGTCTTAGTGCATTAATCTCGTCTTCTGTAACATCGTATAGTATCTTGGCCCCTTCGACAACAACCGCAGGCACCACAGTTAGGGTGGTAGCCATGCCTGATAATCTTGTCATTCCTGTACGATAAGTACCTCTAGCAATAGAATCATTCTTAACAAAACCTTTTCCTATTTCCCAAACAACAGGAGAAACATTGCTACCTCTTACAGGTTTGGAATGTCTTATTTCTTTAAGTCCTAGTTCAGCAATGTTAGCTGTTGTTCTTATCATTTCAGCTGGGAAGGACATGAAATTACCAATAGGTAATAATCTTGCTGTCTTAACTGCAGATCCAACAAACGCATAATTAGGAACTGTATTTTTAACTATATTCGCTGCTTCTTGTTTTAAAGCTTTTACATCGTCAGGTGATAACCCTCTATTAAAATCATCTAGATTCTTACCTGCTCTTTTAGCTGCTGCTCTTTTTAATCTTTGTAATTCAACAACATAGTTTGTTATTTTCCATGTATCATCTTCAGCTACATATTTACCTTGAGCAAATTCTAATAGCTTTTTAAATTTAGAAAGCATAGGTCTTAAAACAGCATCAGTATTTGTAGCTTGCTCTCCAAACTTAATATCTCTTAACAGATTTTTTAAATCTCCTATTTGAACTTGAGAATTTACAACTCCTAGTTCCAATAATTCTTGATAAGCTGCTTGCGCCCGAGCACTTCCTGGTGCTCCCTTTAATAAGCCTGATATGTCTATTCCATCTGCAAAAGCTTTACTTAATAATTTTGGATTAACAAGTCCTTCAAATAAAATACCATTTGCACCAGCAAAGGCACCAGCACTGAAGAAATTTCTTAAGTGTGTAGGTATAGATAGAACTGTTTTTGCAATTTGAGATATTCCTTTTGGAAGTAATAATAAATTTCTGTAAAACCAACTAACGGCTTTCATCGTACCTTCACCTTTTTCACCTCTAACAAATGATTGAAATGAATTTGGAATATCGTTAGCTCTTTTAATTGCTTCAGCTATTTCTCTGCTCGTCCATTTACCTGATAATGGGTTAACAAGTTTTGCTCCACCTGGAACCTCTTTAATAATGTCATCAACTTTAACAACTTGAAGTCCAGTTTCTGTGGCATTAACCCCTGCTTTTGCCGCATCTTCACTTGCCCAGAAAAATCCTCTACCTCCTGCATCTTGTACAGTTTGATTTTTAAGTGCAACATCATCCAGCCATGTTGATAGTCTTGCAAGTGCGGATAGATTAGTCATAGCATTGAAGATAGAATATCTTGGGTCCTGAATTTCACCCGCTAATTCTCTAAAAATTTTACTACCTCTTCCTACTGCTTTATCAAAAGCCTTTATTCTTTCTACACCACCCATCGTTTTGCTGGTGTAGGTAACGTTTGGAAGGGTTCCAGCTTTTTTTCGTCTGGACATTTGGTTAAGAATGTCATCAACAATATCTCTAGCTTCCTGAAGGTATTGTGTACTATCTGGATTATAAGGTTCTTTTTTAAATTTGTCGGTCTTAGATAAAAATCTTCTAAATAAATTTACAGCATTAGAATAGGCTTCGTCCGTAGGTTCGTATCCTCTAAATAACTTAAAGATTCCTCCACGGTCCTCGTAGACTTTGTAAGTACTTCCAATTTGTCCTTGAACTCTGTCTTTTAAAATTTCTTTTAAGGTTTTTACTCCTTCTTTAAGTTTAACACCTTTAGCTATATTTTTATCTAGAATATCAATTAGATTTGTAAATTCATTTCTAGCATTATTAACACCCACAACAATATTTTGTCTTTGACGTTCAGTTATATTCTTAGCTTTTAAACTATCAATGAGTGTGTCAACTTTTTTAGGGTCTAAGGGTGATCTTAAATCTCCTTCAAACAACAAGTCATTAAGTCGAGTTAAAAATTTTTCTTTTTCACCCCGTGAGGATTTATCAAACATCGTTTGTGTTTCAGGGAAAATTTTATTTACCTCTCTAGTAATATTATTAACAATTTCTTTTGCTCTACTTGTATCCCTTGCTTTTAATCCTTGCTTAAGCATTTCAGCTTCAAAGACCTCTGGGGGTAGATCTCCTCTAGGTCTAAAAGGTGAGCCAATATATTTATCTAACCATCTATAATATTTACTGTTACTATAAGCTAAATGTTGACCTTGTTTGGCTAATGCTTTTGCACTTTTCCCAACACCAAAAACAAAAGGTGTAATGAATATGGATTCAGAACCAAACTTAAATCGATTCATTAATTTTCTGGTTGCATCTTCTCTTCCTTCCAGATAGTCTGCTCTATCTAATTCTGTTGGTGATCCTTCAAAGAAATCCCCAAAAGTTCCGATGTTTTCTACGTCAGCAACAAGCGTTTCACCTGCCGCACCGCCTGCTACACCTGCTGCAAATCTTTTATAACCTATTCTGTCATTCAATCTTTTTGCTTTCGTAGTAGCTTGCATTACTTTTTTACTGCCAGAATTAAAGCTTCTGTTATTTTTCCAATAGCTCTTTCTTCCGCTATTTCTTCCAAAGGATTAAGTTTATCAAAATATCTTTCAACTTCAGCTGCTCTATCGGTATCCATACCAAGATCCATGAGCTCTGCTGCCAGAGACACGATTCCTTCTGGAACTTTAATGAGACCTGATGCAATACCCGCTGCTGCTGCCTTGTACCAACTGACTTCGTTTTCTTCCTCTGCTGGTAGAAGTGGAATAAATTCTGCCATTTAGTTTCTACCTTACTCTAGTTTTGCCTTCACGGACCGATTCTGTTGCCTTTGAAAATTCTTCTTGTCTTATAATTTCTTCAAGTTCTGCTTTGGTTATTGCATCTGGATTATTTCTTTTTTGTTGAGATCTCCATCCTCGTGGTGCATCTTCGGGTCTTTTGATTAATGTTAATCCTCTTTTAGCCGCCTCTGTTTCTGCTTGTGCATCAGATAAGCCTGTTGATTCTACTTTTTGGTCAACTGTTCCTGGTGGTACTTCTGCTTGAGAACCAGCAGCTATAGCTGCTAGATCAATTGGAATGAAACCCAAAGTTCCATCAGGTTGTTGTGCTAATTGTTTTATAGTGGCGTCATTAATATCATAGAAGACTTTTCCAATATTATCTTCATTTCTTTTCATCCATTTTTTAGTTGTCTTTTCATCAGCAAGTTCACCCTGATCTATGATTCCTCCGACTTGAGATTCTCCAAATTTTGATGCAATTTCTGCTCTTGTTTGAAGATAAAAAGTGGCTTTATTTCTTGCAAGATTAAGGTCTCCAGCATATTCATCCATATATTCCATAGCAAGTTTTTCTATTTTCTCCTCCATGGATGGTCCAACTTGTTTATATTTACCTGCTTCTGCAATTTGTTTCATTTTATCTCTATGCGCCATAGCTGATTCTGCAGCCGTTAGTGCTAGCTTCGTACCGAACTGTCCTCGTTCTGCTTGTGATTGTTTATATCTTTGAAAAGGTTCCTTAGCTGATGCTAACGCTGTTGAAAAAATACTTCCTGATGGTTCTCTTGTTCCTATATCTATTCCCCAATCAATAGCTAAGTTTGATAGACTACGATCTGGTGGTAAAGCTACATTTTTCAGCATTGCTAGTTTTTTTCTGAAATTTGTATCATAGTCGGAGTCTGAGACTATCTCTCCATTTTCATATCTTTGTCTTGGAGCAACTCCTGACATAATTCCCTGGTCGGTATTACCGCCAAGTCTAAACATAGGTCTTCTTAATACTCTAGCCATAATTAT
>LUMD01001280.1_pt1 | contig 12911 bp, 11 predicted proteins | sample 729651 | NCBI WGS metagenome assembly LUMD01 (sample SAMN03860272, study PRJNA289734) | marine metagenome | biome: seawater column; feature: ocean; material: water; isolation source: Red Sea water column Station 34 - depth 258m | place: Saudi Arabia: Red Sea | collected 2011-10-15 | depth 258 m | reverse complement strand
CATCTCTCCCCACTCGCCGATATCGGCCAGCATGCAGAGGCACTTGACCACTCTATCCATGGACGAACCGTACCGCTCCAGAACGTCCCTGATGTTTTCCATCGTCTGCCGCGTTTCTGGCCCGATGCCGCCGCCGATGACCTCATCGGAGTTCGGCAGCGTGCCGATCTGCCCCGAGAGGTAGAGCATATTCCCCACACGAACCGCTTCTGAAAAGGGGTAGTTGAGAGCAGCGAATTCTTCAGTCTGGAGGTACTCCACAGGGGGTCTGCCTGCACGGATGTTCACATCGCAGGAGGCGAGGACCATTGCCGCCATCGCCATCGAGATGATTTTGATTCTCATTTCAGTCTCCTTATCTGACCTTCCCGTCCCCTCTGTCCGAATTTAGATGAGGCTCGTTGCTCCCGCAACCGACACCTATGACCTCTTGACATTGTGTCCGCTCGTGCCGTTAATTCGAGCATCGTGAAAAAGCTAGTTCCTATCTCCAAACTGAAGGCGGACGCCGATATTCAAGGTTTCTACCTCTGCAAGGAGAAGCACCTTCGGCGGACGCGGGCCGGCGAACTGTTTATCGATCTTGTCCTGACGGACGGCACCGGCGAGATCGGCGCCAAGGTGTGGGACAATGTTGATGAGCTGACGGCGAAGTTTCTGCAGGGTGATGCCGTGGCAGTCCGCGGCAGAGTCGACACTTTTCAGGAGAAGAAGCAGATTATTGTGGGGCGGATCAACAGAGCGACTGAGGCCAAGTACGCCCGCTACGGATTTAAGCCTGAAGCGCTGGTGCCGTCATCGCCGAAAAATCCCGTCCGGATGTGGACTTCCCTCGGCGCCCTGATCCAGAAAATGGAAGACCCGTTGCTGAAGAAATTGGTCTCCGGACTCTATCGCACACACAAGAAGAGGCTTATGACCATGCCTGCGTCGCTGTCCATGCACTACACCTACCGGTCGGGATATCTCGAGCACGTCCTCTCCATGACTGGTATCGGACTGACACTGTCGAACCACTACGGCGCCAATGGCGACCTGCTTGTGGCGGGCATTCTCCTCCACGGGATCGGGAAAGTCCGCGAACTGACTGACGCACTTCTCCCGGAATTTTCGGACGAAGGAAATTTCATCGGTCATTCAGTCTTGAGTAGAGATATGGTTAGGGAAGAGGCGGGCAAGATCAAAGCTTTTCCGGCCGAACTGCTTCTCGAACTTGAGCATCTCATCATGAGCCACGAGGGGGGATTCAGTCCGCGGTACGGAAGCCGGGCCCGAACAAAAGAGGCACTGCTCCTCCAAGCGTTGGACAATCTCGATACGAAAGTGAGCGTTATGAACAGAATCTTGGCTGAAGACAGTGAAGAGGGTGACTGGACCAGTCGGAGGAACTACTTCGGAACAGAACTTTACAAGGGCAGCGGACAGAAGTCTGACTAATCTCAGCCGGGGGGCCATGTTCGTGGCCCTTGCCGTCGGCTCAGGTTTTGCGCTTCTGATGGTTCCCAACGTGGAATTGGTCACCGCTGTCGTCTTTACCGCCGGCGTCCATCTTGGCTCCCGCTGGGGATTTGTGGTGGGCGCGGTGGCGGAGTTCGTTTTCAGCGCCGCCAACCCTCTCGGGTCGGGACTGGTCTTTCTCCCCATGCTTGTTGCGCAGGTTGTGGGGATGGCTGTTGTTGGCACTGTGGGAGGCGTCTTCGGAAGGTTTGGAAGATCGGACGAATGGACCTTCAAACGGAGAGCAGTGCTGGCCGTTGTCGGGGCGCTTCTCACCTTCCAGTTCGATGCGTTGACGACCCTCAGTTATCCCGTTTCGGCGGGGTATCCCTTAGCCCAGACTTCGGCGATTTTTCTTACAGGGATCGGCTTCACCTTTCTCCACCAGTTGGCCAACGCCGCAATTTTTGCCACAGCCCTGCCGGAGGTGTTCAGACGCCTTCGACAGAGGAGGGAAGTGTGAGGGGGCTCATGACTGTAATGGCTGTCCCGTTGGCCGTCTTCGGAGTCTCGCCGGGAGAAATCCCCTTCGACTGGAGCGGCCAGTGGGGGGCGATCCACAGTTACGGTTTTTCCGGCTGGGGGATGGATTCCTATCAGTCGCCGCTCCATTTTAACGGCAACATCGCACAATGGCCGAGGCGCTACCGATTTCCTTCCTCTGCTCAAAAGGACGACGGCGGTGAAGATGAACCGTTCCGCACTTCATTTGCTTACCGGCAGGGAGACTACGGTCTGGACGAACTGAGTCTCGATCTTCAGTCCCGGCCCGGACCGAAACGGGCAACGCGCTTCCGTGCCATGAAGCGGAACTTTGAAGATTATCACGGTCTGCTCGATCCGGTGAACAAGCCCGGCGGAACCGTTCAGCAGAACTACAGGTTCGATTCTGAATCTCAGAACACGAAAGGGGAGAAGTGGCAGGTTGGGTCGGCGCTGTTTCTGACCACCGGAGGCGTACCCCGCTGGAATGGCCAATGGGAGCGAGGCGCCGAGAGGAGAGATAAGATTCTCGCCGCCGGGGCCGCCTACAGCGGCAAAGCCGGATCGGTCAAGCTTCGCTTGGAAGGTTCGTCCTTTCTCCAGCAGTATCGGAACCGTCGGATGGTAGAAGGGCTCACCACATGGTCCGCCGATCTGTTCAGTCACCGGCTCCACGCCATCGGCGAACTGCCAGTCCAAAAAAGGTTCTCACTCTTTTTCTCCGCTACGGGGCGCACCGCCGCCGTCAGTTCAGACACGGTGGGTAATCAGCAGCAATCCTACGCTGGCGTGGCAGCGGGCCTCCGCATCCATTCGTCAGCATTGGAAAACAGGGCCGCCATCGGAGCCGCCCGAGTTTCCTCCGGTGAGACAGCGGTGACCGTGCGGGGGCACTTCCGGCTGAAAGGGGAGGGGAGAGCGCTGTTCCTCAGTTTCAAGCGAGATCTCCAACCGCTCCCGTTTCAGTTCACGGGACGCCCTTTCATGTACGTTCCCGATTCATTCGCCCCAACCATGGTTCCAAGAGTACGACCCGATTCGACCGCGGCGGTACCGACGCGGACGGTCATCAGAGCAGGCGTGTCGGCAGGCGGCAGACGGGCCTCCGGTGAGGCGACTCTGTTTGTCTCTCAGTCATCACCCCACCATTATTTCGAAGATGTTAGACAGATTGATTATCTCGGCACCTTGAGTCTAAGGTCCGAGCGGACGGGATATCGATCCCCGACGGCGATCCGGGATGGGGACATTTTTTCAGACACGACACAAAGGTTGAGTTGGGATTCCGTGAAAAACTGTTCAAAGGGCGAGTGGACGCAAGAGTGAATCTCTTCGCCAATCAGTGGAGCGGAAGGACCGCTTTCGATTGGGATCCGATTCTCAATATGGGGTTCTGGCGGACCGAGCCGGAGGAAGCGCAACAGTCCGTCGGTATACTCAGCGCCGAGCTAAAGGCGGTGATACAGACGATAGAGCTGTCCTACGTCATGACCAATCTGCAGTATGTGATGGAGAAGTCATCCGGTGGAACAACGCCGCACACTTTTTCGCCGTCAACGTTCTTTCCGCCGGCGGGACGCCTCGCCTATTTTTCGATCCGCTGGCGTCTGGCCAACTAACGGGAGAGGCCCACAGTCACAAAGATAGTCCGGCCCGGTTCAGGATAGTCGTACACCGACTGCAGCTCGCGGTCGTCCAGCACATTCCGTGCCCCGCCCTCAATGGCGACCGCAAAACCTCTCAGCGGAAGATCAACACTAACGGAAGCGTCCAGCCGCTGGAAAGGGTCAAGGAATGCGCCGTCTCCGTAACTGTAGCGGCGGCGGTTGAGGTTCCTGTAACTGAGGTGTCCCCGAACCTTGCCGAGCTTGAGCTGAATGTCGGTCCATTGAGACGAGGGTGGAACGTAGAGAAGCTGTTTCCCCCGGTTCGCCCCTTCCGTCAGGACTTGACTCTCCGTCGTCTCAACTCCCACCGTAATCTTGAATGGCAGACTTGCCGGAGTTAGTGAAGCCGTCAGTCCGAGAACTGTAGACTCTGATTTCAGCACATTCTGCGGCGAATAGACCCACGACTCATCCGGAACCCACTGGATCAGATTGTCGACAGCATAGTGAGCGGCGGTCACAGCCCCTTGAACAACGTCACCCATTACCGGCTTCAGATTGACACTCAGATTTGTTGAAACGCCCTCTTCAGGCTCGAGGTCAGGATTCCCTTTGGTGTATCCGGAGGGGTCTTCCCAGAACAGGTCGTTGAATGTCGGCGCGCGATAACTTGTCCCGCTGCTGATCGTCGCCGACTGGACCGGCCCCGCCGCCGGCGACCAGAGGAGCGCCATGTTTGCGGTGAGGACGGTTGAACGGGAATGATCATCCCAATCCACTCGGGCGCTCGGAGAAAGGGTGACACTCTTTCCAAAACTCAATTGGGACAGCAATCCGGCCGCGCCTTTGGTCACGGCCTGATCACCGGCATTATCGCTCTTAACATCAGTCCGTGCCAGCTCCAAGCTCAGAGTGTTGGTGAACCTGCTGGCGCTTTCGAATCGATGGAGGAAGCGTGTCTGCCAGTTCCTCACCTGATGCCTCGACTCCATCGCCCAATCAGGATTGGCGAACAGTTCGTCTGAACTGACAGCGCCGGCCATCAGTTCGGTATGCCCGAACCGGGAGATTGTCCTCCCGGTCAGGATGGCGAGAAACTCATCGTTCTCCTTGTGCGCTTTGGGCGATGGATACGTGAGCGAGCCGGGGATGCCCCGTTCGGTCTGTGTCGCTATGAGGTGGGAACTGAAGTTCCATCCCCCAACATCGGGAGCCCTCAGTTTCGCCCCCACGGCATTCTGGTCGAACTTGTTGTTCTGTCGGTAATTGCCTTCAGATTCAAATTGATTGCCGTAAAAAGAGAGATGTGACTTGCCAAGCCGGAGTGATGTCTCGCCGCTGACACCTCGATCGCCGAGGGAGCCTGACCGAACTTTCAGAAAATTTCCGGGCCTCGCCGGGAGGAGGTTCACTGTTCCGCCCACTGCGTGGGAGCCGTAAAGGGATGACCCTTGGCCGGGGTACAGTTCGCCCTGAGCGAAGAACTCGACGGGGAGGGAGCTGAGGTCAAACACGCCGTTCTGGGGTGAATTGAGGTCGAAACCGTCCAGAAGAATGAGTATATGTTCGGAATAGCCTGTAGGCGATGAGACAGTTTTCAGTCCCGCCGGACCGCCGTAATCCCGGAGCTGAATTCCGAAGCGGTCAACTTTTTCGCCTATTCCAACCCCAGAGGAAGGCGCCGAGCCGAAATCGATAGCCCGATGACTCACAGGAAGTTGCAGGCTCTCCTTGCCGTAGAGGTTTCCGTAAATCACCACCGGAGCGAATCGATACGTCCTCCGCTCCAATTTGATCTCAATTGCCTTTCCCTCCACCGTCCGTAAGTCCAGAGTATCAGGCGCAAATGCGGAGTGTGCGATGATCACTCTTGAGCCGGAGACTCCTTCGGTGGCGAGAAGGAAACGTCCGTCTCGGTCCGAAGTGGTGCCACCACTTTCGTTCTCCAGATAGATGTTTGCATACGGAACGCCCGTCCCGCCTTCGTCGGTCACGCGGCCTGAAATGAAGTCGCCGGCTCCCTGCCCCCAGAGGGCCGACAGAAGCGGGACAATTCCTATGAATAGAGTGAGATTAAAGCGAGGTGTCATAGTTCTCTCCTTTCCCTCGAAAGTGATCTCTGTCATTGACAGAATCGAGAAACTGAATACGGCAGATATCCTGACTTGCGCTTCACCGTAACGCTCCGCCTTCCCATCCGCCTTGGGCGAACAGTGGCTCTCCTGAGGAGTGGAGCGGACTCGGCGCTCACAGTAGCGGGGCTGCACCCGAATCTCACGGGTTTCCCTGCCGCAATCAAACTGTCAAACCGGTGTGAAACTACAGTTTCTCTCGTCGGGAAGCAAAGGCTTTTACCTTGATTCGCTCTAAGGGTCAAGATAAATTCCAAGAATTAGCCAGAAGCAGTAACGAACCTTAGCGCAATGGATAGAGTGAAAAGACATATGAACGGGATCCTCAATCGGCAGGTGCTGGTTCTGAACCAGAACTATCACCCTCTGCTGGTCTGTTCGGCCCGGCGGGCAATCTCGTTGGCTTACCTCGGAAAGGTCGAAGTGATTGAGAAATACAGAGAGATGGTCCATTCGCCCTCGGTCGCCATGCCGCTCCCCAGCGTGGTGAAGCTGGACAGGTTCGTCCGAGTCAAAGAGAGCAACATTGTCTTATCGAGAAAGAATATCTTGAAGCGGGATCGACATCAGTGTCAATACTGCGGAAGACGGAGCGTCCCCATGACTCTTGACCACGTCGTCCCGAAGGAGCGAGGAGGTCCCGACAGTTGGGAGAACCTGGTCTGCTGCTGTCACACTTGCAACCGCGCTAAGGGGAACCGCTCACCTGATGAAGCCGGCACCAAGCTGATGCGCCGGCCGAAGAAGCCGACTAGGATTCACTATATTCGGCAGTTCATTAAGCGGGAGCAGTCGGCCTGGCGGCCGTACCTCTACATGGAACCGATGAAATCTGGGGCCATCGCTTGAAAAACAGACGCGTCCTCAGCGGGATACAGCCCTCGGGAAATCTCCACATCGGAAACTATTTCGGCATGATGAAGCCGATGATCGACCTTCAAGCCGAGAATGAACTGTTCTGTTTCCTGCCCAACTATCACGCCCTCACGTCACAGACAGACGGGGAGGCGCTTGCACGGAATACCGTTGAAGCGGCAGCAGATTTTCTCTCGCTCGGGATGGATCCCGAGAAGTCGGTATTCTGGGTCCAATCCGATGTTCCCGAAGTGACGGAGCTGACTTGGGTGTTGAACAATGTCACCAGCGTCGGCATGCTTGAGCGGGCGACCTCGTACAAAGACAAGGTGAGCCGGGGGATGACCGCCCATCACGGTCTCTTCAGCTATCCCGTTCTTATGACCGCCGATATCCTTCTCTTCGGAACGGACGTTGTCCCTGTGGGGAAGGACCAGAAACAGCACCTTGAAATGGCCCGGGACATCGCCATCAAGTTCAACTCTCTTTACGGTGAGACGTTCGTCGTCCCCGAGCCGCTCATTGCGGAGACGACTAGCCTGATCCCCGGCATCGACGGCCAGAAAATGTCCAAATCCTACAACAACACTCTCGAGATATTCGGCGGCAAAGATTCTCTGGCCAAGAAGGTGATGAGCATCGTAACCGACAACACGCCGCCCGACGAACCGAAGGAGACCGAGCACAACGCTCTCTTCTTGATCTATTCCCTGTTCCTCAATGAAGCAGAGCGATCAGCGCTGGAGGCGCGGTTCCAATCGCCGGGACTGAAATACTCTGAAGTGAAGAAAGAACTCGTGGACGTTATCTGGGAGTTTTTCGCGCCCTACCGGGAGAGACGTGCCGGTTTGTATGGAGACACTGAAACTGTGATACGGATTCTTAAGGAAGGTGCAGAGAAAGCGCGGGCCGCCGCCGAACCGTACCTCAGGGCGGTGCGGAAGAAAACAGGCCTTAAGTATGGAGATCAGTGAGCTACCAGATTGAGCTCGAAAATTTCGCCGGTCCTCTCGACCTTTTGCTCTTTTTCATCAGGCGGGATGAAATTGATATTATGGACATACCTATCTCCACCGTCACCGAGGAATATCTCACTTACCTCGAAGCGCTCCAGACGCTCAATGTCAGTGTGGCGGGGGATTTCATGGTGATGGCCGCCACCCTCATGCGCATCAAGGCGAAGATGCTCCTGCCATCGCTGAGCGATGAGGACGACGAAGAGTTTGAAGATCCACGGACGGCCCTTGTCCAGCAGCTCCTCGAGTATCAGCGTTATAAAGAAGCCGCCGGCGATCTGTCGGAGCTGAACGATCTTGAGAGCAGGAGATTCCACCCTTCGGTCGTCCACAGCGTGACGGATTCTGAAGAAGACCCCGGTTTCTACCTTGAAGATGTTACGCTCTTTGAGCTTGTTACGGTGTTTAAGAAAGTGCTGCAGCAGATTCCGCCGGCCGTTCACTACGACGTAGAGCGGGAGGAGATTCAGGTCAAGGAAAAGGTGGCCATGATTCTCAGCAGGTTTGTGGAGAAAAGTCAGATCATGTTTTCTGAGCTGTTCCCAAAGTTCTCATCTCGTCAGGAGGTAATTGTCACCTTCATCGCAATTCTGGAGCTCATCAGGGATTGTCAGGTGAGAGTTCGCCAGAAGCAACTGTTTGAAGATATACTTCTCGAAAGGATCGAAGCGTAGCGGTGGCGAAGAAGGTGACGACTGAAGAGCTTCAGATTATTGAAGCTCTGCTCCTTGCCTGTGGAGATGTGCTCACCCAATCTAAGCTGAACGTCTGTTTCGATGGCGATTCGGCCCCTCCGCTGGTTGATGGTGTCCAACAGCTTCAAAAGGAATACAAGAAGACGGGAAGGGCATTTTCCGTGCAGGTAAGACTCCTCTCTCTCAGGCCGCGTTGGAATCGCTGGCGGTGATCGCCTACAAAGGGCCCGCAACACGGGCCGAAATCGAGAGCATCAGAGGCGTGGGGTGCGCCGGGGTCATCAAGACGCTCCTCGATAAGAAACTGGTGAGGATCTCCGGCCGGGCGAAGGGGCCTGGAAGACCTCTGCTGTATGCCGTGACCGACGCCTTCCTCCTCTCTTTCGGACTTAATTCAACTGCCGATCTCCCGAAGCTCAAGGAGATTTCAGAGCTCATGGCCGAAGAGGCAAAGCTTGAGGATGTCGAGTCAGCCGAAGATGCGGCTGATTAGATACCTAGCCGCCGCTGGGGTCGCTTCCCGGAGAAAATCTGAGTCGATCATCAAGGGTGGACGCGTGGAGGTCAACGGCGAGACAGTGAGGAATCCTTTCAGGATGCTCTCAGCGAAAGATTCGGTTGCCCTCGACGGAGAATCGATTGCCGTCCCTGCGGAAAGAACTGTGGTGATTCTTCACAAGCCGGCGGGCGTCGTCACCACCGTGCGGGACACCCACGGCCGGAAGACGGTCATGAATCTGATACCGTCAACTGACCGGCGGCTTTTCCCTGTTGGGAGGCTCGACAAAGAGACCACGGGAATTCTCTTGCTCACTGATGACGGCGATCTTGCCTACCGGCTGACCCACCCCAAGTTCAGGGTCGACAAAATCTATGAAGCGACGGTCGATCGCCAGCCCACCCCCGCGGAGAAATCGTCGATCGCTTCAGGCATCGACATTGGAGAAGGAGAGATCGGTCGCGCCGAAGTGGTGGGGCAGGAATTTGTCGCCGGCGATGTGAAAATCACCCTGAAGCTCCGCCACGGGAAAAAGCGGGAAGTGCGGCGGATTCTTAAGACAGTGGGAGTTCAGTTGAAACATCTTCACAGGAGCGCATTTGCCGGTATTACCCTCGGTGATCTGAAAGCAGGGGAATCGCGCTTCCTCACCACTGAAGAGACCTATCCTCTGGTGAGAAGCCAAAATAATGCACCATCGGCTGCTGCTGGTTAAATCTTTGTTCGCACTTATGGAGATGGTTAAATTGCTTGGCTCTTTGAAAGACAGTTTATTCAATAATGGACTGCAACGAACAGGAGAATGTCATTGATCGTTGCGATTGACGGTCCCGCCGGCTCAGGCAAGAGTACCACTTCACGGCGTGTCGCTGATCGCCTCAGTTTCCTGTACCTCGATACGGGCGCTATGTATCGCGCGGCTACCCTCGCAGTCCTTTCAAAATCATGTGATGTGAACGATGATGAAGGGATGGACGCATGCACCGAATCGATGGAGATCGACTTCGACAGAAGCGGCGCCCAGATTTTTCTTGACGGTGCTGACGTCTCCCGTGAAATAAGGAGTCAGGAGGTGACGGACGCTGTCAGCGCTGTCAGTGCTTCGGCGCCTGTCAGGAAGCGAATGGTGGACTTGCAGCGGCAAATCGCTGGAAACAGGGATGCCGTGGTTGAAGGGAGGGACATCGGCACAGTAGTTTTTCCTGACGCCGATTTCAAGTTCTTTATGGTCGCGGATGTGGCAGAGCGGGCGAAGCGCCGGAAAAAAGATCTTGCCGAACTGGGTATTGAACAGACTGTGGAAGAGATCGTCGAAGACTTGAAGCGACGGGACAGGTTGGACTCCTCGAGAGCCATCTCGCCGCTGGAGAAGGCCGACGAAGCTGTTGAGGTTGATACAACAGCAATGACAATGGATGAACAGGTAGATCTGATTGTCTCGCTCGTGCGAGAACGGTCGGAGAGAAAGGAGATACAGACAGACAGTGACTGAAGAAGTGTTTACAGACGAACAAGTTGTTGTAGAAGAAGAGAACGGAACAGACGTGGAAGAGCCCACTTCTGAGGAAGGAACGGCTGATGCCGAAACTCAGAACGGTGAAGCTGCGGCCGAACCAGTTTCTCTGGAACTGCATGAGGCAACAAAAGATTATCTGGATCCCAGTTTGATGAACGGCATCCGAATTGTGGAGTCGTCCGAACTGTTTGATGTGGAAGAGACAGAAACTCCTGTCGCCGAAGAGGAGATGGATAAGTATATAGAAACTTTTTCAGACATTGCCCAGAATCAGATTATCACCGGCCGCGTGATCGGGCAGAACGAAAAAGAGATAATTATGGATATCGGCTTTAAGTCGGAGGGGATCATCCCCCGGTCCGAGTTCAGCGGCGCCGAACCGCCGACCATGGGCGACACCATCGAGGTTTACCTCGAGAAGATTGAAGACAAGAACGGTCAGACAGTTCTTTCGAAAGAAAAGGCTGTCTGGATGAAAGGTTGGCTGAAGCTGATCCAGATTCAGAAAGAGGACGGAACCGTGAACGGTACCATCATCCGGCGCATCAAGGGCGGCTTTGTGGTTGATGTGGACGGTATTCAGGCGTTCCTTCCCGGTTCTCAGATTGATGTCAGGCCCGTACAGGAATTTGACAGCTATCTAGGACAGGAGATGGAGTTCAAGATCGTAAAAATTAATCAGCTTCGGAAGAATGTTGTCCTCTCCCGCAAGGCGCTGCTCCATAACGTGCTTCGGGAACAGAGGGAGTCGCTCTTTGATGAGATTGCCACGGGGCAGATCATTGAAGGTGTGGTGAAGAATATCACCGACTTCGGCGTCTTCGTCGACCTTGGCGGAATCGATGGACTTCTCCACATCACCGATCTTTCCTGGGGGCGTGTCAATCACCCCTCGGAAGTGACCGAAGTGGGAGAAACCATCAGCGTCAAGATTATCGATATTGATCGGGAGAAACAGCGAATTTCTCTCGGTCTGAAGCAGCTGACGCCCCATCCGTGGGAGAGCGTGGAGAACAAGTATCCAGTCGGAACCAAGATCTCGGGCAAGGTTGTGAGCCTCACCAACTACGGCGCATTTGTGGAATTGGAGACTGGCGTTGAAGGTCTCGTCCATGTTTCCGAAATGTCGTGGACGCGCAGTGTTCACCGGCCGGACGAAGTTGTCCAGATGGGAGAAGAAGTCGAGGCGCACGTCCTCAGTATCGATGCGCAGGAAAGAAAGATCGCCCTCGGATTCAAGCAGCTTCAGCCCGATCCGTGGGAAGGGGTGGATGAACGTTACGTGATCGGTTCTACCCTCAAGGGGACCGTCCGAAACCTGACACAGTTCGGCGCATTTGTTGAACTTGAAGAGGGGGTCGATGGGCTGATTCATGTTTCTGACCTCTCCTGGACAAAGGTGGTTCATCATCCGAAAGAGGTGCTTCGAAAAGGTGATGAAGTAGAGGTAAAAGTGCTCGAGGTCTCTCGCGAAAACCATCGTATCGGTCTCGGCCTCAAACAGGCGACTGAAGATCCGTGGGACGACATTATATCTCACTTCGAGGTAGGCAAAACGGTGGAAGGGAAAGTTTTCCGCGTGCTCGATAAGGGAATCATTGTCGAGCTCGACATGGATGTCGAAGGGATCATCCCGGCCGAGTCCTTGCCGTCCGAGACTAAGAAGCAGATCATGGACGGCCTGAAACAGAAACAACAGATTGAGTGCGAGGTCGTTGAAGTGCGGCCGGAAGACAAGAAAGTGGTCCTTTCCCTTGCGGAAGGGTTTGTTCCTGCCGAGCCTGAAGCAGAAGAGGAAGCATCCGAACCAGAGGAAGCATCACCTGTTGAAGCTGAAGTTGACCAACAGGAATCTGAAGAAGTTGAAGGCGAAACCGGTGAGGGAGAAGAGAGTGAGCCGTCAGACGAGGAGAGCGATCCCGAAGACGCCAAGTAGCATGCCGGCCGTAGGCTAGTGGTTCAATGACTCCACAAACGCTTTCAAAGACCGCTAAAGAAGGGTACCTGCCAGTTTGGTTCGGTGCCTTTTTTTTCGCAATCGTTCTCTGGCTCTTCGTCATTTCAGAGCATCGTTACAATTACGTTGTGGAGATGCCGATCGAGGTTCGGAACATTCGAGAGGGGAAGACGCTCGGCGGTGAAGTGACGCCGACCGCCGATGTTCGGTTTACAGCTACGGGGAGAGCGTTTCTGAAGACGCTTCTCCTGAAATCCATCTCTGAATTCAAGCTCGTCCTTGATCTTGAGCGTGTCAGCACCGAGTACAATTTCTACCTGAACGACTACTTCGATAAGTACAGCCAAAAAGTGGTGATCCCTCCGGGATTTGAACTTGAGTTTGTTGAAGTAGTTCGCCCCGATTCGATCCACATTTCGCTGGATGATTACATGATCAAGCCGGTGTCTGTTGCGTCGCGTATCGCCGTTGAGCCATCGGCAGGATTCATCCTGGTCGGCTCAGGAAGAATCTCCCCCCGAACCATCGAACTGAAGGGTCCAAGAGAAATCATCAGGGGAGTGGAATCGGTTCAGACAGCCGAGAAGGAATTCTCAGGATCCCAGTCAGATATTCGAACCAGCGTCCCATTGGACCTCTCATTCCCCCGTGTCG
>LUMD01001136.1_pt1 | contig 12932 bp, 10 predicted proteins | sample 729651 | NCBI WGS metagenome assembly LUMD01 (sample SAMN03860272, study PRJNA289734) | marine metagenome | biome: seawater column; feature: ocean; material: water; isolation source: Red Sea water column Station 34 - depth 258m | place: Saudi Arabia: Red Sea | collected 2011-10-15 | depth 258 m | reverse complement strand
CCTATTCAGAGTGTGCGCTAAAACAGGCATACCCGCTATTTCTCGATACTGTTTCGGGACGGCGCCACCGACACGCCTACCTTGACCTGCCGCAGGCACAACAGCCCAAAGTTTCTCCCGGTTCCTAAACACCGGCGAGCCTCTTGTTTAACAGCCTATTTAAGCACGGGGGCTTCATTAAGATAGAATCCCTAACCTCATCGTGGCCAAGCAAACACTGTCCGATGCGTGCGTTACCAAATGAATTCAAACCAAACTCTGCTTTGACCCAAACCACCCGCTGGTCTGATCTGTATGGCAGCGCCGAAGGATTTGGCATAGCGCGTCTAGCGGACCGCCTGAAAAAACCGTTGGTTGTCATCGCCAACAATTCTCGACGGATGAAACTTCTGCAGGAGGAAATATCTTTCTTCATTAAGGACCATTCTACCGCACCACTACTGTCTCTCTTAGACTGGGAGTGCTTACCTTATGACGTCGTTTCACCACAACCAGAAATCATATCGGACCGCCTGCGAACTCTTGCTCAGATCCCACATCTGGAACAGGGCATCCTGCTCTCAACCGTACCGGCGTTAATGCAAAGGCTCCCACCTTCTGAATATATTTCCGGCCATAGTTTTTTTCTCGAAGCCGGTCAGATTGTCGATCCAGAAAATCTACGAAAACGGCTTCAGGAGGCGGGATACCTAGCCGTATCACAAGTTCTTTGTCAGGGGGAGTATGCAATACGAGGGGGAGTCATCGATATTTATCCGATGGGTTCTAGCGATCCATTCAGACTTGACCTTTTTGGAAACCAATTGGAAACCATCCGACTATTTGACCCGCAATCACAAAGATCTTCCGCTACTAGAAATTCCATAGAACTCCTCCCAGGTCGGGAGTACCCTACCGAACACGATGCAATCAATCGGTTTCGAGCAAATTTCCGGCGTCAATTTGAAGGCGATCCGCAAAAACATCTGGTGTATCGAGAAATCAGTAAAGGCAACCTGCCCACAGGACTGGACTTTTTTTGGCCATTATTTTATAGCCACACCGATACCCTATTTGAACACCTACCTTCTAACGCCACATGGATCTTAGACAAAGATTTTAGAGACAGTGTTGACAACCACTGGGCAGCAATCGTTGACCGTCATGAACTAGCATGCCTTGTGCCCGAAAGGCTCCCTCTGCCACCGGAACAACTGTACGCTGCACCAGCAGACATAATTCGCCGAGTTGATATCGAGGGCAACATCTTTCTAGGTTCAGAAACACATGGGCAATCGGAAAAACGTAGACCGGGCACATTTTGGGTCGAACCTAGAAACAGCGAGCCATATCATGCGGTAACTAAACATCTACAACATACGCGCTATAGAACGCTACTTGCATTTGAGTCTGTAGGCAGACAGGGCATTATTAACGAAGCTCTTCGAGGCCGTAACATGTGTCCAACTGAAGTCGATGGATGGACTGAATTTGCGAAAGAAGGCGGGCCCCACCTTGCGACTGTAACCAGCAGAATCGAGCGCGGTGCGATTTTTCAGGATTTGGGATTGGAGATCGTTACCGAGACTCAGATCTTTGGCGAGCGGACTACCCGCGCAACAAGGCGTAGCGCGGGTTCACGTGATCCGGAAAGCATCATCCAGTCCCTCGCGGAACTGAAGATTGACGATCCTGTAGTTCATGAAGACCACGGCGTAGGGCGCTACAGGGGTTTGAAAGTCATCCGTATATTGGAGCACGAAAGCGAACTGATGGTTATCGACTATCAGGGTGGCGACAAGCTTTACGTGCCGATCTTGAACCTACATCTGGTTAACCGTTATCTAGGTGGTGATCCCGAGACCGCGCCCCTGCATAAACTAGGGTCCGAACAATGGGCCAGGGCTAAAGAAAAAGCTGCTAAACGCACCCGGGATACAGCCGCCGAACTACTAGAAATTCAGGCAATCCGGGCGTCTCGCGCCGGCGCCAGTCTGGCTATACCGTCACAAGAATACAACAAGTTTGTATCGACATTTGTCCACGAGGAAACGCCCGATCAGATCACCGCGATGGAGGATGTTTTGACTGATCTGGTATCCGATCGGCCAATGGATCGACTGGTCTGTGGCGATGTTGGATTCGGCAAAACAGAAATTGCGCTTCGAGCGGCTTTTGTGGCGGTCCACAATGGAAAGCAGGTGGCATTACTGGTACCCACAACCTTATTGGCACAACAGCATTTCGATACTTTTCTCGATCGCTTTTCTGATCAACCTGTGAGTATTCGATGTGTTTCCCGTCTGCAGACCGGCAACGACATAGAAAAGACTCTAGCTAGTCTTCGTAATGCCACCCTAGATATCGTGATTGGAACACACCGCTTGTTACAGCCCGATGTTTCTTTTAAGCATCTAGGGCTATTGATCATTGATGAGGAACACCGATTTGGCGTCCGCCAGAAAGAACACATCAAGAAGCTGCGAAAAGTCGTAGATATTTTGACGCTCACCGCAACTCCGATTCCCAGGACACTGAACTTCACTATGACTGGCGTTCGTGATATTTCATTAATTGCTACACCACCCGAACACCGTGTCGCCATTAAAACGTTTATCCGAATCAAGCACGATAGTCTAATTCGGGAAGCTTGCCTAAGAGAGATAAATCGTGGTGGACAGGTATTTTTCTTACACAACCAAGTCAAGTCGATCAAACGCGTAAGGGATGAGCTCCAAGTCCTCGTGCCAGAAGCAACTATTGGAATTGCCCATGGTCAGATGCCCGAATCCGAACTTGAAGTAGTAATGAGAAACTTTCAACAACAACGTTTCAACCTAATGGTGTGTAGCACTATCATAGAAAGTGGTATCGATATCCCCAATGCCAATACTATCCTGATTGATCGTGCCGACCGCTTAGGACTTGCACAACTGCACCAGATCAGAGGCCGTGTGGGCCGTTCGAATCGGCAGGCTTTTGCCTACCTACTTATACCTGACGAAATCGCAATAACAAAAAATGCAACGAAGCGTCTTGACGCAGTTGCGTCTTCTCATGACCTCGAGATCCGTGGTGCCGGAGAACTCCTTGGGGAGGAGCAAAGTGGCGCGATCGATGATATCGGCTTTAGTCTTTATGCAGACTATCTCAATCGTGCCATCAGAGATCTAGCGAAACTTCCAAACAATGATAAATACACTCTCTACGAACAGATACGAACTGAGATCGATCTCGATCTACCAATTCTTTTCCCTGACAGTTATCTACCCGATGTGCATGCCCGATTGTTACTGTATAAGCGAATCGCAAACGCTCAAACAGCCGAAGAACTGTATGACCTACAGTTGGAGACTCTCGACCGATTTGGTCTACTACCCGAGTCCGCGAAGTCGGTATTCGCTATCAGCGATATCAAGTTGACGGCAACCGGACTTGGAATCGAGAAAATTAAGCTGGGCAACAAGGGAGGATTTGTGAGATTTTCTGAACACACCACACTGGATCCAATTCAACTCGTTGATCTAATTGAGTCGAGCGACGGTGAGATCAGCATGCAAGGCGCCTATACGCTAACTGTTAAAACGCCTCTACCTCAGCCACAAGACAAAATTACATATGCAAAAACCCTAATGAACCTACTGCGTGAAGATATATGAATCAAACTAACCGTCCCTCTACGGCAGATAACCGAAAGTTAACCGCTTCGACTCGATTGGCATCCGCCAGGTGAGTTCGAGCTAAGCATCAGAATAGCAAACTGAGCACTTGTGCTAATTACTGGTCCACGGCGTTGTTTTTAAGTGTGTATTCGGGTACCAGTTCTTTCATGATCTGTTCGATACCATCGGTATCATGATTTGTGCATTTGGAAACAAGTAAGTTGGTAGTAGCCATGACTGCGTCTCCATCAAGAATTCTGCTTTCAACTAGATTGATTTGATGGTGAACTGTTTTCCCAAACTTTTCTTCGTCGTGAAATAGTTCCTCCACTAATTTTTCGCCCGGTCGAAGTCCCGTATAAACAATTTCGATATCGCGACCAGGCACCAGGCCAGCCATGCGAATGTACTGCCTTGCAAGAAAGTCAATGTTTACAGGTGACCCCATATCGAGTACAAAAATTTCACTTCCCTCCCCTATAACACATGCCTGCATTATCAACTGACACGCTTCTGGAATGGTCATAAAAAACCGCGTCACATCAGGATGGGTGACTGTGACCGGCCCTCCTTCATCGATCTGCCTCTCAAATAGCGGTACCACACTTCCCGCAGATCCCAGCACGTTTCCGAACCTCACAGTTATAAAAGCGACCTCGGACTGCGCGTTTCGAGCTTGTACCAGAATCTCTGCCATGCGCTTGGTTGCACCCATAATACTCGTTGGGTTGACCGCTTTATCGGTCGAGATCAAAACAAATTTCTCACAACCAGCTTCACAACTGACTCGCGCTATTACATCTGTTCCAATCACATTATTTCGAACGGCTGCCCGGATTTGTCTTTGTAGGGAAGGCACGTGCTTATAGGCAGCAGCGTGAAATACGATGTTCGGTTTGTACTCATTGAACAAAGCTCTTACCCCGGGTTCGTCACAGACATCTCCTAACCGCGCATGTAATGGCAGGTCTGGATGCCTGTTCTTAATCTCATGGGCGATCGTATACAGGTTAAATTCATTCTGTTCCAGCAATATCAGCGACGCCGGGTTCAATTGAGCAACCTGCCGACACAACTCACTCCCAATGGATCCACCTGCACCTGTTATGAGTACGTTCTTGCCGCTCATGCTGCTTGATATTTGCTTAATATCCAGTGACACTGGATCACGGCCCAATAGATCGTCCAGAGCGACCGGCCTCAGATCCCGACTGCGGGCAGTGCCATCCAGTATATCCTGTACTTTCGGTAATGTTAGATATGGAATTTGTGCGTCTAGGCAGAAATCTACGATGCGGTTCTTTTCCTCGGTCGTCGCGCTAGGCATGGCAATCAAGACTTGTTCTACCCGTAGACCTTGAGCCAATTGGGGCAATGCTGAACATTCACCAAGCACCCGGACCCCTTGAATTCGATTACCCTTTAAATTAGGGTCGTCATCTAAGAAGCCAACAGGTTCGTAGAGCAAAGATGCCGAATTCTTAAGGTCTATAACTAGCATATTACCTGCAACCCCGGAACTCAATAGACCCACAAGCAACATACCATGTAGTAGAAAAACAGTCCGCGGTATAAATTCAAGTCGGTTTACAAGGAAAATCACAAATACACTCACAGCAATTCCAGCGGACACTGACATAACTATTGGGAGAACATCATGTGTCGAAGTAAATCGCCAAGCGCCACGAGGAACACCAAACCCCAGTGACATAGCTACATGGATGATCACCACAAACGGCAGCATTATGAATGCGTATTCAAGATTTCCCGCTGGGATGCTGCCAAGATTAAAGCGTAGCCAATATGCCAAAAACCAGGCAATGATAACCATCGCAGCGTCAAACAGAATTACCTTCCAACGACTGGAATAGTACCTCAGCCTTTCCCACACAATTTCTGTTTTTACGCTCTTCACTTCAGATTTAGGTGTTTCTACTCTTTATATTTTATTGTTAGTCCATACCCAGCCATAGTCAGGCCACCCAAAAAGATCCAGAGCAATTGGGGGCCGCGTTCGTGGATCAGTAAAGTAGCGTAAATCGACAGACACACAGTAACCATCACAGCCAAGGAGGTCACCTGTGCATGATTATATCCAAGACGAACCAGTCGCTGGTAGAAATGACTCTGGTGGGCTTCCCACCAGCGTTCACGTCTTAGAATACGTATAACAAGTGTTAGAGTCGCATCAAAGAGCATCAAACCGTAAAGAAGCACAAACGCATCGACTGCTAGATGATATTCAGTCCAACCAATGACCCCCATTACTGCGAAATAAATTCCGAGACTAAGGCTTCCAACATCACCTAGAAAGACGCGCGCAGGTCGCCAATTAAGGACAGTAAAACCCACCAAGGCACCAGCAAGTGTCAGGTTTAACAATACAAGCCCGAAAGCTCCCGCATGGTAAAACCAGACCGCCAAAACAATTGAAGCTATCGTCGACTGCGTCGCGACCAATCCATCAATACCGTCCATGAAATTAAACAGATTGGTCATCCACACAATCCAAATGACGAGCGCAACAAATAGAATCCAGTCGGGAGGCTCGAAACGATAACCGGCAATATTAATACCCTGGAAGCGTGCAAGTAGATAGACCATGACACAGGCAATTACTATTTGCGCAACTATTCTCGTCTGAATTTTTAAATTGTGCCGATCGTCAAACCATCCCAGAACTGCAATGCAACCAACTAACAATGCAATCAACACATGCATTACAGCGATCGATTGGTAAATTGCCTGGTAAATACCAATCAATGATACTGTCGTAACGATAATGACTAACCCGCCACCCTTCGGCATTACTTGACTGTGCAAACTTCGAGAGTTGGGCGTGTCTGGAACCAAAATACCCGAGTTTCGTCTTAGAAGAAAAGAAAGCCCGCTGTAACAAGCGACGCTACCTAATAATAGCAGTAACAACGCGGAGGCAAGAGTCATAAATATAAGCTGGCTCTAAATAAGGACACACAAAACGAATAGCAGAGAGTCAATTGTACAGAGGTCGGGTACGCTGACTAAAGCGATCTATACAGGCTTTCAAAATTTGCTGGCTAGTAGTACCGGATTCTGGTTCAATGGTGCTGGCGAGGACATCAAGACACAGTTCTGAAACATCATCCACATGAACTTGCTGAGCACTTTGGCCCAAAGCTCGATGTTCTTCTTTCAAATCACTATCCCTGACTAACTCTTTGTTTATAAAAGACTTATTGATGTTTTTGGAACCGGAATTAGTTGACCGCAACGACAGGCCCAATAGCCCCCACTCGAACCAGTCAACGCCTGTTTCGGTGACAGCAGATTTCTCGATTGTGGCATTTTGATCAGGCGCCCTAGGTTCTACTCCCGTCTGGATTAGCAATTGTGAACCGAACATTCGACCCGAGAGGCGCTGTTGACAAACTTTGAGACGCTCGGTGGTACTTAAACATAGGGTCCAACCGAACTGAGGGTGATCTTTTTTGGACACTTTTGTTGTGTATTCTGACGTAACCCAACTAACTCCGGGTATCCTGGGTGCTGTTTGAGGATCGTTTGTTTCCACAACCACAACGTAGCCCCCTGCTGCCAAACGCATCACAACAGCATACAACAGTCGGCACTGGGCTCCGATAACAAGCACTTCGTTAACGTTTGTCGCAGACCCGATACCTTCGAACAGATCGAAGTCCTGGTTGGATCTCATTTCAGGTTTAATAAGCTCATACAAGCAACTTAACCAAACGTACAACTGCGATATAATCGATACCACACGGGCCGTTAAAGAATACCGATTTAAATGTTTTCTAAAATAGGTTTTGAGCGAGTGATGCTTATAGGCGGCAATTTCAACTGATTTAACCCCGCCAGACACAGCTCCCAGGTGGATAGCCGACACATCGGGGGTGAACACAACTCTATATCCCGCTTCCCTGACTCTCCGACAGAAATCCAAATCCTCAAAATGGAGAAAGTAATCTTCATCCATCCCGCCCAACTCTCTGTAAACTGATTTTCTGACTGCAAAAAAGGACCCTGACACAGCATCCACATCAATGTTATTTTGTGGAATTGGTTCCTTTGTCATATCTATTGTTGGCATATTCCTGAGCGGGAATAATTTGTCTAACATCTTGCCAATACTTCGCATCGGTGTCACATCGTAACGCCTACAACCGGCTTGCTCACTGCCATGGATATCAAATACCAACCCACCCACTAAACCGACTTCTAGCTGATCCTTTAACAATCGGCACAATCGGTCAATAGTGTGGGGCCACACCAAGCAATCTGGATTGATGACAACCAATATATCTCCCGATGCGGCGGAAGCACCGATATTTACGGCCGCAGAGAATCCTAAATTTCGATCATTTTGGATATATTTCTCATTCTGCCGACCGTTACAGCCTAGTCCCCAAACTTTGCTGATATCCGTTGAGTGATTGTCGACCACGATCAATTCTACTGCAGGGGTCGATTTTCTGATTCGATCAATACATAACCCAAGGAACCCACCAGCATTGAAATTAACTACGATGGCAGAAATAGTCGGGCGGGTATATGAGCTCATTTCAAAACAATTTTACCGTTTTCAGAATCGACCCCTGGTCGAGCGCATCAACATTGAAGCACCTCCACTACTCGACAAAGCAATACGTATGGTCCCGTTACAGTCTCGATAGCCAGAATCAACCCCTGGACAGCCATCAAACTTCAGCAATGGACATGTTCATCTGGGCAAGACCAAATCCACCATAGTCGCCGCTGACAGTGATATGTATCAGATCGTATCGACGATCTATCGCAATATTATCGCGTTCATCATCATCTACCGCGACACCAAGCGATATGAAATACTCGCCAGGCACCAGGTTAAGATCGAATTGAAAACAAATAACGACAGTCGTCCCGGCTTTGCCATGACTGACATCTATAACCCGTTGCCTGGTATTAGTCCCATAGACCGTCTGTCCATCGACAGTTTTAACAGTGCAGCCATAGATCAGGTCAGTTAATTCCTGGTAAAAACGAACATAGACCATCAACTCTAAATTTTCCCCCGACTCAAACACGACCTGATCATTGCCGGCCTTGGACCGAAGTTGGTAATCGAATATCACGGCGCGCCGATCCCCCCAACGATATTCGTTAGAGTTGTACGATCGACGCTGAGTACAGTGATCTTGATCTAGGCTTAGTGATTCCGACACAGTCCCGGATGGACTGGTGCCCTGATCAGCAGGATCAATTCCCGTAGTCACCTCACTGTGATCAACCTCGCCAATTTGTTGAACCTCACTACCAAACAAGTGCTCCAGATAGGCTTGAACCACGACCTTGGGCTCGCCAATCTCTTCGATGTTGCCCGCATTCAAGAAGATAGCTCTGGAACAATGATTTTGGATCAGTTCAACCGAATGTGACACGAAGAGTATTGTCTTCCCAGATGCCTGCATCTCTTGGAATCGTCTGTAACATTTACGCTGGAACCGGATATCACCCACAGCCAGTGCCTCATCAACGATCAGGATGTCTGGATCTGAACTGATAGCAGTCGCAAAAGCCAGCCTCACGTACATCCCACTGGAATAGGTACTGACCGGGTGGTCAATAAATTCTCCAATATCGGCAAATTGGAGAAGTGCATCCAACTTAGCCTCAAGCCTATTTTTTGGAATGCCTAATATCGAGGCATTGAGATAGACGTTTTCACGGCCTGTGAACCTTGGATTAAATCCCGCACCAAGTTCCAACAGAGCAGACACGCTGCCCTTTTTTGTCACCTTGCCACTCGTCGCAAACAGGGTGCCTGCGATAATCTCAAGCAGGGTCGATTTCCCAGATCCATTGGGCCCAATAACTCCGATCGTCTCGCCCTGAAAGACATCAAAGGTAATATTCTGCAAAGCAGTAAACTCACGGTGGTATTTTCGACCGCGTATTGAGTACAGTTCTCTTATCCTGTCCACAGGCCGGTTATAGATCCTGTAGACCTTTCCTAACCCAGTGACTGTCAAAGCCGATATTGGGTCAGAGCACATCAGCAAATCCTTTTCGCACTTTTTCAAACCACGTGAATCCAAGATAGGCGAACACCAACGCAACGACTGTATAAATACCGACTCCTAGTAGGTCTGGGCCGGTATTCCACAATAGAAAGTTGCGCAGTTGTTCTATCGGGAATGTAATTGGATTTAGGTACAGAATAAACTGGATACCCTCGGGCAACGCACTCTTGGGATACAGTATTGGGGCCATAAAGAACAGTACCGTGTTGATCACGCCCATCAACTGACCGATGTCCCTAAAGTAAACTGCTGCGGCAGACACAAACCAACCGACTCCTAAGCACACAATGAACAGCATTACAAATGGTAGGGGCAGAAATATTACTGACCAGCCAAAAAGATGACCTCCCCCGAACAGGTACAGTCCGAGCAAGTACAAAATTAGAACAGCAAGGCTGATACCTGCTTGGAACAAAGCGGACAACACCGTAACCCACGGGAGCGCTTCCAGGGGGAACACCACTTTCTTGACGTATTGCGGATTATCCGAGATGAGGGTGGTCGACTGAATGAGACAATCCGACAACAAGGAATGTAAGATCATCCCCGAAAAAAGTATCGCTGCAAATTGCGCCTGGCCACCTTCCTGGACTGGCCATCTAATTTCCAGAACCAGGCCAAATACAAACGTATAGATCGCCAACATAAGCATTGGCGTAAGAAGCGACCACACCAGGCCCAGTACTGTGCCCCGGTAGCGCGAGACAACAGCACGACGGGTCAACTGGTGAATGACAAAATAGTTCGACCGGTAACTACCGAACAGAGCCAAAAGACACCTTCAGTTGTGTATTAGCGATTGAGACAATTCTTTGTGGCATGCTGACTATTTCCAAGCAAACGAGCTAGGTTTCGTATATATCGCTGACGACCTGTTGAAGATACTGGCCATAACTGCTCTTTTTCAAGGCATCAGCCAGTGCTCCAAGTTGTTCAATAGTAATGTACTTCATCTGAAACGCGATCTCTTCTGGACAACAGATCTTCAGCCCCTGCCTAGACTCAAGTGTCTGAATAAATATAGATGCCTCCAATAACGATTCGTGTGTGCCGGTATCCAGCCATGCCATGCCTCGACCCAGGGTCTTTACGTTGAGTTGACCCAGCTCTAGATATTTTTGATTTAGGGATGTAATTTTGAAGGTAACCACACCATAGCGTTCAGGGTCCTGAACTCGGTAGGCAAATACGGTCGCTCCTCGGGGGTGTTCAGCTGCATCTTGAACGATATTGCTCAGGTCATGGCCATGGAAAATATTATCGCCCAGGATCAATGCACAATCAGAACCCGAGATAAACTCTGCGCCGAGAACAAAAGCCTGAGCAAGCCCATCGGGTGATGGCTGAATCGCGTAAGACAGATTCAGGCCCCAGGAAGTACCGTCGCCCAAAAGGTTTTCAAACCGAGGCACATCCTCTGGTGTGGAGATGATTAGGATATCCCGTATACCCGCAAGCATTAGCACAGATAACGGATAGTAGATCATCGGCTTGTCGTAAACTGGCAGTAATTGTTTGGACAAGACATTTGTGGCGGGTGCCAGTCGGGTACCAGCGCCACCGGCCAGAATTAGTCCCTTCATCTTATCGTCCCAATCCTCGTCGCCCGCTACCGCAGGGGCCCGTGCTAACTGTTTGAACCCAGTCCTGACCGCCGGTTGACACATACCACTCAACCGTCTTGCGCAGTCCGGTAACAAAAGTCTCTCGTGATGACCAGCCCAGTTCTTTCTGTAAACGACGGCAATCTATTGCATATCGATAATCATGGCCAGGACGGTCTTCCACAAACCGAATGAGCGTCTCCCGGTTGGGCAATGTTTCTAGAGGCTTAAGCTCATCCAGGATATTACATATCGCTTTAACGACATCAATATTACGTTTTTCACAGTTACCGCCGATGTTATATCGTCTTCCAGGCTTCCCCTCGAACAAAATCTTTATTAGTGCTCGCGCATGATCATCGACATACAGCCAGTCTCGGACATTCTGCCCCGCCCCATAAACCGGGATCGGTTGCCCGGTCATAGCTTTATCAATCACAACCGGAACAAGCTTCTCGGGGTATTGGTACGGACCATAGTTATTCGAGCAGTTTGATATTGACGTGTTCAGGTTATAAGTTTCGCCCCACGCCCTGACCAGATGATCGGCGCTGGCTTTGCTCGCAGAATACGGTGAATTTGGCTCATAAGGAGATTGTTCGGAGAAAAGGCCCTCTCTACCCAAAGACCCGAATACCTCATCTGTTGAAACATGGAGAAATCGACAGCCTGACCCATCGAATTGTCCTTGTTCTAGTTGATGCGTTCTGACAGCTTCCAGCAATGTGTAGGTGCCCAGAATATTTGTCTGAATAAAATCCCCCGCAGAATCGATCGATCGATCAACATGAGATTCAGCAGCAAGGTGTATAACTCCTGTTGGGTTGTGCGTCTGGAATAGATGTCGCACTGACTCCGCGTCGCAAATATTCACCTGTTCGAAAACGTAACATTTGGATTGCGCTATATCACTGAGCGTCGCCAAGTTGCCGGCATAGGTCAAACAGTCTACGTTGACCACGCGGCAATCAGTGTTGGCGAGCAGTTCACGAACCACTGCTGAACCAATAAATCCAGCGCCACCGGTCACAAAGATGGTGCCTGATTCAGGTCCTAACCTCATGCTCATAACTATGCCCGTGCTGGATTGAAACGGGAGGAATCGGAGCGACTGTGTTTGTCAAGCCAGTCAACATAACGGCCTACACCGGCCTCGAGCACTGCAAATTCCCTGTCATAACCCGCCTCACGCAACCTACCAACATCAGCCTGGGTATAGTCTTGGTACTTACCTGTCAAGGTGGCGGGCATATCAAAGTAGCTAATGATCTTCTGAGCCTGGCACTCTTTCAAAGACAAGGACGGGCCACCTGATATCGCCCGACAACTATTGACAACTGCTAGCGCAATATCATTAAAGCTTCGACTGACACCAGTACCGAGGTTAAAAATTCCCTTGAAATCAGGATGATCCATACAAAACAGATTGGCGCTTACAACATCTTCAATCGAGACAAAATCTCTGCGCTGCTCACCGTCGCCATACCCACCCGACGCCCCGAATAAACGAACCTGGCCGGTCGCCTGATACTGATGAAACAATTGCTCAAACTAAAAAATGGATAGATAAAGAAAATTATGATGATTTAAAAAGTATTTTTTCATGTAAAAATTCAAATGACATTATT
>LUMD01000680.1_pt1 | contig 12939 bp, 11 predicted proteins | sample 729651 | NCBI WGS metagenome assembly LUMD01 (sample SAMN03860272, study PRJNA289734) | marine metagenome | biome: seawater column; feature: ocean; material: water; isolation source: Red Sea water column Station 34 - depth 258m | place: Saudi Arabia: Red Sea | collected 2011-10-15 | depth 258 m | reverse complement strand
GTGATGGACAGCGGGGAGTTGCTGGATAGCGGTAAACGCAAGCGCTGGCCCAGTTTTGCCCAGAAACAAAAGTCCACCCACTACCGTTCGACAATTGTGGTGTTGCTGGCGATTGCGGTCATTCTCGGTGCCTGGTGGTACAGCGGTATCCGGTTGTCCAGTTTTATCGGCGATGCGGAAAACAGCACCGATTCCGGGTCCAAGACGATCACGGTGCCACTGAACTCAACCGCAACCGGCGGTTAGTCCGCCAAGGCCTGCTATCCGGTTTGGCACCGGTCTGTTCTTAGGTGTTCAAAATGGCGGCGATGGTCTCACCGTCGATATTACCGCCGCTCACGATCACACCGATGCGGCCCGCCGCGGGTACTGCCTGGGACAGCAGTGCAGCTACGCCCAGTGCGCCGGAAGGCTCAACCACGATCTTCAGTTCGTGAAACAGATAGCGTACGGCCTCGACAATCGCTTCTTCCGTGACCGTGCAGAAATCATCGACCAGTTTCTGAATCAGTGGGAAGGTGATCTGGCCCAGGGATTCAGTGCGTGTTCCGTCGGCGATCGTTTGCGGGTTGTCGACGCGTTGCAGCGTACCGGTCCTGAAAGACCGTGTGGCATCGTCTGCGAGTGCCGGTTCAACGCCGATGATCCGGCAATCGGGTTGAAGGTGGCGTGTGGAGATGGCGTTGCCGCCGAGCAGTCCGCCACCACCGCAGGGTACCAGCAGCATGTCGAGCGCACCGCTGTCCGCCAGCAGTTCCAGTGCTGCGGTTCCTTGTCCAGCGATAACATGGGGATGATCGAATGGCGGAATCAAACTGTAACCGTGTTCGCGGGCGAGCTCGGCTGAAATATTCTCGCGTTTAGCAACGGCCGGGTCATAGTCCACGACGGTCGCGCCGTAACGTTCGGTCGCGGCGCGTTTGCGTACCGGCGCATTCTGCGGCATCACCACGGTGGTTTTAATGCCCAGCAGTTGTCCGCTCAGTGCCACAGCCTGGCCATGGTTGCCGGATGAGTGGGTGACGACTCCCCGGCCGCGCGCTTCGTCATCGAGCCGGCACATCGCATTCCACGCACCACGAAATTTGAAGGCACCGATACGCTGAAAGTTTTCACATTTCAGGTGTATTTCTGCGCCGACGTCGTCATCCAGGCGGGTCTGCGTGAGTACCGGCGTGCGGTGGGCATGACCGGCCAGGCGGTCAGCAGCGTCTTTGACGTCATCGAAGGTGGGCAGTCTCATCAGGCAGTATCCAACGGGGTCTGGCTAAATTCGGCGCAAGTATAACGGAGCCTGGTCGATGGTCTGTGCCGTGCCCGGGCCCTGGCGGTTAGAATCCTGGGCATGGCCGACAACGATCCCCAAGTGCTGGAGCTGGAAACCGGGCCCGATCCGATGTATTCGATCATCTTTCTGCATGGGTTGGGTGCGGACTGCCACGATTTTGAGTCGTTGCCGAACATGCTGGATTTGCCTGTGGGTATTCCGATTCGATTCGTGTTGCCCGATGCACCGATGCGGCCGATCACGATCAATAACGGCATGGTCATGCGCGGTTGGTACGACATAGGATTTGATATCGATCGCGGACTGTGTCCGGACGGACTGGAGGATTCGGCGCGCATGATACGCACCCTGCTCGACCGGGAAGAACAGCGCGGCGTTGCCGCAGAACGCATCCTGCTCGGCGGGTTCTCACAAGGCGGGGCGGTTTCGTTGTATCTGGGATTGCGCTACGAAAAAACACTCGGTGGCATCATCGGGTTGTCGACCTATATGCCGGCAACGCAGCTGTTCGCGGTGGAATCCCACCGTGCCAATCAGCACACCCCGATATTTCTGGCTCACGGGTTACACGACCCGGTACTCGCGTTGCAACTGGCTGAGTCGAGCCGTGATTTACTGTCCGAACAGGGTTATGCGGTGAATTGGCATACGTACCCGATGCCGCATTCTCTGTGCCAGGAAGAAGTGACGGACCTGTCCGCCTGGCTCGGCCGTATTCTGACCGAACCCCCATCCGCCTAGATCGCGTTTTCTTCGTCCTCGCGCCTCTGCCAGTCTTCTAGTTTCTGGACATAGCGGCGAATGTTGGCAATGTGCGGGTTGATCGACAGCGCTTTCTTGAAGGCCGCCAGCGCGCCAGAGTAATTTTCCTGGGCAATCGATACCAGTCCGAGCCCGGACCACGCACCGAAGTGGCGCGGCTCGAGCTGCAGTGTCTCCTTGATATCGTCTATGGACCGCTGGTACTCCCTGATGTGGTAATAAAGGGTGGCTCTTTTATTCCATCCTTCGGCGAATTCAGGGGCCATTTCGATGACCCGATCAAAGCTTTGCAGCGCCCTGCGGTAAGTGCTGTAGTTCAATGCGCGAATTCCGATTTGCATCAGTTGTGAGACTTCTGGATCGTCGTTCGCGGTCCAGCGTTGCCAGATCTCACGGGTGATGTTCGAGGCTTCTTCGTCGTTGGTGGTGATCGCCAGTCGCTCGAACAGGCCGTCGAGTGCGGGATCGTTCTGGTCTGCGGGACTGGCGAGCGAATACACCAGCAATATCAGCACGGCGATTATTCGCCCGGTCAGTGGCCTGAGCGTTGAAGAAATCATGAAGCCACAGCCGGGTCGAGTCGTGCCAGTGCCTGCTCATGCAGTGCGGGGTTCGCGGTAGCCAGCACCTGGCGGCCCGCGAGCAGATCGACTGCAGTGACGGGCGTATTATCACTTTTCAATGCCACGTCCACTCCCTGTCGGAAATAACGAAGGGCGAGATCGCGGGCCGTGTCCGCAAGGTGTTCGGCAAAGCTGACGAGATCATTGCTGATCGTCGCAGTGGCAGCACCTCTGGGCGTATCGTCGGGCATGGATTGCGCGGGTAAAGTATGGCCTGGTTCTTATTGTGCCAAGTGTAGTGCGGCTTACCAAACTAAATCGAGGCCGTCTATCTTGAACGACACGCAGATAGGCGGTAACGTTGTGCCCGGCCGGGTTGGCCAGTATATCAATAGCAGGAGACACCGACGTATGATCAAGGCGGTAACTTTCGATCTGTGGGATACGGTAATCCATGATGACTCCGATGAACCCAAACGCGCGGCTCAGGGTCTGCGGTCGAAGAAGGAAGAGCGGCGTTATCTGTTATGGGAAGCGCTGAACCAAAACTCGCCGATCACACAGGAAGAAGTGTGGCTGGCCTGTAATACCGCAGATGCCGCGTTCAACCATGTCTGGCACACACAGTTCGTTACCTGGCGTGTACGCGAGCGGCTCCAGATCGTGATGGACGGCCTCGGCCATGGTCTTTCGGAATCTGCACTGGATCTCGTCGTCCAGCAGTATGAGGAGATGGAGATCAACGTGGCACCCGACATCATCGAAGGTGCCGCAGATGCGATCGTGGCCCTGTCGCAGGATTTTCCTCTTGCCGTGGTGTCCGATGCCATCGTGTCACCCGGGCGATGTTTGAGGCAGTGGCTGGAACTGAATCACATACTGCAATACTTCCAGGGGTTTGCATTTTCCGATGAGGTGGGGTTCTCCAAGCCGCACCGAAGCATGTTTGCATTGGCAGCCGAGCAGATGGGGGTAACGATCGAAGAGATGGTGCATGTGGGTGACCGGGATCACAACGATATCAAGGGTGCTCAGGCACTGGGTATGAAGGCGATCCTGTTTACGGGTACCCGCGATAAAGACAAGGCGATCACCACCGCCGATGCGATCTGTGAACATCATCGCGAGTTGCCCGACATTGTTCGGAGCCTCGTCGGGCAATGAGTACGGAACCCCGTTTGCTGGTGGTCGATGGTTACAGCCGTGCAGGCCGTGAAGATCTGGCGGCCGGTGGTGCCACCACGGCGGGCGAGCTTTACCGAAAGATGCTCGAGAGGTTGTGTGCGGGTTGCACCGTAGATGTGATTTATCCCGCAGACCCCGGGGTCGGCCTGCCCGAAGGCACTGCGCTCGAACAGTACGATGGGCTGGCCTGGACCGGCTCCAGCCTTACCGTGTGGAAGGCAGACGAGCCCAACGTTATACCGCAGATCGAACTCATGAAAGCTGCTTACCGGCACCAGGTCCCCAGTTTTGGGTCGTGTTGGGCCGCGCAGATCGGTGCGGTGGCTGCAGGCGGACGCTGTGCCGCACACCCCCAGGGCCGCGAAATGGGAATAGCGCGTAAGATTTTTCTCACTGGCGAGGGCCGGGGTCATCCGCTCTATCAGGGCAAGCCCGCGGTCTTCGACGCGTTTATCAGCCACGACGACGAAGTCACTCACTTGCCGCCAGGTGCCGTGTGTCTGGCATCCAATGCGTACACCCGGGTACAGGCCGTGGCCATCACGCACCAGGGCGGGATGCTGTGGGCGGTACAGTACCACCCGGAATACGATCTGCATGAACTGGCACGGCTGATGCACTGCCGGACGCAGAAGCTGATCGGCCTGTCGTTCTTCGCAGACGAGGCCGATGCCACGAACTACATCGCAAGGCTCGAGGCGCTCCATTCAGACCCCACACGTAAGGATCTTGCCTGGCAGCTCGGGATCGACAGTGATGTGATGAATACCGATGTGCGTACTCTCGAGGTGCGTAACTGGATCGAGCAGCTGGTACTGCCCAACATTCGCCGCTGAACCGGTGATGCGATTGCCCGGCCATTGACTCAGGACTCATTGTGAATTCCACCCCACTACCCGCACAGGCACAGGTGGTTGTGATCGGCGGCGGAATCGCCGGTTGTTCGACCGCCTATCACCTGGCCAAGCAGGGGGTCAGCGATGTGGTACTGATCGAAAAGGATCAGCTGACCGCGGGCAGCACGTGGCACGCTGCAGGCATGGTGGGCCAGTTGCGTGCCAGCGCCAGCATTACGCGCCTGCTGCAGTATTCGGTGGACCTCTACCAGTCGCTGGAAGCGTTAACAGGACTGTCCACCGGCTGGAAGTCGACCGGCTCGATTCGCTTGTGCTGTACAAAAGATCGCCGGATCGAGATCGAGCGGCAGGTGGCGACGGCACGTTCTTATGGGGTCGATGCCGAGTTTCTGTCGCCCCCACAGATCGCTGAATTGTGTCCCACGATGAGTACAGCGGGTATCGATAGCGGTGTCTATATACCTTCCGATGGAAACGTAAATCCTTCGGACCTGACCCAGGCGCTTGCCCGCGGTGCCCGCCAACTCGGTGTTGAGATCATCGAACACACCGCGGTACGCGGGATTACACTGAACAATCACCGGGTCAGTGGCATTGAGACGTCATCGGGTTCGATCGACTGCGAACAGGTGGCTATCTGTGCGGGTCTCTGGTCCCGGGAGATCGCACGTCTGGCGGGCGCGAACATTCCACTGATTCCATCGTTTCATCAATACATGGTGACCGAACCCATCGAAGGAATCGTGCCCGGCATGCCGGGTATCAGGGATCCCGACCGCTTGACGTACTTCAAGGAAGAAGTCGGTGGACTGGCGGCCGGGGGTTACGAGTTCAACCCGGTACCTTACGACGGAAAACCGTCTGCCGACGATCCCGAATTCAGACTCTTCCCCGAGATGACCGATCATTTCGCCCAGTTCATGCCGGGCATGGTCGAACGCTTTCCTCAGCTCGAAACGGTCGGTATCAAGCGCTGGTTCAGGGGTCTGGAATCGTTCACCGAAGACACCTACTTTATTCTGGGTGAGTTACCCGAAGTTCGCGGCTTGTTTTGTGCCTGCGGCTTCAATGCCATGGGTATCGCGGCCGGTGGGGGTGCAGGCATGGCGCTGGCTCAGTGGATGGGGGACGGCGAATCACCGTTTGATCTGTGGCCGGTCGATATCCGTCGCTTCAGTGCGTATCACCGTTCCGATCGACAGCTTGGTCCGCGAGTGCTGGAAGGGCAGGGCCATCATTATGCGATGCACTGGCCACATTTCGAGTTTCAAGCCGGCCGACCGCTGCGCCGTAGCGCGTTATACGATCGCTTGCAGGCGAGCGGTGCGTGTTTCGGCAGTAAGACGGGCTGGGAACGGGCCAACTGGTTTGCAAGAGACGGTAAACCTGCCGTGGACAACTACACCTTCGGGCAGCCCGACTGGCATAACGCCGTCGGTGCCGAACACATGGCCTGCCGTGAGCGCGCAGCGCTTTTCGATCAGTCGAGTTTTGTCAAAGTACTGGTCACCGGAGTGGATGCGGAGTCCCTGCTGCAGCGCCTCTGTGCCACCGATGTGGCCGTTCCTCCCGGTACGGTGCGCTATGCACCAATGCTCGATCGTCACGGGGGCGTAGCGTGTGATCTCACAGTTGCGCGACTCTCACCCACCGACTTCTACCTGGTTTCAGGTACGGCCATGGCGACCCACGACATCGACCATATCGCTCGACATATTCGACCCGCGGAGCGTGTCTCGGTGGTGGATATAACGTCGGGGTACGGGGTGCTGGGCCTGATGGGCCCACAGTCCCGGGCCCTTCTGCAACAGTTGGCAGAATCAGACCTGGGCCGGGATATGTTTCCGTTCGGCACGGTGCAGAACGTGATGATTGCCGGTGCGCCGGTTCGTGTTCTGCGGATCAGCTTTGTCGGTGAGCTTGGTTATGAGCTGCATGTGCCCAGCGAATATCTCTTGACTGTATTTGATGCGCTGCATGACGTGGGTGCAGAGCACGGCCTGGTGAACGCCGGTTATCGGGCAATCGACTCACTGCGGCTCGAAAAGCAATTCTGTGCCTGGGGTGCAGAAATCGGCCCGGACCATTCACTGCTGGAAGCTGGCTTGGGCTTCGCTGTGGATCAGAACAAAACCGATTTCGTCGGTCGAGAGGCGGTGTACGCACAACGTTCGGCACCGCTAAAGAAAAAACTGGCGACATTTACCATTACCGGTGATCAACCGCTGCTCGGCGGCGAAACGATCTATCGTGATGGTGAAGTGGCCGGTTGGATCACGAGTGGGGGGTTTGCACACTCGTTCGTTTGCCCGGTCGGATTGGGTCATGTCCGCCGAGAGGAGGGTGTCGATACGGACTATCTGGTCAGCGGGCGCTATGAACTCGATGTTGCCGGGACTCGCTTCCCCGCGGAAATTTCGCTCCGCGCCCTTTATGATCCGACAGGGGCGCGTATGCGCGACTGAGGATCGTTTCGGTAACCCACAAACAAGGGAATACAAATGCCTACTGCTGAAGAACACATCGTCGAGCTGCCATTCTGGTCCGGACGCATAAAGTTGGAACCCTTATCCGGTGGGTTGAGCAATGAGAGTTTTATTGTTACCGATACCCGCGGCAAGTACGTCGCCCGGTACGGGCATGACATCGCGGTACATCATGTTCTGCGCACCCGCGAGGCCGAACTCAGCCGGGCTGCGGCTGATCTTGGCATCTCACCGCACCTTCATTTTGCGGGCGACGGCGTGATGAATCTGGAGCGTGGTGTCGGCATCGTGAAACGTGTGCACACTGAAATGCACCAAAAAGTCCGCGGTCCGGGCTACCTGTTCTGGGTATGGCATGTCCTTCGGGACTACGCCCATTTGCTCAGGCAGAGTGAAACACTGCCCCCAGATCTCGAGCGTCTGATGGCCATCGCGGCCGCTCTGGAGAGGGATGCTGGTGAACCCCGCATTTGTATTTGCCATTCCGATCTGCTCGCTGCCAACTTTATCGACGATGGTCACAAGGTTTGGCTGATCGACTGGGAATACGGCGCTTTCGGCAACGTCTGGTTCGACGTGGGCAACATGGCGGCGATTTCCGACTTCGATCGCCAACAGGAGACGCAGCTATTGGAAGCCTACCTGGGTCACCCGGCGACAGAGGTTGACTGGCGGCGTTTCGATGCCATGCGGTGTGCCGCAAACCTGCGGGAGACACTGTGGGGCATGGTGTCGGAACAGCATCTGGAGTTGGATATCGACTACCAGGCGTACACCGCTGAGCAGTTGGCAGGGTTCGAGAAAAGCTACACCGATTATCTACAGCGATATCGGGATTGAGGCCGCCACCGCGCCCGGTATAGAAAATCGATCGGCCCGGCATGGACTGACCCTACAACAGGGTGCATTCAATCAGGTGACGGTGCCATCATGAAGGTCATCTGGTAAACCGGCTTTGCTGTCGAATCGCTGCAGTCAGTCGTAATAGTCGGCGCGGATCGTTGCGCCGATAAAGTTGCAGATCAGTCTTTCCGCATGAACCAGGGTCATCCCGTCGAGGTCGTGCGAGGGTGCGATCTCGACCAGATCCATGCCAAGGACCCGGCCTTTTTTGACCAGACCATGGATCAGTTGCCAGGTCTGTACCCAGTTCAGTCCGCCTGGTACTCGGGCCATTACGGCCGGCATAATCGTCGGATCGAGTCCATCGGCGTCGATCGTCAGGTAGTACGGCCCGCCGTCAGGTATGCGATCCAGCACTTTGTCCATACCGATATCATGCATCTCGTAAGCCGTGATGATGTCTGCGCCGTAGCTGCGGGCATCGGCCACTTCGGCCTCGCGGGCACTGCCGATCCCCCGGATGCCGATCTGCACGATCGGGCCGAACCAGTCCATCTCGGACGCCCGGCGGATCGGGCTGGAGTAGCCTTCGGTCACACCGTTGACATCGTGGCGCCAGTCCAGGTGGGCATCCACGTGCACCAGGGTGATGGTCTCGTCGCGTTGCAGAGCCCGCATCACGGGTATGGGAATGCCATGATCCCCCCCGATGCTTACCAGAGTCGCCCCGGCGTCGAAGATCTTTCGTGCTGCCTGTTCCGCGCGGCGGTAGTGTTCCTGCAGGTCGACAAGGTCTGTAGTGACGTTGCCGCAGTCCACGACTTTGACATCGCGGTTGTCGAGCAGCGGACCACCCAGGTCCCAGTCGTAATGGGTCCGGCTGTAGGACGGGTGGTGAGACAGTTGCCGGATAGCATCAGGGGCCCGGCTCTGGTCGTTGGCCATCTCGTCCGACCGGTAAGGCAGACCGTAAGGAATGCCAAGAATAGCGATGTCCGCATTCAGGTCGTCGAGATCCAGTGATAGCGGGTAGTTAAGAAAGGTACCCGGCGGCGTGCCGGGAGCTTGGGTCAGTGACATGTGGGACGCTCCTGTATATAGCCTCTCATAATACAATAGACTTGGCGCAAGTGGTTTTCGCCAGTGAGCGAACGCGATGTTGAATAGCAGCCAACAGGACAATCAGGGGACTCGGATGCGATTGGGTGTTGAGGTGGGCGGAACTTTCACGGATCTCGTTGCCATTGGTGATGGCGGGATTACGATCACCAAGGTACCGTCTGTACCGCAACAACCCGACGAAGGCGCATTCAACGCGCTGATAGACAGTGGTATTCCCATAGACAGCATCGAAGAGCTGGCGCATGGCTCGACAGTGGCCACCAATGCCGTACTCGAACGAAAAGGGTTTCCCACAGCATTTATCACCACCTACGGGTTTCGCGACATCCTTCGTCTGCAGCGCCACGGCCGCAGTCGAATCTACGACCTGGAATACGCCAAGCCTGAACCTGTAGTTACCCGTGCTGCCTGTTATGAAGTCATCGAACGGGTGCTGGCAGACGGCAGTGTCGAGCTGCCTCTCGATCGCAGCAGTGTCGAGGATTCACTGGTGCCACAGCTCGAAGCCGGCGGCTACGATGCCGTAGCGATCTGTCTGCTCAATGCCTACGTGAATCCGGTACACGAGGAGGCCTTGGCTGAATTGTTGGGCAAGCGCCTGCCGGGCCTTCACGTTTCGCTGTCGTCACGAGTTTCCCGTGAGTTCCGGGAATACGAACGCGCCTCCACGACATCGTTGTCGGCCTATGTACAGCCCGTGGTCGATCGATACATCTCACGGCTTGTCAGCCGGCTTGACGAAGGCGGTTTTACGGGACGCTTTTCGGTGATGCAGAGTAACGGTGGACGTCTGCCGGCCGAGGCCATGCAATCCAACGCGGTGAACGCGTTGCTGTCCGGCCCGGCGGCCGGGGTGATGGGCGCCACGCGCCAGGCCGGGTTGTCGGGATACGCCAACCTGATCACCCTGGATATGGGCGGTACGTCGACGGATGTGTGCATGGTGACCGATGGCAAGGCGCAGCTGACACAGGAGTACAGTATCGACGGTCTGCCGATCAGAGTGCCGCTGATCGATATTCACACGATCGGGGCCGGGGGTGGGTCAGTGGTCTGGGCTGACGATGGCGGTATGCTGCGAGTCGGTCCTCAATCCGCCGGTGCTGATCCGGGACCTGCCTGTTATGGTCGGGGTGGTCAGGCGCCGACACTCACTGATGCCCACGTTATTCGCAACACGGTGCGGCCCGAGGCATTCCTCGGCGGGCGCATGGCGATATCTTCCGAACGCTCGAGGGCGGTGTTTCAGGCGATCGCTGATCAGTTAGGGATGGGTCTCGAAGATGCTGCCGACAGCGCAGTCCAACTCGCCAACGCGAACGTAGGCCGAGCCATCCAGCTGGTTACGACCGAGCGTGGATTCGATCCCCGTGATTATGTATTGGTGCCTTTCGGAGGTGCTGGTCCACTGCACGCCGCCAGCGTGGCTTCCGATCTGGGGATTGCCCAGGTCGTTGTACCACCGAGTGCCGGTGTGATTTCGGCCTACGGGTTGATTGCCAGTGACTTTACCCAGTTCACCAGCCTGACCCGCCGGGCAAGAGTCGATGATTCAGCGCCCGATATTGTCCGGCAGACCTACACGAGCATGGTCGAAGAAGCCTCGGCCCGGTTCAAGGCACTGAATCTCGAGGGTGAACCATCGGTAGATTTCATTGCCGACATGCGGTTTGTCGGGCAGGCATTCGAGGTACCCGTACGCTTCGACGTGTCGACGTTGGCTCATCTGACAGCGGATGATATTCGGATCCGTTTCAACGAAGAACACCACAAGGTATTTTTCTTTGGGGGAGCCAGCAGCAAACCCGTCGAGTTCGTGTCGTTTCGCCTCGGTATGACGATGGTGCTTGAAGATGTCCCGGTACTGTCAGAGAGTGATGCGACGATCGATCACGACAGCGAGATAGAGATCTACGCCGACCGTGCCTGGTGCAAGGGACGATTGACCAGTCGTGCCAGCCTGGTTGCAGGAGAGCCTGTGACGGGACCGGCTTTGCTGGAAGATCCGACCTCCACCTTGTTTCTGCCGGCTGGCTGGCAAGCGGTACGTGATCCGTACGACAACACCGTCATGACGAGGGTCTGAGTATGCCCGAGCGTGCAGCCCAGGAAACGCAAACGATGACCGGTACCTCGCTGGATGCGGTCGAATATGCCGTAGTCAGCCAGGCGCTGATGGCGGCCGGTCGGGAGATGGGGGTGAAACTCATCCGGTCGTCTTATTCCAATATCGTCCGCGAAGCGCAGGATGCTTCCGCCGCCCTTTTCGACCGTGACGGCAATGTAGTCGCCCAGGCCGAACTGATTCCCATGCAACTCGGCCCGATGTCGGACATTTTCCGGGCCTGTGCCGCGGTCGTGCCACCGGAAGAGCTGAAAGAGGGCGACTTTTATATCAATAACGACCCTTACGGGGGCGGCCAGCATCTGCAGGATGTTTTTATTTTCTCGCCGATATTCGTATCGGACGAGCTGGTCGGATTTGCCGGGACCGTGTCCCATCACCTTGATCTGGGAGGTGGCAATCCGGGGCTGAGCCCGGATGCAGTCGATGTCCATGCCGAAGGCATCATTTTCCCACCGTCGGTGTACAACTTTTCACGGGACTGGAACGGCGGACCACTGGAGCGGCTGGTTGCGGCCAATATTCGTGTTCCCGATCAGACGATTGGCGATTTCTATGCTCAGTTTGCTTCTAATGCCATCGGCGCCGAGCGCGTGAAACAATTGTGTGAGAAATACGGGACCGACAGCGTCACCCGATCGATGACTGAGCTGATCGACTACTCCGAACGACGCTTCCGGGCCGCCTTGCGCGAGGTGCCCGATGGGGAATATTTCGGTGAAGACGCGATCGACGATGACGGACTGAGTGACGAACCGCTGGTGGTCAAAGTAAAAGTGACGGTTCAGGGCGATTCAGTGCATGTCGATTTCGATGGCACCTGTCCTCAGGTCCAGCGTAACCTGAATTGCCCCTGGGCATCGACGATCTCGGCAACGCTTGCTGCGATCAAGGCGACGTTGACCAGTGCGGATATTCCGTTCAACGAAGGTATGAAGAGCGCGGTTACCGTGACGGCGCCCGAGGGCTGTCTGGTCAACCCGATCTATCCGGCACCGGTGCGTGCGCGCATGCTGTCGGCCTATCGCTGTTTTGATGCCGTGCTCAAGGCGCTGGCCCAGGCTGTGCCGGACAAAGTCATTGCCGGGGGTAACGATTCCACGCATTCCACTGCGATCTCCCATCTGTCGGGTTCACGGTACAAGGTGTACCTGGAGATCTTCGGGGGTGGCTATGGTGCCTCCCCCCGGGTCGACGGCTGCGATGCGGTGGATTCGACGCTGTCGAACTGTACCAACGTGCCGGTCGAGGCGATGGACATGGATTTCGACCATTTTCGAGTGGAGGCCTACGCACTGGTGCCCGACTCGTGCGGCCACGGCCGACAGCGCGGCGGCCTGGCGTTGATGCGGCGCTACCGGATTCTCAAGGACAACACCAACTTTGCCCGTTACTCGGACCGTGCGCGTATAGCCCCGTTTGGATTGTTCGGCGGTACCGACGGGGGTAAATCCTACTGCGAGCTAACCCGGGATGGTCAGACCGAGCCGATGCCAAGTAAGGGTCAGTTCGATCTAAAGGCAGGAGATATTCTGAGCCTGTACACCGCTGGGGGTGGGGGTTATGGTTCTGTCGATGAGCGGAGCCCTACAGCTATTGCGCAGGACATCAAGGAAGGTTATGTGACGCGCGAGGCGGCCTTGTCGTTTTACGGCCGTACGGAGTAACTGTTTACGCGGGTAGGCGCTTGGCAACTGTTCCGATGGGC
>LUMD01001207.1_pt1 | contig 12950 bp, 10 predicted proteins | sample 729651 | NCBI WGS metagenome assembly LUMD01 (sample SAMN03860272, study PRJNA289734) | marine metagenome | biome: seawater column; feature: ocean; material: water; isolation source: Red Sea water column Station 34 - depth 258m | place: Saudi Arabia: Red Sea | collected 2011-10-15 | depth 258 m | reverse complement strand
GGTATTTCTTCCCGTGCCGACGATGTTTTATCAATGGCACGCCGAGACATTTGAAATACCAGCCGGTGCGATCCACCTCGCTGGCAGCAGTTCTTTTCCAGGACAGGCATTTGTCTACAACAACTGCATATTCGGAATTGAGTTTCACCCAGAAATGACGCGACAGATGATAGACCGTTGGTGCAGTTCCGAAACCGGTAGCTCGAAACTCTCATTATGTGGTGCGCAAGATCATAAAGAGCAGTTGAAAAACCATGACCTTTTTGCCAGTGCCAGCAAAAGTTGGCTGGATCAGTTTCTGGATGGCCCGTTTCTCACGGGGTCGAACATCACAAGCTAAATCTGGAAGACATCACTCAACGTTACGATCCCTGGTAACCCAATGATGCCGATCCTGATTTAAGAAATATCAGGATAATCGGTGCGGACTGACTGAATAATGTCCAACTTTTTCCGCTACCTACCGTTTGCTGGGTTCTTTTTTGTTTGTGCAAGTGCGCGTGCGGTGCTGCTTTCGGTGCTGCCGCTAAAGGCTCTGTCGCTCATGGGTAACGCTCAGCTTGTGAGTGTGCTGTTTTTTATGGTCAGTGCTTGTGGCGTCGCTGTTAGCCTGAGTGTTCCAATGATTCTTCAGAGAACAGGACTACACCGTTGCTTTCTCCTCAGCGTTTTTGCGATGGTAGCTTCAGTCGTTCTTTTATGGACCGAGGCAGTGTGGAGTTTCGCTGCGGGTATGGTACTGCACGTATTTGGTGTTACTTCGATGGAAGTGGTACTTAGTCTTTATGTCATGCAGCGCATACCGCGGCGTCAACTGCCTGAATTTGAGCCGCTGCGTATGGTGTCTGCGATTGTTGCGCTTTCAATCGGACCGTGGCTAGGCGTTTATCTGCAGTCCCGGGTAGCTGATTGGTTACCCTACTTGATTGCAATTGGGGGCACCGTTGCGACACTGATCTATTTTAGATGGCTGGGCCTTCAGCAGATGTCCTTACCCGAGCGACTTTTACCGGCCGGTAATCCTCTTCGCCACATCGGTCGTTTTTTTCTGCAGCCCCGACTGCGGCTCGCCTGGGGTCTCATTCTGACTCGCTCCAGTTGGTGGATGATGTTTATTATTTACACACCGATTTATGCCCGCGAGTCGGGACTGGGAGAGTTAATGGGCGCAGCAATTGTCTCCATCGGATCAGCGTGGACATTAACGCTGCCTTTTTGGGGTTGGTTTGCTCGCCGGTATTCGCTGCGCCGGCTGATGTACATGGGGTTTACTGTGGCCGCAGGGATGAGTCTGTTGGTTTTTGCAGTATCCGGCACGCCAACAGTGGCTATTGTTTTACTTGCATTCGCGGCACTGGGTGCGACGATGCTCGATGGGTCAGGTCACGTGCTTTTTCTCCGTGCAGTTCATCCACTTGAGCGTTCTGAAATGACCGGTGTATTTCAGACCTATCGCGATGTCGCTAACCTTGCTGTTCCCGGATTCTTTGCAGTCTTGCTTAAGTTCTTCGCCTTGCCGGTTATTTTTGTAGGTGCAGCTGGCTGGATGCTGGTCGGTACTTTTTTTTCACGCTACATACCGAGGCGGATGTAGCACATCATCGCAATTTGTGTGATGTGGAGTTACCAACTTCAACCTGGATTTTGGCGACCTGACTGTACACATTGCTGTTCAAGGACAAGGTCTGCCAGAATGTCAGAAAATCGGAGGAGAAGAGAAGGCAATGATTGAAGTCACAAACGTAGATCATCTAGGTATTCGAGTCACCAATGAGACTGGCTCAATCGCATTTTATGAGCAGCTCGGTTTCAAGGTAGAGCGCCGGGCAGACGGCGATAGCGTGACAATACTTCGAAACAGCCACGGTATAGAACTCAATCTGGTCTACAACGGTGTGGATTTGACCGGCGGCAAGAACATTCTCATGGATGTGCCTGAGAAGCATACGGGTTATACCCATATGGCACTCAATGTGGGGTCGATCAGCAAAGCGCTTTATGCGCTCAAAGAACAAAATATTGCGATCAGTCAGGGGCCCGTGTCGTTTGGTCGTAGCGATGCCGCGTCTGTCTTTATTCGTGACCCCGATCGAAATGTCATTGAGCTGCGCGGCAATATCGCACCAGGTGAGCAGATCGAAGGACTCGAGCGTTACGATCCAGATGCCTGATTGATTCACCCTGCTTTGTCACAGTATTGCGGTTTAGAGTCGCCACAGTACTGTCTGAGATAAGCAACAAGCTTTTTACACAGAGGATTTGAGAATGGAAGACTACGTAACATTGGAAAGGTCTGACGATGTCATGATCGTTCGCTTTGATCGTAAGGGTGCGCTCAATGCGTTTGATCAGAAAATGATCACGGAGTTGACCGATACTGCAAAACTTCTTGCAGAAGATCTGACCCTCAGAAGTGTGGTGCTGACTGGTGCAAGCGCCGCATTCTCATCAGGTATTGATCTGAAAGATGCGCAGAACTGGGAACTCGAGGCAATGAGCGACCTTGAGATTCGGAGACGGTTCTATCGTGGTGTACGGCTGTGTCAGGCCTGGGAGGATCTGCCTCAAATTACCATTGCCGCAGCCGAGGGCATGATGGTTGGTGCGGGTTGTGCACTGGGTCTTGCCTGTGATTGGCGTGTACTGGCGAGCGATGCTTACCTGTTTGTTCCGGAGGTGCAGGTGGGTCTGAACCTTCAGTGGGGTGCGTTGCCGCGGCTGGTGACGTTGGTCGGTCCTGCTCGAGCCAAAGAGATTTGTCTTCTGGGTGAGAAAATGTCGTCGGATCAGGCGCTTGACTGGGGGCTTGTCAGTCGATTGGCGGAACCCGGTAAATCAGTCGAGGTCGCACTCGGGCTGGCGCAACGGTGTGCTACCAATCCGCCGATAGCCTCCGCTATGGTCAAAGAAGCCGTTAACGCTATTGCCGGCGCACTGCATAAGGTCGGTAGTTACGCTGATGCGGATCAGAGTCAGTTAAGCGGTACAAATCAGACTGCAGCTGCAGCCAGGAGGCGGTTCGCGGACAAAAAATAGCAGTTCTCCTCAATTCTTCAGATTCAACTGGCAATGATCCCACTACCGGAAGGCCTTCGTTCCCGTCAAGTCGACAACGGCAACGGTCTGAACATGCATGTGCTCGAGGCTGGTTTTGAAACAACAGACCGTCCGTGTGTCATGTTGCTGCACGGTTTTCCTGAACTGGCCTATAGTTGGCGGAAGGTGATGCCCATACTCGCACAGGCCGGTTATTACGTGGTAGCACCAGACCAGCGCGGGTACGGCGAGACACTGGGCTGGGAAGCCGACTACGACGCTGACGTGCGTGCTTTCGGGATGCTCAATCTTGTCCGTGATGTACTGGGGCTTGTATGGGCGCTGGACATCGGCAGAGTTGCTACGATCGTCGGCCACGATTTTGGTTCACCCGTTGCCGCGTACTGTGCTTTGCTGCGCCCCGATGTATTTTGTTCGGTCGCGATGATGAGTGCACCGTTTGCCGGTCCACCCCGTGTCTCCAGCAACTCAGGTACCCTGATCCACGACCAGCTAGCAACCCTTCAAAGGCCGCGCAAGCACTACCAGTGGTACTACTCGACTGCCGAGGCTAACGCTGACATGCACGCCTGTGCTCAGGGTGTACACGACTTTCTGAGGGCTTATTTTCACTATAAGAGTGCTGACTGGCCCGACAACAGGCCGTATCCGCTGGCAGCCTGGTCAGCTGAGGAACTGGCGAAGATGCCGACCTACTACATCATGGATCTTGATCAGAATATGGCCGAGACCGTCGCGCCGTACATGCCAGGCCGTAGCCAGATAGCACGATGCGAATGGCTGACTGACCAGGAGTTGCTGGTTTACAGCGGTGCCTTTGCTAAGACTGGCTTTCAGGGTGGTCTGAACTGGTATCGATGTGCTACCTCCGGGGCCTACCAGCGGGAGCTGATGTTGTTTGCCGGCCAGCGTATCGATGTGCCAGCCTGCTTTATTGCGGGCAGCAGTGACTGGGGGGTTTACCAGAAACCGGGTGACTTCGAAAAGTTCAAGGCGGGTGTCTGTTCGCAGGTGCCAGGTGTTCATTTGATCAGAGGCGCGGGTCACTGGGTCCAGCAGGAGCAACCCGCCGGGGTGGGCCGTTTGCTGCTCGAGTTTCTTGAAGCACACGGACACGCTGATCAATGAAGTCTCTGTTGGCTGACGGCACACAAATGGCGCTGATAACGGGGCTCAAGGTTTTACTGCTCGCGAGATGGCAACTTTGAAAGTCGCCGTAATCGGAGCCGGTGCCGCGGGCCTAGTCGCGGCAAGCGAACTTTCAAAAGCCGGTCACGAGGTCAGCATATTTGAGCAGTCGTCCCGGCTAGGGGGTATCTGGATATATCAGGCCGCATCAGAGCCTGATCCATTAGGACAGACCGGTCCGCGATTGCATGCATCTATGCATGCATCGCTGCGCACCAATTTGCCGCGTGACTTGATGGCATTTTTCGATTTTCCGTTTGATTCGTCAGGTGGTGGTGTCGATGGGTGGCCCCGCTATCCGGGTCACGCACAGGTGCTGTGTTACCTGGAAGGATTTGCAGATGCATTCTCGATACGACGTCTGATTCGATTCAACACTAAAGTGGTGCAGGCGGTGCATGAAGACCGGTGGCTGTTGACAATAGATGGTGAGAACGGTTCGGTCACTGAGGTATTCGATGCATTGACGGTCTGTAACGGGCACTATAGCGAGCCGCGGGTCCCTGACATTCCAGGATTTGATCATTTCCCCGCCCACTGTGTGCACAGTCATAACTACCGGTCGCCCGATGGATTTGCCGGAATGCAGGTCGCAATAGTCGGTACTGCGTCATCTGGCGCAGACCTGAGTCAAGAGATCGCGGTTGCTGCCGAACGGGTCTATTGGTGTGGCAGTGACAAGCTAGTCCGCTCAAAAAAGACAGAACACCTGAAAAATGTTACTTCGAGTGGGCCCATCAGGCGCCTGATGGATGACGGCCGAATAGAACTTGAGGATCAGACGCTTATTGGGCCTGTTGATAGCCTCGTGTTTGCGACGGGTTACCATTATCGCTTTCGGTTTTTATCCGAGGATCTGATCCGGGTCAGAGATAACTGGGTCACACCACTGTATCAGGATCTGCTCTGCATCACGCACCCGACACTGGCACTGATCGGACTGCCGTTTAAAATCATACCGTTCCCTATTTTTCAGATCCAGGCACGATGGTTTGCCCGAATGTTGGATGGCGAATTCGAGCTACCGAGTGTTTGTCGGATGCACGACGTGAAGGATATACGTGCCGAACAACTCCGGTCAGCCGGTGTTCTCCAGAGAAATTTTCATGCACTTGATGACGAACAATACAACTACTATGACCGTTTGGCCCAGGAATGTGGGGACCCACCCCTACCGGAATGGTACCGCGAACTCGGGCAGGCAGCTCGCCGGCATGTTGAACGCTGGCCGGGCTGCCTACACGTTATCCGCAATCGTAGTCGCGACACTGGCTTTAATCGTGGATTCCAGATAGATCGAGTCGGGTGCAGTGTTACCATAGTTGACAACCTCTAAATAGACAGACCCGGTGTCCTGGGGGCTGACTGAATATTGAGAATCCTGTGCCAACCTCGACAACTGTGATCATGCACGCCGACATGGATGCGTTCTATGCCTCTGTCGAACAGCGCGATCACCCGGAATTCCGCGGTAAACCCCTTGCGGTAGGGGGCAGCAGCGCGCGTGGCGTGGTCGCAGCAGCCAGCTATGAGGCGAGGCAATTCGGTGTGCATTCAGCTATGCCTTCTTTTGAGGCGCGTCGCAAGTGCCCGGACCTGGTTTTTGTGAAAGGAAATATGCCGCTGTATAGCCGGGAATCCCGGCGGGTATTCGAAATATTCAAGGAATTTTCACCCCTGGTCGAGCGGCTGTCGCTGGATGAAGCATTTATTGATCTGACAGGGACTGAGCGGTTGTTGGGTGATCCCGCAACGGCGGGTGAGAATCTCCGGCGCCGTATTCATTCAGAGTTGGGCCTACCGGTGTCAGTGGGTATTGGGCCGATCAAGATGGTGGCCAAGATTGCGAGTCAGGTTGCTAAGCCTGACGGGTTGAAGTGGGTGAAGGAGTGCGATGTCAGGTTCTTTCTCGACCCTCTGCCGGTCAGCCGAATCTGGGGTGTCGGTCCGGTTTCTGCCGAGCGGCTCGAGGCGGCAGGGTTCCACACACTGGGTGATCTTGCCCGAACCTCGGATACAGTTCTGCGGGGGCAGTTGGGTGACTGGGGTGTAGAAGTTGCACAACTTGCACGGGGAGAGGACATTCGTGATGTAGAGCCCTATCGAGATGCCGTCTCCTACGGTGAAGAGCATACGTTTGCTAAGGACATTGCGGATCATACTCTGCTCGAGTCGATGATTCGCACGCATGCTGAGTCGGTCGCCCGCCGATTAAGGCGTGACGGCATTCGTGCACGAACGGTGGTTCTCAAGTGGAAAGAAGGTCGGCGGACAGCACCTGGTCCACGCGGATACCCGCTTCGCAGTCGACGCGTGACCCTGTCCGACCCCGTTGATGACGGGCAGGCCATTGCAATGGCCGCCTGCGGTCTATTGCAGCGTTCGGGTCCGACAGTACCCATCCGTTTAATCGGTGTTGGCTGCACCAACCTTGAAGTCGCTACGGTCAGCCAGGTACAGTTGTTTTCTGAAGGATCCACACAGCGCAGGAAGAACCTGAATCAGGCGATTGACCGCATTGAAGACCGCCAGGTGAAGCGTGGCGAAAAAGATCAAGATTGACCGACCGCGTCCACGAATTCGTAGGGCTGAAACATGTGGTCGCCACATCTTTGAATTGGAGTCAGTCCTGGTGTTAACCTATGATTAGGCATATACACGCCACGACAAGGCACGATGTGAAATTAAAGCGAGAGGTAGACTGATGCGTTTACAGAGCAAGGTAGCGGTTATTACAGGGGCAGCGTCTGGATTTGGGGCAGGGACTGCACGTCTTTTTGCGACAGAAGGTGCGGCGGTGGTGGTTGCGGATATCAGTGACGAGGCAGGTGAATCAGTGGCTGACTCGATCAATTCAGCTGGTGGTAAGGCCGTGTATGTCCATGCTGATGTCACCTCCAGGGACGATACTCGGAACATGATAGACGCCGCTGAGAAACTGGGTGGTCGGCTCGATATCCTGATCAACAATGCCGGTTATTCGCACCCGAATAAGGATTTCGCAACGGTCACGGATCACGAGTTTGACCGTGTTTATGATGTCAATGTCAAAGCAGTCTTCATAGCAATTCAGGAAGCACTACCGGTTTTCCGCCGGAATGGGGGTGGCTGTATTATCAACACCTCTTCTACAGCAGCACTGAGGCCGCGTCCTGGACTTGCCGTCTACTGCAGTTCAAAAGGCGCAGTCAGCAATCTGACAAAGGCCCTCGCTGTCGAGTTGGCGCCGGATAAGATCAGGGTCAATGCGATTTGTCCGGTGATCGGTGAAACCGGCATGCTCGAGACGTTTATGGGTGTTCCGGATACGCCTGAAAATAGAAAAAAATTCGAGGCGACGATCCCATTAGGTCGTTTCTCCACAGCCAATGATATTGCACAGACCATGCTTTTCCTTTCATCAGACGACGCAGAGTTTCTGACTGGTGTAGCCCTCGAGGTTGACGGCGGGCGATGTGTGTGAACAAATTCATAATTTTCAGACAGACATATACTTATGGTTCACATATGTCTTTAACAACAATCACTGTCGACTTGGATAAGGAGGACGCATGTCTGCAATAGATGACCGTCTGGCGGAACTTTCAATTGAACTGCCGGAACCCCCGGCACCTCTGGGTAATTATGTCGGTGCCCATACGGTTGGTAATTTGGTGTACTTGTCGGGCCACGGTACCAACAAACCAGATGGATCTTTCATAGTCGGTAAGGTACCCACAGTATGTTCGGAGGAAGAGGCTTATCAGGCGGCCCGCTTAGTGGGCATGAACCTGCTGGCGACCTTGAAAAACCATATTGGAGATCTTGATCGTGTACAGCGTGTTATCAAGGTGCTGGGAATGGTCAACGCTGAGCCGGGATTCGAAAACCATCCCAGCATCATCAATGGTTTCTCCGATCTTATGGTAGAGGTGTTCGGCGATGCGGGACGAGCTGCCCGCTCAGCTGTCGGTATGAGTTCATTGCCGATGAATATTCCGGTTGAAGTCGAGATGATTGTCGAGATTCGTTGAGTTAAAGCCTATTAAACTAAATTGTTGGCCGGGTGCCCGCTTTACCAGGTGGATCAAGCCGTACCGGACCGGTGATGGGCGGTCGCTGCTTCGTCGAGGTGCAGCGTATCCGTAATAACCACACCGTAATCATTTAGGGCTGTATCAATAGAAATCAGCCCAACACAGATAAAACTGTCCCCGGCATTGGCCGAGGTATGTGGCATTTTTGAAGGCAAAGATTCAGACTCACCTGTCGCATGCCTTAGCGTCAGGCCTGCAGTATGACCATCTGAGCCACCCTGAAAACCCCACGGGCGGTATTTGTGGCCTTCGCCTTCGATTGAGCCACCACCGTCTTTGAGATACGTAAACTCCCGGATAGAGCCGAGTCCACCTCGCCATTTGCCGGCACCGCATACATCTTCGCGAAGTTCATAACGAGAAACGCGTAGCGGCAGGTGAGATTCAATATCTTCTATCGGGTTGTTGCGGGTATTGGCATACAGCGTGTCGACAGCATCCATCCCATCCATGCCTTCCCGACCGCCATAACTGCCTTCACAGATTTCCATGTGCACCCAGTAGTCATCGCCATCCAATCCCGAAAACGCGATAACTCTGAGGTTTCCAATACCAGCGGAAACCTGCGCAGGGACGGCCTGGCCCAGCGCCTTCATGACAGTATCCGCGAGTTGGTTGCCGGGGCAAAAACGCGCGATCGTGGGCGCCGGGAATATCGGGTTTGCAAGACATCCCTCCGGTGCGATGATCTTGATAGGCCGGCACAGACCATCATTAACCGGAATATGTCCATGTACAGCGGTATCCAGCAGTACGGAACGGATCGTCAGCCAGACCGCAATGTCTACGGTACCTACAAAGGGCATGTTGATCGGCCTGTCGGCGACCTGGTCGGCGGTTCCTGTGAGGTCGACGGTCATTGCATCATCGACTACGGTGATCGTGGCGACAATTGGGAGGTCTTTTTTAGTCGTGTCGTTGCTGTCCAGGAATCCATCAATGTAGGTGGTTGCCTGGTAGGTGCCGTCCGGCACTTTGGCGATTGCTGAGCGCATGAGGCGCTCTGCATGATTCATAACCTGGTCGCAGGCACGTTCGAGGGTATCTGCACCATAGCGCTGGACCAGTGCGAGAAACCGCTGGGCACCGATCTGGGACGCTGCGACCTGCGCTTCCATGTCACCAACCACCAGATCTGATGCGCGGATGTTGTCACGCAGCATGTGCCAAACAGCATCCACTTTCCGACCTTCGTCGTAGACTTTTATGGCTTTGAACTGAAGTCCCTCGGCATAGGCATCGATAGCGTCCACGATACCGCAGCTGCCCGGCGACAGGGCTCCAATATCCAGATGATGAGCTGTGGTGACCGAATAACCAATAAGGCTGTCATCGTCGAATACTGGCACGATAAAACCCACATCCGGTCCATGGCTGGCACCACCATAGGCCTCGTTGTGCATGATGACGTCGCCGGGTCGAATCGTGTCTCCCCGGTCTTCTAGAGTCTTAAGCATCCCCCGTACATAACCCGGAATCGGGCCAGACGCATCAACCAGTCCTGCACCGAAATCCTCAGATTCACGGATGATCGATGAGTACGACATGCGCATCAGTTTGTAGCCCATTTCGACTGCAATATTTTCCAGTGCGCCCTGAATGACGCTTGCGGTTACCGGATCGATATCCAGTTGCAGTTCTGCCGTCGCCGTGTCGTTCATGCTTGTTCTCCGATGCTGATAATCATATTGCCTGCCATGTCCGAAACAAATTCATTTGCAGGAGGTACAACAGTAGTGGAATCCTGCTGGATGATGATTGCAGGACCTGCAATTGGTTGTTCCCAAGGTAACATTTCTCTCTGATAGAACGTCGTGTCAAATTCCTCGAGTTGATTGCCGACCCGAAACATGCAGGCACCGGTCTTGATCAGTGCTGATTCCCTGGAACCTGCATCGATACTTTCAGGCTGTCGAATTTTCGGCATCTGTCCGATACCGGTTACCCGCGCGTTCACAATCTCAATCGCACTATCAGGAAAGTCGTGACCGTATTCGGCTCTGTGCTGGTCGTGGAACCGATCGAAAATAGCCATCAGGCTGTCATCGTCCAGTAATCCGTTGGGAAAAGTGATCCGGAGTTCGTACCCCTGTCCGACATAGCGCAGGTCACCTGAGCGGAGGAAGTTGATGGCCGATCGGTCCAGGCCGTCGGTCATAAACTGGTCGGTCAGTTCCTCTTCCATCGCTGCAAGATCACTGTTGAGTCGTGGAACATCGGTCGCATCACTGACCTGAAACTCTGTGCGTATTGTGTCGTATTTAAGATCTGTTGTGAGCAGCCCCACTGCCGACGTAATGCCAGGGTATGGCGGAATGATCACTTCTGACATGCCCAGTTCACGGGCAACATCCACTGCATGCAGTGGGCCGGCACCGCCAAACGCAACGAGAGTGAAATCTCTCGGGTCGATTCCCTTCTGTACGGTACGGGACCGAATGGCGTTTGCCATGTTTGCGGTAACCAGTGTTAGGATGCCGTCTGCAGTAGTCGGTACGTCCAGTCCCAGGGCTGATGCTAGGTCAGTAATCGCGCGTTCAGCCGCCTGTTCATCGAGCGACATTTCCCCGCCGAGAAAATAATCTTTATCCAGTCTGCCAAGCACAACGTTGGCGTCTGTCACGGTGGGTTGCTGACCACCCTGGCCATAGGCTGCCGGACCGGGTATTGCTCCTGCACTTCGGGGGCCGACTCGAAAACCACCGCCTGGGTCAGCATAAGCAATAGAACCACCACCTGCACCGATCGTATGGATATCAATCATGGAGACCAGTAGCGGGTAACCTGCGATCCACGTATCACGGGCTGAGGCCTGGGCAAAGGTTCCATCGCTGACGATTCCGATGTCGGCGGATGTGCCACCCATGTCAAAAGTGATCAGCTTGGTCCGGTTCGAAAGCTCACCGGTCCAGGCGCCACCGAGTACGCCGGCCGCTGGTCCGGAAAGCAGTGTCATGACGGGCCGCTCAGAAACCATCTTGGCTGTCGCGACACCACCGTTGGAACTCATTACGTGGAGGTCTGCGTCTATGCCATCATCCCCAATTCGTGTGGCGAGGTGATTTACATAGTCTCTGACTTTGGGTCCGATAAAGGCATTCATGGTGGCCGTAGTGAAACGTTCGAACTCCCGGAACTGGGGAGACACCGACGAGGAAGTCGTCACAAAGCATTCAGGATATTGTTCCTCGATAAGTTGGCGCGCACGATCCTCATGTGCCGGGTTGAGATAGGAGAAAAGAAAGCACACGGCAATCGATTCAATACCGGCGTTTTTCAGTTCTTCTATCGCAGTGCGAACTTCATCTTCATTCAGTTCAGTAAGGACTTCACCGGTTGGTGGTGCAATCCGTTCAGAGGCGGTCAATCTGTGTTGGCGACGGACCAAAGCCCGATCCTGCCAGGGGACTTCCTGCATAATCGAGTAGTGTTCAGGGCGTTGGTGGCGACCGATGTGAAGGATGTCACGGTAGTTTTTTGTGGTGATCATCCCCGTCTTAGCGCCATCGTGCTGCAGAATAGCGTTGGTCGCGATCGTGGTACCGTGCAGCAGATGATCGATTTCTGTCGGGGCTACAGCGTGTCTCTCACACAACCCGTGTATTGCGGCGCTGACACCGTCTGAGGGGTCGTCGGGTGTGGTTGGCACTTTGTGTATTTCAGTGCGTCCAGACTCCGTGTCGGAAAAAATGACATCCGTAAACGTACCCCCGACATCGACCCCGACGAGCTTCATGTACTGTCTCCTTGGCTGAATCACCCAACCTCGTTAAACAAGGTCATCTAAGTCTGAAAAGTTTGTATTTTGTGGGTTTGACGAGTGAGATTAGGCGTCGAACCTATCGCGACTCCACACATACGCCCACGGTAACACCAGCACCTTACTGTGACAAATCGCGCTACGTCAAGATTGTGCGGCCGCGGGGATGATCCGTCCTTCAGGTGCGATTCTGGGGCTGCACGATGAGACCGTAGTTTTCAGGCTCTCGATGCAGTGCAAAATTGAAGATGTTGTTCTGGATGGTTTGGCACAGGTCGAGGTCACAATCCCAGGTAATGAGTTCGTCGGCCAGTGTTTCACAGCGGGCCACAATTTCTCCGGAGGGCGCGACGATACAGCTGCCCCCGATCATGTCGCAGTTTTCTTCGCAGCCTGCTTTGGCCGCAGCCGCAACCCAGGTACCGTTCTGGTAGGCCCCGGCCTGAAGTGAGAGGTGATTGTGAAAGTCCTGCAGGTGATCGAGTTCGGGTGCGCGGGGATAGTGGACGGGTGTGTTGTAACCCACAAGGACCAATTCGACGCCCTGCAAGCCCAGCATTCTGTACGTCTCTGGCCAGCGGCGGTCGTTACAGATACACATCCCCAGTGTCGTGTTCAGTGTATTGAATACCGGAAACCCCAAATCACCGGTCTCGAAGTAGCGCTTTTCCAGATGTTGAAAGGGGAAGTCGGGTTCATGCTCGCGATGTCCCGGGAGGTGAATCTTGCGATACTTCCCCACGATCTCGCCGGCTTGGTCAACGAGTATCGAGGTGTTGAACCGCCTGGTCGTATGGTTGTCGCTAATCAGTTCAGCATAACCGAGATAAAAAGCAATTCCAGCGCGTGCGGCAGCGTCGAATAGCGGC
>LUMD01000193.1_pt1 | contig 12968 bp, 11 predicted proteins | sample 729651 | NCBI WGS metagenome assembly LUMD01 (sample SAMN03860272, study PRJNA289734) | marine metagenome | biome: seawater column; feature: ocean; material: water; isolation source: Red Sea water column Station 34 - depth 258m | place: Saudi Arabia: Red Sea | collected 2011-10-15 | depth 258 m | reverse complement strand
GGATGGAATCGGGTGACGTCTACCGCTGACCCGACCGCCCATGCCGAGATTGTCGCCATACGGAATGCCTGCGGTCGGGTCGGGTCCTTTACCCTGGGGGGGGCGGTGATCTATACCAGCTGCGAGCCCTGTCCGATGTGTCTCGCCGCGATCTGGTGGGCCCGGATCACCCGCATCTATTATGCAAACACACGCGCCGATGCTGCCCAGATTGGATTCGATGATGCGGAAATCTACCAGGAAGTCGCCAGTGATCTATCCGACCGCCGCATTCCACTTGTCCATTGCCCTAACCAAGAGGCAGCGCAAGCGATGCGGGAGTGGGCGGAAAAAAAAGATAAGATACCTTATTGATCTGTTGGCTACTACCTAGCAGTACTTAGGCTTCGCACTGGAATGGCCAACATACCCAGCACCACTGACTCAGGATCGAACGAGTGACTGAACAAAGACTATTGTCACTGACGGGCGTCGGCAAATCATTCCCAGGTTGCATCGCCAACGACAACATCGATCTGGATGTTGCGGCCGGCGAGATTCACGCCCTACTCGGTGAAAACGGCGCCGGTAAAAGTACCCTGGTCAAAATCATTTATGGCGTATTGCGCCCAGATCAGGGAAACATCCGGTGGCAAGGCAAAGTGACGCGGATCGAGAATCCGGCGCAGGCGAGGTCCCTGGGCATTGGGATGGTATTCCAGCATTTTTCCCTGTTCCAAGCGATGACCACACTGGAGAACATCGCACTGGCCCTGCCCCCCGAAGATCCTGAAGCCTTAAGAGCGCGGCTGGAAGAAACGGCCAGAGCCTACGGCCTGGCCTTGCAACCTGACCGCCACGTCTATGATCTGTCTATGGGTGAACGACAACGAATTGAGATCGTTCGCTGCTTACTGCAAAACCCGCAACTACTGATACTGGATGAACCCACCTCAGTGCTCTCACCTCAGGAAACCGAGATCCTGTTTGAAACCCTGCGTACGCTGGCTCAAGAGGGCCGGGCTATTCTGTATATCAGCCACAAGCTTGAAGAGGTCCGGGCATTGTGTGATCGGGCGACAATTCTGCGCGGTGGACGCCGGGTCGATGATTGCCTACCGGCGCAGGAGACAGCACGATCACTGGCCGAGAAAATGATCGGGAAAAAAGTCCAGCAGGTCTCGCGTCAGTCAGCCATCGACAACGATGCGTCAATTCATCTGGCTGTGTCAGATCTGAATGTACGCTCCGATCTGGCCCATGGCGTGGACCTCACCAACATCAGTCTGAAAGTCCACGCCGGAGAAGTACTCGGAATCGCCGGAATTGCCGGCAACGGACAGATCGAACTGATGGATGCCCTATCAGGGGAAACCGGCTCACCGCTGGCTGGGTCCATCAGGATTCTCGGCACGAACGCGAACGGTCTGAATCCTATGGCACGGCGGTCCCTGGGTGCAGTGTTCGTACCTGAAGAACGAATCGGTCACGCGGCCGTCGCCGACATGACACTGGTAGACAACAGTTACCTCACCGGTGATGCGCGCATGAACTTCTCCCGCCGGGGTCTGATCGACTGGCCAGCGGTCACACGTTACGCAGAAAATGTGGTCCAGGACTTCGACGTGCGCACCACAGGTGTCGATGCACTGGCCAGCAGCTTGTCAGGCGGAAATCTGCAGAAATTCATTGTCGGCCGGGAGATTCTGCAGGTACCCAGCCTTTTGGTGGTGTCTCAACCCACCTGGGGTGTAGACGCTGGCGCTGCTGCCGCGATACACGAGGAAATCCAGCGGCTGGTCGGTGTCGGGGCAGCGGTACTGATGATCTCTCAGGACCTCGATGAGGTTTTCCTTTTATCCCACCGGATTGCCGTGATCTCCCAGGGCACGCTCTCAACGGCAATGGCTAGCGATGAGATCACGCCTGAAGATATCGGTTTATTGATGGGAATCCGACACGAAGTCCAGGCCGAGGCAGATCATGTTACGGCTTGAACCCAGAAGTACGCAGTCGTTTGCCGCCGCTTGGCTGTCGCCGGTGATGGCCCTCGTGCTGACAGCGATTACGGGTGGCGTGATTTTCCTCGCCATGGGCAAGGATCCTTCGACAGCGCTGTACATCTACTTTGTGGAGCCACTGACTACCACCTCGGGACTTTCTGAGGTTGCGGTCAAAGCAGGCCCGCTTATTCTGATCGGAATCGGACTGTCGTTCGGATTCCGCGCCGGTATCTGGAACATCGGTGCCGAAGGACAATACATTGCCGGTGCAATTGCGGGCGGCGGTCTAGCTGTTTACTTCCACGAAAGTGAAAGCACCCTACTGCTCCCGGCGATGCTGGTGCTCGGCACACTTGGCGGGATGGCCTGGGCGGCAGTGCCTGCGTTGTTGAAGACCCGATTTAATGCCAACGAGATACTGGTCTCATTGATGCTGGTCTACGTCGCAGAGCTACTGCTCGTTCACCTGGTACAGGGTCCGTGGCGTAACCCCCAGGGTTGGGGATTTCCAGGTACCAGGATGTTCCCGGACGTCGCCGCCCTACCGCTTCTGTTTTCGGGCAAGCGTGCGCATCTGGGGACACTGATCACCTTAGCTGTTCCCTTTATCGCTTGGTTCATCTTGGCCCGGACTCGATTTGGCTTCACAGTCCGGGTATTTGGATCAGCCCCACTGGCTGCCCGGCACGCGGGTGTACATGGTCACCGAATGATCTGGCAGTCTCTCCTGATTGGTGGCGGACTCGCCGGTCTCGCCGGCGTGATCGAGGCCACCGGTACCATAGGACAATTGATGCCGGACATCTCTCCTGGTTATGGATTCACGGCCATCATTGTTGCCTTCCTGGGTCGCCTCCACCCGGTGGGGGTTCTACTGGCAGGAATCGCTATCGCAGTCACTTATATCGGGGGTGAAGGTGCTCAAATATCAGCGGGGCTTCCCAAAGCTGTGACCGGCCTTTTCCAGGGCATTATTCTGTTCTACCTGCTGGCGTTTGATCTCTTCACTCGATACCGGTTCGTCGTAAACACGAGAATTGCGGAGCATTGATGGCTGAACTCATTATTGCGTCCGTGATGACGATGATGACTGCGGCGACACCGCTGATGTTCGCCGCGACTGGCGAGCTCATCTGCGAGCGCTCTGGGGTACTTAACCTTGGAGTGGAAGGCATGATGTTAATAGGCGCAGTATTTGGATTTGCCACAGCCGCAGCGACTGGAAGTGCTCCGCTCGGCCTTCTGATAGCTGGCACCTCAGGCATACTTGCATCGTTAATCTTCGCGGTCCTCACACTCGGCCTGCTCTCAAATCAAGTCGCTACCGGTCTCGCGCTGACAATTTTCGGTACAGGCTTATCGGCACTGGTGGGGTTAGACTATGTCGGAGAAACTATCGACCGAATAGCGGCTATTCATCTGCCTGTACTGTCTGATCTACCCGTTGTGGGCCCATTGTTGTTCGGACACGATCCACTGGTCTATCTGGGTTTCATTGTGCTGGTTTGTGTGGCCTGGTTCCTAAACCATTCACGCTGGGGGATGATTTTGAGAGCTGTAGGCGATTCTGACGTATCTGCCCACGCTATCGGATATCCCGTGGTGTTAATACGCTACGCCGCCGTGGCCTTTGGCGGAATGATGGCAGGCCTGGGAGGCGGCTACCTGTCGCTGGTGTACACCCCTTTATGGGCCGAACACATGACAGCCGGGCGTGGCTGGATTGCCCTTGCTCTGGTTGTTTTCGCCAGCTGGCGACCTGGAAGGGTGCTGTTTGGTGCGATTCTGTTCGGTGGAATCACGATTCTTCAGCTCAATGCCCAGGCAGCCGGTCTCGGTATACCCGCTGCTTTTATGTCCATGCTCCCTTACATTGCGACCATAGTTGTATTAGTCTTGATCTCACGGGATGCCATTAAGATTCGTCTCAACGCCCCGGCCTGCTTGGGCCGGCCGTTTCGGGCCGAGCGTTAAGTAGAATGACACCTGTTGGATTTCTCACCATGAATGGAGGACATTGAAAATGAAGTACCTCGTCAAACTGGCCGTAGTGACGTTTGCAGCCGTGTTGAGTCTCGGCGCGATCTCTACTGCATCTGCAGACAAGTTGAAAGTTGGATTTATCTATATTGGCCCACCGGGTGATCACGGCTGGACATACGCCCATGACCAAGGCCGGCTGATGCTCGAAGAACAACTCGGTGATCGGGTGGAAACCACGTTTGTTGAAGGCGTACCAGAAGGGCCGGATGCTGAACGCACCATTGCCAAGCTGGCTGAAACCGGTCACAAACTGATCTTTACCACTTCCTTTGGATATATGGAACCAACGCTAAAAGTTGCCAAACGATTTCCAGACGTCAAATTCGAACATGCGACTGGATATAAACAGGCCGACAACGTGGCAACTTATTCTGCCCGCTTCTACGAAGGCCGATACGTACAGGGACAGATCGCCGCCAAAATTTCGAAAAGTGGTGTGATGGGTTATATCGCGTCATTTCCAATTCCCGAAGTTGTTCGTGGGATCAACGCATTCATGCTAGGTGCGCAATCCGTGAACCCGAACATGAAAGTAAAAGTGGTGTGGGTCTATACCTGGTTTGATCCGCCGAAGGAAGCCGACGCTGCCAAAGTGTTGATGGACCAGGGTGCCGATATCATCACCCAACACACTGACAGCACGGCCGCCATTCAAGCAGCTGCGGACCGCGGAGTTATGGCATTTGGTCAGGCCTCTGACATGATCCACTTTGCGCCAGACACCCAGTTGACGGCAAACATGAATACCTGGGGCCCTTATTATGTCGCCCGAACCCGGGCCGTCCTTGATGGTACATGGACATCAGGGGATACCTGGCACGGCATGGGACCCGGCATGGTCGTCATGGCGCCATTCACCAACATGCCCGAATCAGTGCGTCAAATGGCGACTGAGACAACGGCAGCACTGACATCAGGGAAACTCCATGCTTTCACCGGACCCATCTACAACCAAGCGGGTGAACTCGTGGTTGCAGCTGGTGAAGTAGCCGCCGACTACCCGATGCTAGCCACTATGAATTTCTACGTACAGGGTATTGACGATAAGTTACCCGAGTAGACATATACTTGTTGTCTCAACGAAAACCCGCTCCTACGGGAGCGGGTTTTTTGTTCTGAATTAAGTTTCTGGCGTAGTCATCATGTCTCGGCTGTGGATTCGAGACCCGCTTGCAATCTTTGCCGATGGCGCCGAGCGCGGTTTCGTCGTTGAAAATCAGCTCATCACAGAACTTATTGGCACCGGAAATGTGCCCACAGCACCGGTAGAGACTACCTTCGATGCCTCTTCCCATGTTGTGCTGCCCGGGCTGATCAATACCCACCACCATTTTTACCAGACGCTCACGCGCTCATTGCGGACAGCCCTGAACAAGGAACTGTTCGACTGGCTCGGCGCCCTCTATCCCGTTTGGGCCTACCTGGATGCAGAAATGCTCGCGACCGCCACCGAACTGGCGCTCGCCGAACTGCTGCTGTCCGGCTGCACCACGGCTGCGGATCATCACTACCTCTTTCCAAGCGGTCTCGAAAAGGCGATCGACATCCAGGTCGAAATGGCGCGGCAAATCGGGCTGCGGGTGGTACTGACACGCGGTTCAATGGACCTTTGCGTAGACGACGGCGGCCTCCCCCCAGCCAGCGTCGTCCAGGATCCGGACACCGTTCTGAGCGATTGCGAACGGGTGGTGGCTGCCTATCACCAGTCAGTTCCAGGTGCTATGACGCAGATCGCGCTCGCACCGTGTTCGCCGTTCTCGGTATCCCAAGAGGTCATGCAGCAATCCGCAGTGCTGGCTGACAAACTCGACGTGCGGCTGCACACCCATCTGGGTGAAACTCGGGACGAGAACGACTACTGCCAGGCCCGTTTGGGCATGCGGCCACTAGAGTATCTTGACCAATGTGGTTGGCTTCAGGCCCGGACCTGGCTGGCCCACGGTATTCATTTTTCAGACAGCGAGATTACCCGCCTGGGCCAGGCGGGCGTAGCGGTGAGCCACTGCCCGCACTCCAATATGCTGCTGTCTTCAGGACTCTGTCCTGCGTGTTCACTGGAACAGGCTGGCAGTCCAGTCGGCCTGGGCGTAGACGGGTCGTCATCGAACGATGCCTCCAATGCCATTGAAGAAGTCAGGGCAGCCCTGATGGTGCAAACACTCAACTCAGGTTCTGCCGCAGTCAGCCATACAGATGCCCTGCGCTGGGCCACGGCAGGTGGCGCCCGGTGCCTAGGGCGCGATGACCTTGGACGCATTGACTCAGGTCTGCAGGCGGACGTCGCGCTGTTCAAACTCGATGAGTTACGACACTCAGGCCACGACGACCCGCTTGCGGCGCTGGTCCAATCCGGCGTACACCGGGCTGATCGTGTCATGATCGCCGGTCAATGGCGGGTGGAAGACGGTCGGGCCAGCCATATCGATGAGGCCGATCTTGTTACACGACACAGTGCACTGGCCCGACGGCTGCGCAACCGGGCAGGGCTTGAATGACCATCAGCATCATCTCAATGACTCGACGTTAAATCCGGCTGCACCATAACGACTAAGGAGACACTTGATGGGCTATTTTTCTGATCAGGAAATGGCCCGACGACTGGCGAACCTGCGACGCGCCATGGACGAACAAAGCGTCGAGGCGGTCCTCGTTACCTCAGTCCACAACACCCTGTATTACAGTAATTTCTGGATGGTCCCCTGGGGCCGTGAACAAGGACTGGTGATTCCCAGAGACGGTGAACCAGCCTTGATCGCACCGCGCATCGAATACGACCGACCCGCCAAAATGGTCGGTGACGGCAGTGGCTTCAGCGATATCCGGATCTACGCCGACAATGCCAGCGCAATAGACGGTTGGGTGGGGTCGGCGCGACAGGTTCTGTGTGATCGCGGCGTTACCAGCGGGCGGATTGGCATTGAAGAAGACAATGTCAGTATCACCTTGCACAAAGCATTGTGCGCTGCGCTTCCTGATTTCGAATTTGCCGAAATAGGCTATGCCATGATGCGTGAGCAGATGCTCAAATCCGATGAAGAGATCACGCTGATCCGCGATGGCGCCGAAATCTGTGATCTCGGTGCACAGGCTTTTGTCGATTCGGTTCGGAATGGCGTAACCGAAGTACAGCTTGCCCGGGCATCAGTGACCGCCATGGAAGAAGAAATCTGCCGCCGTTTTCCTGGCCATGAATGCGACGGCACCTTCTGCTGGGCGCAGTCGGGCCCTGAAAACACCAAAGTCGCGCATGGCCCGAATACTGATCGGCAGATACACAGCGGTGATCTGCTCAGCCTGAACGTATTTCCGATGATCCTGGGCTATTACCACCTGCTGGAACGAAGCCTGGTCTTCGGATCGATATCAGCCGAGGTGCAGAAGTACTTCGAGATCCAGGTCGAGGTGCATCATGCCGGCATTGCTGCACTTAAACCCGGTGTACGGCTCGGTGACATCGATGATGCCATCATCAATCCCATCTATGAGCAACACGGACTGCTGGAGAACAGGACCTTCGGCACGGGTCATTCATTCGGCATCATGGGATACTGGTATGGCCGTGATGAACTCGGAGAAATCCGCCCTTATAACGATTATGTTCTACAGCCCAATATGGTGATGTCGATGGAGCCGATGATCTCTGTAGACGGTATCGGTGGGTTCAAGCACGCCGATATGTTTCTAATCACTGAAAACGGCAACGAGCCACTGACCCGATTCCGTAACGATATGATCGTGATCAGCTGACCGCTTCAGTCCAACAGGTCGTTGAGAATACCGGCTGCCTTGGTCGGGCCGTGACGGCTGCGCATGTGCGCGGAAGTTGCTGCCAGCCTGGTCTGCATCGGCTGATTATTCAGTAATGTCATGATGCACTCAGCAAGCTCTTGATCATTCCAGTCGTTACGGTGCAGGTGGAGACCGTGACCGGTTTCTTTGACGCGGGTTGCATTGTCGTGCCCATCCCATACGTACGGCATGATCAGGGCAGGTTTGCCGTAGTAAAGGCATTCGTTAAATGAATTGTTGCCGCCATGGTGGATGACTGCATCGACCTGGGCGATGACAGATGGCTGTGGATACCAGGATGCGATCGATACGTTTGCTGGAACATCGGAGTACTCACTTTCGTAGTCCCCCACGTTAAAAAGAGCACGGACCGGCAGCTTGGATACGGTTTTCATCAACCGTTGCAGCAACGCGGTGTCACCCGACCCCAGGCTGCCAAAACTCACGTAGAGCAGCGGTGAATCGTTGTTTGCATCGAAGGTCGGCAGTTCATAATCCACCTCATCGCGCACACAGCCCTCCAGATATTGGAACCGGGCCGGGTCCAGAGGTTCGCGCCGGTCGAATTTAACCGCTTCGGGGTAGAGCAGCAGATTCATGTATGGAGATGCCTCGAAGAACTCACCCAGCGGATAAGGTTGTTCACCGCACTGCTGCAGAAAGGTATTGAACTGGCCGTGAATCGGACCCACGATCTCGTTAAAGCGTGACAGATAACGCGCATGACAGTCGTGGTCACCCGCACCACACCCGGACAGGTGAGGCGGTATATCCGGATCTGGAATCTCGTTTTCCGAGCACGAGATGATGCGCACCCAGGGTTTGTCGTGTGCCTGCGCGTAGCGCTTGATCGCCGGGAAAAGGATCACATTATCCACACAGACCATGTCGGGTTTGAGTGTCTCAAGAATATCCGGCAGTTCTTTCTCCGCCCAGATCGACGTATCAACAATCGCTTCCCAGCACTCTTTCACGTAGTTATCGATCTGCTCGAAAGGTGAAAGATCAAAATTTGGAATATGGCCGTTGATAAAATCCGACCAGTACTTGGCCATTTCTTCTGGCGGCATCGGCTCGGACATGTTGACCAGATGTTCGTCATAGCCGTAGCCCTGGTATACACCCGCCATTCCCGGATCGGTTAGAAAAACAGCCTTGTGCCCCAGTTTTTCACAGGCCTGCGCGATGCCGACCGAGTTGAGTGCGGGCCCAAAGGCCGCCTCCGGGAAAAATGCGATCAGTTTACCGTTCATGCTCGGGGTGACTCCTGTACTGTCGATCGTCGAATGACGACCATGCTGCTGTGCTTTGCATGCCGTCGAGTGTTGTTCTACAGTCCAATTCTAGAACATCCCCTGCACACCCAGGCAACCCACCGACCCGGAGCAGATCAACTATGGAAATCGCCTGGCAGGATTGGGCTGGACTTTTAATCCGCTGGTTACACCTGGCCACGGGTATCGCCTGGATTGGTACCTCATTCTATTTTATCTGGCTGGACCAGAGCCTGCGTCGTCGCCAGCAAATGGCGCCGGGTGTGGATGGCGAGTCCTGGAGTGTCCACGGCGGCGGTTTCTACCACGTACAGAAATACATGGTAGCACCCGAACAGCTGCCCGAAGAACTGCACTGGTTCAAGTACGAGGCTTATTTCACATGGCTATCGGGCTTTGCACTGATGGCAGTCATGTATTACTTCGGCGCAGAAACTTACCTCATCGATACACAACGTGCAGATGTGTCGGTACCAGTTGCAATAATTGCCAGCCTCGCCTTCCTCGCCGGCGGCTGGCTGGTTTACGATCTGCTCTGCCGATTACCGATAGGCAGGCACACGGCCCCGCTCGCCCTGTCGGTATTTGTTCTGATCGTACTGATCGGTTGGGGTCTAAATCAGCTTTTCAGTGACCGGGCAGCCTTCTTACACGTGGGTGCGGTCATCGGCACCATCATGTCGGCCAACGTGTTCTTCATCATTATCCCCAACCAGAAACAAGTGGTTGCTGACCTCAAAGCAGGCCGGCAGCCGGCTGCCCGACTCGGACAGCAAGCCAAACAACGGTCGCTGCACAACAATTACCTGCCCCTGCCGGTACTGTTGTTGATGGTCGGTGCCCATTACCCCCTTCTGTTTGCGGGCCAGGCCGCCTGGGGATGGCTGGTGATCGCACTCATTCTGCTGATTGGCGGTGTGGTCCGGCATTTTTTCAACACCTGGCACACCGGCGCCCGTGGTTCTTCCCTGTTGTGGCAGTGGCCCCTGGCTGCTCTGCTTGGCATCGCCCTCGTGATATTCCTGTCGACACGACACACGGCCCCACTGACTGAACCGGTCTCCGATGAACGCGCCCTGACCCTCATCCAGATGCATTGCGTCGCCTGTCATGCCGCAACACCCAGTCACAGTGGATTCAAAAGCCCGCCCGCAGGGCTGACACTCGACACCCGGGGATCCGTTATTCGAGCGGCTGAACAGGTAATGGCACAAGCCGTACTGAGCAAGGCCATGCCGCTTGGCAACGCCACCGGCATGACGGACCGCGAGCGCGCTGAACTGGGTGGCTGGCTGCGCCAGCAGCTACGACTCTAAGGCCTTAGCACCTGGTGTTCATCAGCGCCGGCATTCGAGCGTTAGTGGGCTTAAAAACACAGGGATTTGCCACATTCCAATAACCCCAAACACTGTAAAATAGGCAGGTGTACGAGCGTAATAGTGTGGTCGAATCGACAGAATTCTTCTGGCGCCGCCAGAGCTGCTATACAGAATAAAGCCCTTTCACAGGAGCATCAACATGAAAACAAACGGTCTCGTCGTCGGAATTATCAGTGCTAGCCTGCTGCTCGGCGGCTGTTCAACCACCATCAATAAACAGCAATCCGGTGCTGCGGTCGGCACCCTGTTGGGTGCCGCACTGGGTTATGGCCTGGGCAAGGGCCACAAACACAAGAACCTGGCCATCATGCTGGGGGCTGCTTTTGGTGCCGTGGCCGGTGACGCGATCGGCGCACAACTGGATGAAAAAGACCGGCTGCTTGCCGGAGAAAATCTGCAGAATTCACTGGAGACCGCAACGGACGGGTCTACGTCAACCTGGAACAATCCGAACACCGGCCACAGCGGCAGCACCTCTCCGACTAAAACCGTGGTCGCCTCGGACGGCACCCCCTGCCGAGAATTTACAACCGAGATTGTCGTTGGTGGTGAAACCCACCAGGGTTACGGCACAGCCTGCCGTCAGGCTGACGGCAGCTGGAAGATCATGAACTGAGTGAGTGTCGGGCTGCGGTCACGGACCGAGGTTATAGCGGACAATACACCACAGCGCTCTGAAGCCGTCGCGCCAGCCGATCTTTTTGCCTTCTTCATAGGTGCGTCCCGCATAGGAGATGCCGACTTCAAATATCCGCAACCGGCTGCCGTCTGATTTTCGGTAACGCGCAAGGCGGGCGGTAACCTCCGGCTCAAACCCAAACCGGTCCTCACGCAACGGCAGACCCTGGATGATCTCCCGGCGAAACGCCTTGTAGCAGACCTCCATGTCGGTCAGATTCAGGTTGCTGAACATGTTAGACAGCTGTGTCAGCACCCGGTTACCCACGGAATGCCAGAAATAGAGCACCCGGTGCGATTCCCCACCGGCGAAGCGCGAGCCGTAGACGACATCGGCGCGATTGGCCTCGATCGGTTCCAGCAGTTTCATATAATCACGCGGGTCATATTCGAGGTCGGCATCCTGTACCAGGACCACATCACCGCGGGCCTGCGCAAAACCGCTCCTGAGTGCCGCACCTTTACCCCGGTTGGTCGCGTGATAAATGCCGACAATATCGTCATCGCGTGAAAGTGTCTCGACCAGTGACCGACTGCCGTCTGTCGAACAGTCATCGACCAGGATAATCTCCTTATCCACATCGACAGCCCGGACCTTGGCCACAATCTCTGGCAAAGTGCCGTGCTCGTTAAACACCGGGATGACCACACTGACTTTCATGTTCTCTCTAAACTTCCGCAGTACCGCTGGATACGCTATTGTGCCATCACTCAACCGGACGTATAGAGCGCATCAGACTCAATGAAGCCCATGGCCTTGTTTACAATGCCCCGTATGCGTCTTGAAAATGGCATCAGAACAATTGAAAAGGACAACCGCTCACGCGTTCCCATGGGAAACCATCAATTAACCAGACTATCCAACCGCCCTCGGGGCTTTACCCTGATAGAACTGCTGGTCACGTTGGCGATCCTCGCAATCATCGCTGTAATTGCTGCACCGTCTCTGCAGAATTTTGTGCTGAACAACCGCATTCGGTCACAGGCGGCTGCGCTGACCTCGTCACTGGCATTTGCCCGCACGGAAGCCATCACACGCAGTACCCGCGTGGTGACTTGTCCCGGATCTGCCAGCGGCTGCAACGGCACGCAGTGGGAATCCGGTTGGATCGTCTTTGTCGATACGAATAATGATGCTGTACTCGACGTGGACGAGATCCAGCTTGAGCTCCATGTTGCTCTTGACGGTAACAATACTTTACGCGGCACCACAGACGTGCGCGACTATGTGTCCTTTGATCACGACGGCCGTGCACAGCAGGTCAACGGAGATGCTCAGTCGGGTACGTTTGTGTTGTGTGACCAGCGCGGGTTCGGAGACCATGCTCTTGCAATCGAGGTGCTCGCCACCGGCCGCAGCCGCAACCTAACCGCCACCAAATCCTCTGCGACCAGCTGTAAACCATGAATAAGTTAAACCAAAAAGGGCTGAGCCTGATTGAAGTGATGATCGCCCTGGCGGTTTTTTCTTTTGGCCTGCTGGCGCTCGCGGCACTGATGGCGAGCGGGCTCAAGTACAACACCAGCGCGCTGCATCGTTCCCACGCCACCAGCCAGGCCTATGATATGGGAGATCGCATGCGGGCAAACCGCCTGGGGCTGGATGCGGGTTATTACAACAACCTCAGTGACAGCGGTACCGATCCGGACTGCATCGGGAGTGGTTGTACACCTGAGCAGATGGCCCAATATGATACCTGGCAGTGGAACAGTGACAACGCGCGCCTGTTACCAGAAGGTGTAGGTACGGTCAGTCTTAAATCCAGTGACTCCGGCATATACACCATCACGATCGCCTGGAACGACGACCGCGATCCTGGGAC
>LUMD01000238.1_pt1 | contig 13048 bp, 9 predicted proteins | sample 729651 | NCBI WGS metagenome assembly LUMD01 (sample SAMN03860272, study PRJNA289734) | marine metagenome | biome: seawater column; feature: ocean; material: water; isolation source: Red Sea water column Station 34 - depth 258m | place: Saudi Arabia: Red Sea | collected 2011-10-15 | depth 258 m | reverse complement strand
GTGATATCTATAAGGGTGAATTCAAGGATGATAAAAAACATGGGCAGGGGATATATACTTATGCTGATGGAAGCAAGTATTCAGGTGAGTTCAGGCGGGGGTTAAAAAATGGACTAGGGACACTCACTCACAGCAAAGGAGAAGCCGAAGGTGATATCTATAAGGGTGAATTCAAGGATGATAAAAAACATGGGAAGGGGATTTATACTTATGCTGATGGAAACAATTTTTCAGGTGAATTTAAGGATGGCAAAAAAAATGGCCACGGTACCTTTACCTGGAATAATGGAAACAAATATGTGGGTAACTATAAAAAAGGAAAAATAAACGGACAAGGAACTCAAACTTATTTTGATGGCAGAAAGTATGAAGGAGAATGGAAGAATGGGGAATTCCATGGACATGGATTATTCAGCACACCTTCTGGGGAAAGTTATGAAGGTGAATGGCAGGAAGGGAAATATCATGGCCATGGAACATACACATTTGGTAAAGGGAAGTGGAAAGGAGACAAATATGAAGGCCAATACAAGGATGGGATAAAGGATGGGCAAGGAACATATACTTTTTCGGATGGGATTTTTTTTTCAGGCAGCTTCAAAAATGGCAAAATGCATGGTCAGGGAAGTCTTACTTTAGTTGATGGAGATAAATATGATGGAGAATGGAATGATGGGAAGTACTGGAACATAAAAAGTTATGAAAAAGATGGGAATATTACTATCGAGTATGTGAATGGAACTAAGCTTAAAAGGCTTGATACGGTTAACAGATGCCAGGACCTTAAAACACATACCTATTGTTCTTCATTACAGACCTCTGTCCCTCCGGACTCAACACAGCCCTGGGGTAAAATTACGGACTACTCACCAGAGGTTTTCTGTGCTTACGACTTATCCTTCAGTATTTGCGACCAGATAACAACAGCCTTATTAGCAGCTGCTGCTGAATGGGGGAACTATGGTCCGCTTGAATACTGGGTTTTAGGAACTGACGAACAAGCAGGCCAGGCATTGACTGAACTTTATTGTGAACGGCGTGACAATCGCGGCCAGTTTTCAAAAGAAAGTTGTTTAGAAGAGGAAAACAATTCGCAATATGGGTTTGAGTCCTATCGTAAGACTGGTGCTGAAGCAGTTTCCTCAGGCAGTCCAAGGATGGACGCAGGTCGTAATGGACATCGTGAATGGAGCATTCACTTTTTCACATCATCACTCCCCCTTGGTTTCACCGACCTGTTTAAGGTTCCAGGAGCAGATGAACAGAAAACGGTCTTTCACGAATATTTCCACGCTGTGCAGCACTCACACATTCAAACAAAAGACAGCACTAAACGAAAACAGTTCCTGGGACCCGTTTGGTTTCAAGAGGGGGCTGCTGAATATATGGCTCAAAGTGCATCATGGAAATTGCGAAAGTCCGGCAAGCTTCCTGAAATAAACATGAAAGGTCGCTGGCCCTTTGTCTTCAAAGACAAAATGAAGAGCAAAATGACGGAGGGTTTGAGAAACCTGAAAGCTTGTCCCGGATTAAAGATGCAGGATCTCACTTATAAAACACCATGCAATAATGCTCATTATGATTTAGGTGCCTGGGCGCATGCCTGGCTTGCCCAAAAGTCCGGGAAACAGGCTTTACTTGATATATTCTATCCTCACCTCGATGAGTTAGGCTGGGAAGGTGCTTTCGAGAAGACTTATGGCATGACCGCTGAAGAGTTCTATACAGAGTTCAGTCAATTTCTGGAACTGCCAATAAATCAACAGATGGAAATCCTGCCCTAGTTTCTGAACGTAGTGCAGATTCACAGGTGCAAATAAGGATTAAATTTTTGGGATAATCATGTGGAAAATATAGAAATTCAGCTTGTATAAGAAAATTCATTGGTGTTAAAAATGATGGTGTGCAGCTGATTTTTAAACTTCTCAAATGATCTCAGCATAAGCAGTTGATCTCTATTTGTAAAACTGAATTCGTTTTTTCGTAGAAATCTTTATAACTTTCTGAGGATCCTAAATAACTGTAATTCTGTCATAAATATTGAATGGGCATAGTGAATTATTCCTCGAAAAATAGTGTATTATTTTTCATTTTGTCCGTCATTTCTCTTTTGATTTTCAATTCCTGCAGTAAAAAGGAAGAATCTGAAAGCAGTTCATCTTCTGGCCCCTGCTACACCACAAGCCCCTCAGATAAAGGTTCCTGTATATCAACCAGCACTCTGACAGCTACCACTAAAGTTCCGCTGCTGATGGTGCGAGTTCAATACGATAACGCATGTTTTAAAAGTGATGAAACGACCTGGGCTAATAAAATGTTTGGCACCAATGAGGGGCAGATGAATCATTTCATGGCTGAAACTACCTATAGCAAATATCAGTTTACACCTGCTGCGGAGTCATCAGGCTGCAGTAATGACGGTGTCATAACAGTTAACATGCCTGAAAATCATCCCAATACACAGAAAAATTCATGGGCATGCTATGCTGCCAAAGCTATTGCTGAAACAGACTCCAGTGTAGATTTCGCCGCTTTTGACACAGACAGCAACGGGAAACTAAGTGTTAGTGAACTGCAGGTTATTTTTCTGATTTCGGGTGGCGAAAGTGCCTCCGGAATAAATACTCCTGGAGGTGTTTGGGGAATGGCAACAGAATTACTATGTGATGTAAATGGAGATGGATCTTACACGGATGAATCTGGTGAGCACGGCATAACGCTTGACAATGTGAGGTTGTTAGGAAAACTTAGTTGGAGTCAAAACGGCTATTCTCAATTTGGTGAACTGCAAGGATCGAGTTCAAGCAATACTTATGATGCGACAATTGGTGTAATGGCTCATGAACTTGGACATGCTTATTTTGAATTGCCGGATTTATACGATACCACTTCTGTTAGCGCCGGAATTGGTGCTTTTGGACTGATGGGTGGCGGACCATGGGGTCAAAAAACTGAAACTGAAAAAATGGGTGCAACACCTGTGCATTTAAGCGCCTGGTCGAAAGAAAAGATCACTGCATGTGTTCCTCAAACAATTGACAACGGGACAAATAATTTATCACTGGCTGCAGTATATCAAAGCAGTACTCATGCGGCATCTTGCGGCATCTACAAAGCAGCTACTTCCACCAGCGGAGAGTATTTTCTCTTTGAAAACCGTTCTGCGGGAGGTTATGATCAAGGGCTTAATTACCTTATCTATGACAACAGCTCAAGCGTAGCTGTGGGAACCAAATACACCGGAGGATTGGCTGTCTGGCATGTGAAGGATATTCTAAGCAGCTGTTACACTCTGAATAACTGCTCAGTACAATCTCCGCCATTGGTTGACCTTGAAGAGGCAAACGACGGCGATTTGGATAATGCGTCGTCCAATGGAAGAACTACGCATCTGTTTTACAGTGGAAACAGTGCGACTTTTGACAACAGCAGTACACCCAGCAGTAAGCTTTATGACAATTCTTCTTCCGGAATCAGTGTAACTAATATCAGCGCGGCCGGAGACAACATGACTTTAACCATCAGCAAATGAGATTGAAATGAAATTGATCAGCCTGGCTATCTCCTTGCTTACGGGATTTGCCATAAATCTTATGGCAGTACCCGCGGCTCCTTTCTTAATCACCTTCGCGCAGCCTGACGGTTCCACTTTTCAGGCACATCTCAAAGGTGATGAATATTTCAGCTGGATTGAAACAGAAAATAAAATGATCCTGGTAAAAAGTAAAACAAGCGGATACTTTGAATTTGCGTTGATAAATCGGGATGCAAACAATCGTTTGATTCTTGTTCCGTCAGGAATTCCGGTAATTCAAAGCGGTCAGTCAACTCTACGTACTGAACACAATATTCCTAAGATCACACGCGAACAGCTGGGGAAAATCTGGCAAAGCAGAATTGATGAGAGGAGAAATGTGAAACTGGTTCCAGCTAATGAATAACTAAAACCAAATTTTGTCAGCCGAATAAAAGGATTATTTGAAGTTACACCATCCTGGCTATCTGCATGCCAAGATAACACATGCCAATACAAGCAATCGCATTAACAGAAACATTCAAAAATGCCCGCCACACAGCACCGTTCAGTAATAGCTGGACTGACTCGTAACTAAACGCTGAAAAAGTGGTAAACGCACCCAGAAATCCCACTGCCACTCCAAGCCGGACGGCACTGCTTATTTCGGGGCGGTCCAGCAAGACAGTGGCCAGCCAACCTAGAACAAGCGACCCCAGAACATTTACTGTCAGTGTGCCATAAGGCAAATAATTTCCAAACCAGTTCCCCATTTCTCTGGAAACAACAAATCTTGCTACTGAACCCAATCCGCCGCCTATTGCAATTGCCAGAAAAGATAACTCAGACATTATGGTTTATTTAAGTTTTTAGTGAGAATTGATTAGAAGACAAAATTATTTAGCAAATATGAAATTTGCCGTATTTTTTCTCCAGAACTTTGAGTTCAGCTTGGAATATTTTTAACGGGAAAACAGATGGATTATGATTCAAGCCAGCTTCTGAATTTTTGTTCCAGAACCTCAAGAGAAGAAGGCCCTGCTTTTTCAACAAGAGTCTTGATTTCATCCAATGCCATAATCCCGCTGCGGTAACCTTCGGCGTAAAGTTTTATTGAATTTCCCGAGTCAGTCAGACTATAGCCCGCCAGGGAAGGCTTGATAATAACATCCGCCTGTTCGCTCATATTGTGAATAGTGCGGTCAATGGCGATGCTGAAAGCATTCAGCAGAACTTCCACCAGAGTTTCCGGCTCCCTGTAACCACCACTGCCCAAATCCACTCCTACACACACTTTAGCTCCCATCTCTCTGAGAATTGACACGGGTACATTTTCCACAATTGCACCATCCACCAACATGCGTCCTGCCACCTGCGCCGGCATAAAAACTCCAGGAATACACGTACTTGACATGATTGCCGTGGAAAGACTACCTGTCTTAAAAACTACTTTTTCTCCGCTTGAAATATCCGCCGCCACAATCGCCAGCGGAATCGGTGAATCTTCAATCAGTACGTCGCCAAGGTATTTCTCAATGAACTTGCCGATTTCATTATTTGAAAGCAACCCAAGTTTGGAAAAAGTAAAATTTGTAGCTTTCAACCAGCGCAGATTACGGGCAACATTACGGATTTCTTCCGGAGGCATCCCAAAAGCGTAAAATGCCGCTGCCATTGCTCCGGCGCTTGTGCCGCATAAAAATCCGGGACGCAGCCCCTCTTCCTCCAAAGCTTTTATCACACCAAGATGCGCGGTGCCTCGAAAAGCCCCTCCCCCTAGTGCCAAACCGAGAATGTGTGGATTTTCATTCATTACTTCTTTACCTTTTTACAATCAGTGTAAATCAGTTATTCCACCAGGAACTTTGCCAGTTCCTGTCGTTCATGTGGCGCGTGTACAGGATTTTTCAGCAACAGTACACCTGTATATGGTGATTGTAGTTCAACGCTTCCTTTGCGTGTGTAAAGTGTAGCAATTAATTCACCATCTGAAACAGAATCACCAGCGTCCTTGTGCCAGCACAGTACTCCTCCTGCAGGAGAATACCATTTTTTGAGCTGTGTTTCTACCTGCCAGACTTTTGATTGTTCAATTTTGGGTAGCAGTCCAAAAAATCGCCGTAAATATCTCAAGCTCTCTTCAACCCACTCAGCACGAACACTGCGGCTTGAGGACAGCTCAAAAGTAAGGGCAACTTTTCCACGTTGGCAATTTGTATCTGCAAAACTATATGAAGGAGTGCTCCATGCAAGTATGTGAGGTATCCCTAATCCTGCGGCAAATTCTTTTTGTGTTTCGTGATAGTAGATATGTGGAACAGTCTCCACACCGGCGGTGTGCAGATCAAGGACCAAATCCGCGGGGTCAGACAAATCAAGCAATGTCCTGATCCAATGTCCTTCCTGGCTTGGTTCGTCCTTTAAATTGGTAATCCTGTTCCAGTTCCAGCAGTTTTGCTGGTTGGTGTGTATGTTGTTGTAGCCGGTTTGAACGCCCATAATCTGGCTGTCCAGGCCCATTGGATTTGAAAGAGGAACACAAATGAAATTGTAAGCCAGCTGATGCGCTTCAATTTCTTTTATGAATTCATGTACAACCGGAATCCCTGTCAGTTCAATGCCATGAATTCCGCCCTGCAGGTAAACTGTCTGAGTTGCCTCCGGGTGATTATAATGCCAGACATCTATCTCAAATTTTGCATTACTGGCAGTGCTGTGCAGCGGTAGTGTTTCATGTGTAAATTTCTGCCCCATGCTGAAGAGAGAATTAATATACTGCAGATGGTGTTTTTAGATGGCTCAGAGTACTTTCCTCCTCCTGCACACCACCGCTGTCAGTAAAAGTAAAGACTCTCCATAGTGTCCCTGCAACAATGGGTACGGTGATGATTTCTGGTGTATTACTTCCATAGTAAATTGTAACAGTTGCACCGGAGTCACCCAGTTTAGTACTGCTTGCATTATCTTTCTGATATCCATTAGTGTAATCATGAACACTGTAGCTGTAGGTCTCCCCACTTTTTACATTAGCAATAGATATTGTTTCAGTCCCAGGAGGAGCACCAGTGCCAGCATTTTCGTCTCTGTCAAGTGTAACATTGTCGCCGGCACCATAGACATAAATTGTATGGTTGTATCCACCCTCAGTTTGACTGTAATAAATATGAAACGGGTTGCTGGAATTGTCAGGTATCTGGAGGTGAGAGTCTAAATCCACCGCTGTACTACCTGCGGGCCAGGACAGCACAATACGCATGCTGTTGCTGCTCAACTCTTTTGATATGGATGAGTTCTGCCCGCTTTGGTTTCCGCAGGAGAGGACATAGAATGTGCTGTCTATGTAATTTGATACGGATGTCTGCACAGTATACCAGCCGCGATTCATGGTGAGTGAATAGTCACCTGAGCCATCGGTAGTAGCAGTATAATCCGCTGTCCCGCTTGTATTATTAACTCCTTCGCGAAAACTCATGGAAACACCGGAAACAGTTATGCTGCTGCTTGTAGCATCTGTTATCGTTCCGGAAACTGTAGCTGAACTTGCGCATCCGCTGGTTGAGAGCATTTTCAGAGGTGTAACATATTTTGTCTCATTATCTGTTGCCAATGTTACAGCCTGGCTTGCATTATCATAGTTGCTGATTGAATAAGAAAGTGTATAATTGCCTGCACTCAATGAAGAAAAACTATAATCTCCGCTGCTGTCTGTTGTACTATCACCAGTAGTCCCGGAAATTGTATATCTTACACTGACACCTGACAAACCACTGTCGTCGGACTGCTTTAGGACTCTGCCCCTGATGACTGAGGATCCGGTAGTAGTGAAACCATTAGTTGTATATGCTTCCGCAAGCGTATTGCCGCCTGAATCCTTTACAGAGGTTGTGATCCTGAGTCTATATGTAGTTGAAATGCTAAGATTATCAGCAGGGGTTGAGGTAAAAGTCTTGTCACTGTTAGAAGCTGACGGAGCGGCAGACATTTTAACGCAAGTGGTAAAATTGTCTGATGACAGCTGAAAACTGCCAGAACAGGTTGTATCGCTTGTATTGGTTGTAACACTGCCTGTTGACATTTTTTCACTGAATGTTGCCACAATAGTGGTGGAGACTGCAACTCCAGTAGAATTGTCTGCAGGACTTACTGATGAGATGGTAGGACTGTTGAGATCGGAAGCTCCTTTTTTTTCATAGTCGCTTGCGTCACCATATTCACTTTTTTCAGAACAACTGTTCAGGAATAATACAAGCGTGAATAAAACCGAAATTAAAGATAGAGTGAAATTTTTTAAAGAAATCATCTGAACTGCTCGGGCTGTTATTGTGCTGGAAAATTTTGCAAATGTCCCCTGATTAAGGCAATGCTATCTCAGCTGAATGCAGAATTCAAGCCAGTTCCAGACACAATAGATTACATCCTGAACACCCCATAATCAGTTTGTTCAACAGGCGCATTGAACGCTGCAGAGAGTGCCAGCCCCAGAACCATCCTTGTATCTTCCGGATTGATAATGCCATCATCCCATAAACGTGCAGTGGCATAATAAGGATGTCCCTGTTTTTCATATTGCTCCAGTATGGGACGCATAAATTTTTCTTCTTCATCCACGCTCCATTTTTTCCCTGAGGATTCTATATTTTCTCTCCTTACTGTTGCCAAAACAGAGGCGGCCTGTTCTCCTCCCATTACAGAAATGCGCGCGTTGGGCCATGTCCAGAGCATCCTTGGCCCAAAAGCTCTGCCGCACATACCATAATTCCCTGCACCATGTGAACCTCCGATGATTACAGTAAACTTTGGAACTTTAGCGCAGGAGACAGCTGTCACCATTTTTGCTCCGTCTTTGGCAATTCCGCCATGCTCATATTCCTTGCCAACCATGAAGCCGGTTATGTTTTGCAGAAAAATCAATGGAATTATTCGTTGATTACACAATTCTATAAAGTGAGTCCCCTTTAGAGCAGACTCAGAAAATAATATACCATTGTTTGCAACTATTCCCACCGGATAACCATGTATGTGCGCGAAAGCAGTTAGCAGTGTTGTTCCGTAAAGTTGTTTGAATTCGCTAAATTCAGATCCGTCAACAAGTCGTGCAATTACTTCCCGAACATCATATAACTGCCTGTTATCTGTGGGCAAAATACCATGCAGTTCCTGAGCAGGATAAAGCGGATCAACCGCGGGTTTTGTCTCTGCCGTTATATTTTTTTTACGGTTCAGTCCTGAAACTATTTCTCGTGCAATGCTGATTGCGTGTTTGTCATTTTCAGCAAGATGATCAGTAACTCCTGAGATCCTGCTGTGGATTTCTCCGCCGCCTAATTCCTCAGCTGTCACAGTCTGTCCTATTGCGGCTTTGACCAGTGGCGGCCCTCCTAAAAAGATTGTCCCCTGTTGTTTGACAATTACATTTTCATCACTCATAGCTGGAACATACGCTCCGCCCGCAGTACATGAGCCCATCACCAGCGCAATCTGGGGAATCCCTTTTGCTGACATCTCTGCCTGATTATAAAAAATTCGTCCAAAATGGTCCCGGTCGGGAAAAACCTCATCCTGCATTGGCAGGAAAGCACCTCCGGAATCAACGAGGTAGAGACAAGGAAGACGGTTTTCAAGCGCAATTTCCTGTGCACGAAGATGTTTTTTGACTGTTATTGGATAATATGTTCCACCCTTGACCGTCGCATCATTTGCCACGATAACAACTTCCCTTCCGGATACACGGCCAACACCAGTAATTATTCCGGCGGCAGGTACATCATCATCGTACATTTCATGCGCCGCCAGAGGGGACAGCTCTAAAAACGGACTGCCCGAGTCAAGTAACAAACGTACCCTTTCTCGTGGTAAAAGTTTCCCTCTCTCACAATGTTTTTTTCGGGCTTTTTCACTTCCACCCAGCGAAGACTTCTGAAGTTTTTCCTGAAGGTCGTCAACCAACTTCTTCATGTGCTCCGCGTTACTTTGATATTCAGCAGAGTGGGAATCAATTTTTGTTTTAAAAGCAGGCATCAAAAGATTTGACTAAGTGCGAGGTTTTTTACTTTAGTATTTATTTCGTAATGTAAGCAAACATGAGGAAGTTCATTGTAAAGCGGTTAGTAATCAAAAAATGTTCAGAATGATGACTAAACTGTTTTCAAATACCATTCATATTCAAGGGGTGCAATATTGCTGAAAAATCGTGCTTGTTCACCTTTTTTTAAGTTTGTAAATAATTGACAAAATTCTTTGCCAAAATACTGCGGCAAAATCTCAGCTTGTTCAAAAAGATTCCTTGCCTCTTCCCATGTCTGAGGCAATTCAGATTCAGTATGCAGGTAGGCATTCCCTTTCTCAGGCGGTGGGGGATCATTGTTGATTTTCAATCCATGAAGTATTCCGGACAGCAGAGCCGAAACAAGTAAGTAAGGATTCGCGTCTGCACCTGCTAGCCTGTGTTCAATTCGCGTGTCAGGACCTTCGCTGGCAGGAATCCGGATGGAAACTGTGCGGTTGTTGTAGCCCCATGATGTATTGACCGGGGCGCAGGAGTCGTTTTGGAAACGGTGATATGAATTAGCGTGAGGTGCACAAATCAGCATACTTTCCCGCATCACGCTGCGTAATCCTTCGACTGCATGCAGCAACTCCGGACTTCCTGAAGAATCACTTCCCTGAAAAACATTCTTACCTTTGTTATCAAGCAAACTGATGTGCACATGGGTACCGTTTCCAGGCAAATCCGGATATATTTTGGGCATAAACGTGGCTTCCATTTCATGTTTTTGTGCGATACTGCGGATGATGCGCTTTAGCAAAATTGCGTGATCACAGGCCTGAATCGCGTCCGGAACATGATGCAGATTTATCTCAAATTGTCCGGGAGATAGTTCAGCGAGGGCGGTGTCTGCGGGAACATTTTGTTTGTCCGCTGCGTCAGATATGTCTTTTAAAAAAGATTCGTATTCATCCAAGCTGGTCAATGAATAAAGTTGTCCTTCACTTTCCCGCTGTCCTGTAGCAGGTGATTTAGCAGGCCGCGGAGCTTGGCCCGGACGTCTTTTTGGGTCGGTAAGAAAAAACTCCATTTCTATTGCCACTACTGAATTCCATCCCGAATCTGCCATTTTTAAGCAAATCGATTTCAGCACTTCACGTGGATTTGCGTAAAATACTGAACCGTCAGCTTCATACATTCTAAGCAGCAATTGCCCTCGTTCCTTTTGCCATGGAACAACATTTAATGTCTGTTCAAGAGGAAAACAAGGATTATCCATATCGCCGCTTTCAAAACCAAGTCCGGTCTCATCCAATGTTTCTCCGGTAACATCCATACCAAAAACTGAGGCAGGAAAATAGAAACCTTTTTTGTAAATGCTGAGAAGTTTGTCACGGAGAATCCGTTTTCCGCGCAGTACTCCGTTCATGTCCGGAAGCAGCAGGTCAAACTCTTTAATATCAGGATTTTGCTTAAGAAATATTTCTGCTTCTGAAAGAAGTTCTTTGTTCATTATTCTGACTCTCCGAAACAAAAAGTTATGTATAAGCAGGATAGGAAGCACTAAATATCCTGCATGAAAATTGCCAACGCCAAAGCAACATAACAGTCCCTGATTTTGAAAAACTCCTTCCGCAGGATGTACCCTTTATCAGAGTTCCTGTTACTTAAATAAATTTGGTAATAACGAATTAACATTAAATCAACTCAAATACATATGCAAACTATTTTTATCATAAACAACAATGATTTAATAATATACATCATACTGAATATACAAGTAAAATTTTAAAATATCTTTGTTATTTACTGCAATTCAAAGATGTTTATTTACTGTTCAAATCAGGCCAATTGAAGACTAATATCTGATTAAGGAATTTGTTAATAATTCTCATTAAAAACTTACTTAAACAACTTATTTTTTACCGATTTGAGACTTGTGCTCTAAATAATACGTTGTAATCTATATTGATCATTTTTCCACAATTCTGAACTTTTAAAACATTCACAATATCGTCTGCCTTGATTTTCCTGAAAGGTTGATTTTGCATACAACATTATTAATATTTTCCAGATCATGAAGCGAGATCCACGTTTTGATATTCTCTTTGAGCCAGTAAAAATTGGTCCGGTCACTGCCCGCAATCGTTTTTATCAGGTTCCGCACTGCAACGGAATGGGATATGTACAACCAAACAGCCTTGCCGCCATGCGTGAAGTCAAAGCTGAAGGCGGCTGGAGCGTGGTCTGTACAGAGGAAGTCTGGATTCATCCCACCGCTGAAATCGTGCCTCATGCTGAGGGAATACTATGGGATGACGGCGATATTCCTGCTTTGGAAAAAATGACTGAAGCAGTTCACAAACATGGTTCGCTGGCAGGAATAGAACTTCAGCATGGTGGTTGTATAAGAGACAGGTTCAGGCCCGTGCAATGGACAAAACCGATATCATTAATTTTCGGAAATGGCATCGTAAAGCCGCTCTCAGAGCAAAACAGGCGGGTTTTGACCTGATTTACGTCTATGCCGCACACAGCGGTACGCTTTTAACTCACTTCCTTTCTCGCAGGATTAACAAGCGTACAGATGAATACGGGGGAAGCCTGGAAAATCGTGTACGCCTTTTTCGTGAATTAATTGAAGAGACAAAAGACGCTGTAGGAGACAGCTGTGCTGTTGCGGTACGTTTTGCAGTTGAGGAGTTTCTGGGACCAATGGGAATCACTTCAGAAAATGAAGGCAGAGAAATTGTGGAAATGCTTGCTGAATTGCCTGATCTGTGGGATGTGAATATCAGCAAATGGAGCATTGATTCGGCTTCTTCACGATTTGAAGCAGAAGGCTACCAGGAATCATATATCAGCTTTGTTAAATCTTTGACATCAAAGCCTGTAGTCGGTGTAGGACGTTTCACATCTCCTGACACCATGGTTTCACAAATTAAGCGCGGAGTGATGGACATGATTGGCGCTGCACGCCCATCCATTGCGGACCCTTTTCTTCCCAAAAAAATAGAAGAAGGACGAATGGATGAAATCAGGGAATGCATCGGATGCAATATTTGTGTGATGAGTGACCAGATTTCTGTTCCTATCCGCTGCACACAGAACCCCACTATGGGTGAGGAATGGAGACGCGGATGGCATCCGGAAAGAATTGAACCACGAAAAAGTGATGACGGAGTACTTGTTGTAGGCGGAGGTCCTGCCGGACTTGAATGCGCACTTGCGCTCGGTCAGCGTGGGTACAGAGTGATGCTGGCCGAAGCCACTTCTGAGCTTGGGGGACGTGTAAACAGCGAAAGCCATCTTCCGGGACTTGCTGAATGGGCAAGAGTCCGTGACTACAGGGTGCAAATGTTGGAAGGTTTGTCTGAGGTGACTGTTTACTGTGAAAATCCAATAAGCTCGGAGGAAATAATTGAGTTCAGCGCAAAAGATCAATTCAACTATTCACATGTTTTGCTGGCAACAGGAGCAACCTGGCGAAATGTCAGATCTTGGAATTAACGTTCTGGCCTAAAGAAACGTCAGTTGTTGTCGTCAAT
>LUMD01000550.1_pt1 | contig 13065 bp, 10 predicted proteins | sample 729651 | NCBI WGS metagenome assembly LUMD01 (sample SAMN03860272, study PRJNA289734) | marine metagenome | biome: seawater column; feature: ocean; material: water; isolation source: Red Sea water column Station 34 - depth 258m | place: Saudi Arabia: Red Sea | collected 2011-10-15 | depth 258 m | reverse complement strand
GGAATCGATGCTGGCCGGATTGCCTCTGGTCTGGGTCACCGGCCTTGATGTACACCATCAGTCCGATGATCGGCGCCGTTATTCCGTGTCGATCGATGGTGATATCACCGGCCAGACCCAGGCGGAAAACCAGAGCGCCACCAATGTCGCCGTGTTTGGCCAGGGCGATCTGGCGCTGAGCGACGTACTTAACATCTCCCTGGGCGTGCGGTTCGACCGGCTGCATATGGCGATAGACGACGAATGGCTGCAGGACGGTAGCGATGATTCGGGCAACCGGACCTTCCGGGAGTACAGTGGTGTTGCCGGAATCAGCTACAAACTGGCACCGAGGCACCAGGTATACGCCACCCTGGGTACCGCTTTCGAGTCCCCCACCTTCACCGAGTTTGCCAACCCCAACGGCGGTGGTTTCAATCCCGAACTGGAGCCGCAGCAGGCGCTGAATCGCGAGTTGGGTATGCGTGGTTTGTTGGGCGCGGGGTTGAGCTATGATATGGCGCTGTTTTCCATTCGGGTGGAGGACGAGATCCTGCCCTTCAACGTGGGCGATCAGACCTTCTATGAAAACGCCGGTGAAACCCGTCGCAATGGCTTCGAACTGGGACTGGCCTGGGAGCTTTCCTACGCATGGCGGGTAACCAGCGCGCTGACCCTGGCGGATTACGAATTACGGGACATTGCCGATGAGCAGGGCAACGATGCCAGCGGCAATGCCATTCCCGGTCTGCCCGAGCAGCTCTGGGTGAACGAACTGGAGTGGCGCGGAACAGGCGGCCGTTTTGCGGCCCTTGAGTGGCAGTATGTGGGCGAATTCTTCGCCGAGAACAGCAACCAGACCCTGGTCAGTGATTACTGGCTGGCTGGTCTGCGTGCCGGCGATTCAGTCCGGATAGCGGATCAGAGCCTGAACCTGTATGCCGGCATTCGCAATCTGCTGGATCAGGATTATTTCAGTAATGTACGCATAAACGCCAATGCGAACCGCCCGGTGGAAGACCGGGGCTATTTCGAATCAGGTCCCGGAAGAACTTTTTATGCGGGCCTGGAATGGGTATTCTGAATACCTATAACAACACAAACAGTAGGGATTTTTTATTCATGCAAACCAAGTTCCTTCTCGAAGAAAGCCAGATGCCCAAATACTGGTACAACCTGCAGGCGGACCTGCCTGAGCCCTTGCCGGCTGTCTTGCACCCCGGCACCCAGCAGCCGGTGGGCCCGTCGGATCTTGAACCGCTGTTTCCGATGGCGTTGATCGAACAGGAGGTAACCACCGAGCGGGAAATCGAGATTCCGGAGCCGGTGCGTGACGTCTACAATCTCTGGCGTCCAGCGCCTCTGTACCGGGCCCATCGCCTCGAGAAGGCCCTCGGCACCCCGGCAAAAATCTTCTACAAGTACGAGGGCGTTAGCCCGGCGGGCAGCCACAAGCCGAACACGGCGATTCCGCAAGCCTTCTACAACCGCGAAGCGGGCATTCGTACCCTGACCACTGAAACCGGTGCCGGGCAGTGGGGCACGTCGCTATCGTTTGCTGGCTCCCTGTTTGATATCGACGTTACCGTCTTCCAGGTGCGGGTTTCCTACAACCAGAAACCCTATCGCCTATCGCCGGGCCGTCATGGAAACCTATGGCGCTAAATGTGTGGCCTCACCCTCGGAGCTGACTGAATTCGGTCGCAAGGTGTTGGCCGAGAACCCCGACCACACCGGCAGTCTCGGTATTGCCATCTCCGAAGCGGTGGAACTGGCTGTGCAAGATCCCAACACCAAGTATGCCCTGGGTTCGGTGCTTAACCATGTGTTGCTCCACCAGAGCATCATCGGCCTGGAAGCCATGCAGCAGATGGAAATGGCAGACTGCTGGCCGGATGTGATCGTGGGTTGCACTGGCGGTGGTTCCAACTTTGCCGGTATTGCCTTCCCGTTCATGGGCCACGCCCTGAGAGGCGGAGAGAAATCCCGGATTGTGGCGGTGGAACCCTCGGCCTGTCCCACCCTGACCCGGGGCAAATACGCCTACGATTACGGCGATACCGCCCATATGACCCCGCTCACCAAGATGCATACCCTGGGCTCCGGATTCACACCGCCCGGCTTCCACGCTGGTGGCCTGCGCTACCACGGTATGGCCCCACTTGTTTCCCACGCCAAGGAACTGGGGCTGTTTGATGCAGTGTCCTATACCCAGCGGGAGTGCTTCGAGGCCGGTGTGCTGTTCGCCAAGAATGAGGGTATCGTGCCGGCTCCGGAAGCCAACCATGCGGTCAAGGGCGCCATTGATGAAGCCCTGCGCTGCAAGCGGGAAGGCAAGGAAGAGGTGATTCTGTTCAACCTCTGCGGTCACGGCCATTTCGATATGGCGGCCTATACCTCCTACTTCGCCGGTGAACTGAGCGACCACGAATACGACGAACAGGAACTGGCGATGGCGCTGTCCGGACTGCCTTCGGTCAACGCCTGATTAGTCGTCTTTAGCGCGCCGCTGAAAAATCGTACCCCCGCCGCCGGCATCCAGTTGCCGGATGGCGGTGGGTGTGCCTTCTTCATCCAGCCGCACATCTCCGATGCCGGCTCCGTTCCACAGCCGCTCACCGGCCTCCCGGCCCTCCGGTAGCCTGGGAGAGATCCACATTCGCCGTCTCTTGGTTAACCAGTTCAGGGGCGACCAGGGCGCAAACAGCCAGCGATTGAGCCGGTCCAGCCATTCCAGCAGGGTGTTGGGGAATTCATTTTTGATGCCGCTACTGGTGATCTGCCAGACATGTGGACCGTTCTGTTTGTGGCGCAGCCTAACGTCATAGGCAAACGAATAGTGGACATCCCCGGACAGAATCACGAAGTGTCTGGGCGTTCGGGGGTGGCCGAAAATATTGAGCAGTACACTGGCGGCGCCTCGATGCGCCATCCAGTTTTCAGCGTCTACCAGCAAGGGCTTGCCGAAAAAGGTAAATACCCGCTGGATCATCTCGATGAGCTTCACCCCGAACATGGGCGCCGGCGAGACCACCACGACCGCGTCCTGGCCCATGATCTCATGCTGGAAATCGGTCAGCGATTCCCAGTCCATCAGGCCGGAAGGGTGGCTGCGCCGGATCTCACTGCGCCAGCGGTGCGTGCGGGTGTCCAGAACCACCAGTCTGGGCGAGGTGGGCAGGCTGTAATGCCAGTGCTGGAAGTGAAACAGTTGGTCGATCAATTCATCCTGGATGGCCTTGTCCAGCTCGTGTTGTCCGTCACTGGAATCGAACAGCTTCTGACACTGTTCGATCAGGTCCCCGAAATTACCCGGTTGGTTACCCCAGCCCTGGCACAAGAGATAGCCCAGCAGGGCATTGCCGATGATGCGCCGGGAAAAGGGGTGTTCATAAGCGGTGGTTTCCCAGAGGGCCGAGAGATTCCAGTCGTCGGTAACGTCGTGATCGTCGAAGATCATATAGGTAGGAATGTGCGCCAGCGCTCTACGTATTTGCGGAAGTTGTTTTACGAAGCCGTTAAGCGCCTGGTGTTCCTTGTCGAAAATAGCGAGGTATTTTTGGGGGATCCCGCCTTTATCTATATTGATATCAGCCCATAGCGTGTCAGACCACACCAGCAAATACATGGCGATGATCTCCGCACTGCCGATCAAGTGGTTTTGCGCATTTACCGATGTGAATACCGGTTTTTTCTTAGCACCAAAGAAAATTGAAGACAGTACCGTATTGGTCGCAATTTGTGGAAGAAGCTGCTCTCGTTCGTAATACCCATGTTCATGTGTGGCAAGTTCATTAGTGTTGGTTACTACTGCCCCTTCCAGTGTTTCATGATAAAGACCTAAACGTTCGATCACGTTGTGTATAGCTTTAAGCATCGGGCCCGCTACATCATCAGCGTATATTTGATCGCCCGTCATCAAAAGTAGATCGGGAAACTCATGCTTGGATTCAAATGCGTTTTTGTGAAGTGCATCGACTTGCGCTAGGGCATCGTCGCTATGAAAATGGGGTTTGCGACACGAGCCGTGAAGTATCGTTTCAGGGGTCTCGGTGTAGTGGAAACTTAACGAAGTTTGCTCATCGTAAAGAAGAGCGCGTTGCTCTTCTACCCATGCTGCCTGTTGGATATCGTTATTGAACGATAGCTCATAGCCAACTCGTACTCTGTCTTCGAACGGGTCATTCGCAAAGAAAGAGAGCAAATGTATAAAAGCATGCGCGCCTACGCGAACGGTCTCACTTTGATATTTGCCAGAGACGGTTGCGCCATTTATAGATAAATTTAGCGCTGGTGTTTCGGCGTTACTGGTTACTACCCAAATATGACACTCTTTGGATGTCACTTTTCTCACTAATGGACCTGCAATAACCTGGGGCAAGTGCTGCGTAGAAATGACGCTCTCCTCTCATTCTTTTCGATACAAATACATATGATTGTAAAACCAAGTAGCGACTTAAACGCACGGCTTAATACAAGCGTAAATTGCAACCATAACAATATTTAAAGCTGCAAAATCATACATGTACTTGGTAAATCTGATTTCTATCGCATAACCTTACTCTTTTTTGTGAATAAACGGTATGCTCGATATACTCCCTTACAATTTTTTCAGTTTACCTTTTGCTCTTGATGACATGATTCGAGAGAGGACTTCATACTATGTTTAAATATTTAACCAGTGCTGTGTTAACCGCTTTACTGTTAAGCGCCTGCAGTGAGCCGAAAGACGTTATTATTACTCCAGAGCCTCAAGACTTAACAGAAGTGACCGTGGGCAAATGGATCCTTGATGAAAAGGGCAAGGTAATGTTTGACCCTCAAACCTCGGGATTAGTGGTATTAGATGGTCAACTTGTTACTATTGCAGACGCCAGCGCCGATGCTACACAGCAGCTAAAACTTCATAGTATTTCACCTGAAACCGCTACACTTACCGCTTCAAGCGAACGCTTTTCATATTCAAGTGCAGTGCGTCGGAGTTGTTTTTATAGCTACTTAAGTGAGCAACCAGACCTAGAAGCGTTAGCCGTAGACCCCAGAGACACCAACGTAATCTATACGGTAACTGAAGATGCAACTCGTACCGGCGCATTAAGCCCGCGTTGTGAAAGTAAGTACGAGGAAACGGGATCTACAGATTACCCCACCTTGTTGGTCAAACTGACACGAAAAGACAATGGGTCAGTCGAAATGTCGGAAGTACGTCCGCTGCAATTTCCCACCGAATTTCAAGTGGGCAACTTCCCGAACGATGGCATAGAAGGCCTGACTATGGCGGATGATGGCACGCTATATCTAGCGCTAGAGAAAGACAAAGCAGGGCAACCACGAATTTTTACCTTATCCATCGATAAAGACTTTTTTGCATCAAGTGACTTTGCCACCGTGAGTGAACCTAGTCTGCAGCTTCCAGTATTTGCTTCAGGCAATCATCCTATTAATGGGCTGGCACTTTATACGCATTCAACAGGCTTATCCTATTTGTTGGGCGCGGCAAGAAACGATAATGAACTGTGGGTAATTGATACCAGTGGTAGTAAGCCAACAAAGCGAATTCCAATTACCTTTGATGTAGCCAGTGATGAAAGCTGCGAGCAGTACACTATGGATAATTCCTCGATGGAAGGATTAGTGACCATAGACGATACATTGTGGATTATTAACGACCCGTGGGAAAAAAATTACCTTAAAAATGCTAAGTGCGAAGCCCATAAGCGTCGCTACGAAGATTTAGCCCCATTGCTCTTTCCTCTAAAAATCAATGAAGTTTGGTTTGAGTAGAGTATTAAAGCTTGCAATGGTTGGAATGAAAAAAGGGTTGCTGTTTGAGCAACCCTTTTTGTTATTAGTTGTGCTGCTGAGAGTGAGCTCAGCCGTTTACTTTATGCGTCACTACGAAGGCGAGAAGCAAACGTCTTTTTGAATTTTGCAAGTTTGGGCGCCACAACCATTGAGCAGTACTGGTTTTGAGGATTATTTTTAAAATAGTCCTGATGATAATCTTCTGCATCATAGTAGTTGTTCACGGCAACCACTTCGGTCACAACTGGATCGGGCCAGATCTCTTCTTCTGTAATTTCAGCAATAATCTTTTGTGCTTCAGCTTTTTGAGTATCGTCGTGGTAGAAAACAGCACTGCGATATTGCGTGCCGATATCGTTACCCTGTCTGTTAAGCTGAGTAGGGTTATGTAGCGCGAAGAATATTTCTAATATTTCGCGGTAACTGATGATGTCGGCATCGAACGTTACCTGTACTACTTCCGCGTGGCCGGTAGTACCCGTACATACTTCCTCGTAGGTTGGTTCGGCTTTTTCGCCTCCAGCATAGCCCGAAATTGCTTTATCTACGCCCTCTACACTATTGAACGCAGATTCGATACACCAAAAGCATCCGCCAGCTAGGGTGGCGACTTGTAAATTTGCCATAGTAAAACCTCTCTTAATCTTTGACTGTAGTGTGGGTGCGCGCCGTTCACAACACAAGTCATCCAAGCGTGTTTTTTTATCGTATAAACGAATATTAAATAAAAATAACGTGCGGCTGTGGGGAAAGGTTTTTAACCTAAACCACCCGTGTTTGCATTAGTGTGTGTATTAACACATGCTTGATTTAGCAGAGGTGACCAAAGGTGATTATTTTCTACGACGGCTATTGTCCTTTGTGTATTGCAGAAATGCAGCATTTACGTAAACGAGACAAACATAAGAAGTTGACCCTTGTAGATATTCAAGCCCCCGATTTTGCAACGCGATTCCCTGCAATGGATTGGCACGCGCTAAACGCAAGGATTCACGGACTTCGCGAGGATGGAACATTAATTACCGGGCTTGATGTTACGCATGAAGCATGGAAAGCCGTTGGAATGGGATGGCTCTACGCGCCGCTAAGATGGCCCATTATTAGACACGTAGCAGATGGGGCTTACAACCTGTTCGCAAAGCATAGATACACCATTTCCTACCTGTTGACTGGTAAAAAGCGTGAGTGTGAGCGATGCATTCATGGAGAGCTGAATGAAAAATAATGTACTCATCGTTGGTGCCTCAGGCGGCATAGCCTCTGCACTAATCGAGCAATACTGCAACGAAGGTGCTCAGGTGTTTGCAGTTAGCCGAGCACCCGCTGCTGACGTTTTTCAATCTGAGAACGTTTCTTATCATCAGCTTGCTGAGCAAAATGACAAGTCCATAAGCAACTTTGTTAGGCAACTTGCAAAGCAAGATGTCACGTTAACCACGGTTGTAATAACTACCGGATTTTTGCATCGCGATAGCGATGGAATTCACCCTGAAAAACGTTTAGAGGATGTAAGTGAGCATGCATTAGCTGCTTATTTCGAGACAAACAGCATTATTCCTGCACTATGGCTTAAGCACTTGGTAAATATTATGAGTAAAGAAGGCTCAACCCTTGTTTGCTTAAGCGCAAGAGTAGGGAGTATTTCAGATAACGGACTTGGCGGGTGGTACGGCTACCGCGCATCGAAAGCGGCGCTCAATATGTTGGTCAAAACGGCGTCGGTAGAATACAAGCGTAGATTGAAAGATGTCATGCTTGTTTGTTATCACCCTGGCACGGTTGATACAGATCTATCTAAGCCTTTTCAAAAGAACGTTGCCGCCAAGAAATTGTTCACTGCGGCCTTCACTGCAAAACAACTTATTCACCACCTTTCGGTGCTCAATCGAGACCAAGCTTGCCATTTTATCGACTGGAATGGCGAAGTGGTAACTTGGTGATACGGTCTAACATCACTTCAGCAAGTTCAACATCAAGACTTTTTATTTCACTGCTGTTACCATGCTATTTTTGGGAATGGTGCAGCGTATTGATAAGCCCATAGAGGTAGCAATACAACGCGTTGACGCCACACGTGAGTCATAACAACAAACGCCATCCTGATAATAAATAATACCAGTTCGCTCGGCTCGATACTTACGAGAAGTAAGTACGGACAACAAGTACAAATTGTGAGTACAAAATGTTTGTATATCACAAGGCATATTTGTAAGTCACAAGGTGTGACGTGGCGAACTGCTATAACAATAACTCAACAAGAGGAAGGGATATGAGCGGGGCCAGAGAACAGTTCGGATCGCGCATAGGTTTTATTTTGGCTGCTGCAGGTTCTGCGGTAGGCATAGGTAATTTGGTTGGTTTCCCTGTAGGTGCTGCAAAAAACGGCGGGGGTGCGTACGCTATTTTCGTTTTTGCCATTTGTTTACCGGTAATGCTGGCAGAGATGTCGGTGGGTCGCCACGCGAAAAAAGACCCACTAGGCGCATATAGCGATATTAGTGGAAATGAAAAGAAATGGAAGATCGCGGGTTGGCTAGCTATTGCTACGCCGTTCATGATTGCCGTTTTCTACATGGTTATTACTGTTTGGCTATTCGGTTATCTATTTGAGGCAGTAAGCGGGAATTTAGACAAGTTAGCTAACCCAGAAACCTTTGGGCTGTTTATTAATTCAGAAGCCATCTTTGCTTATATGGCGGCCGTTGTTGGTGTGGTTTACCTAATCCTTCAAGGCGGTGTTAAGGAAGGGATAGAAAAAGCGGCGAAGCTACTTATGCCCGCTCTTTTCGTAATGCTAATTGGCCTCGTTATCTTCGTTTTAACTCGCGAAAATGCGATGGCAGGCGTTGAGTTCTATATCGTTCCTGAGTTTTCAAAAATTACTGCCGAAGTGGTAAATGGCGCATTATCGCAAGCCTTTTTCTCGTTATCACTGGGTATGGGTATTCTTATAACTTACGGAAGCTATATCGATAAGCGCGCAGACGTGCCAAGCGCTGCTAAGCTAGTGGCGTTAACAGACACGGCAGTGGCGTTCACCGCCGGTTTGATGATTCTTCCTGCCATATTCTCTTTCAACCCAGAAATTAATCCTGACGATTTAAGCGAGTCTTCAGTAGGTATGATTTTTACCTATCTACCTAGTATCTTCTTAGCATTACAAGATTCTATTGGGTATATGGGCGCTTCGGTTGTTGCAAGCTTGTTCTTCCTACTTGTTTTCTTCGCGGCAATTACCTCGCTTGTGTCTATTTTCGAAGTACCTGTTGCGGCACTTATGGATGAAAAAGGCGTAAGCCGTAAATGGGCTCTAGGTTCTTTGGGCAGCATTATGATTGTGCTGGCCATTCTTAGTGCGTTGTCGTTTGGTAAGGTCGAGATGCTTACATCGTTTATGCATTATGCTGGCGCAGATAAGTCACTGTTCGATGTGATTTACGATGTGTTCTACGACACTATTTTGCCGTTGAACGGCCTGCTAATTTGCGTGTTTGTTATTCACCGTTGGAAGAGCGCTAATTTCAATGCTTCTCTTGAAGAAGGTAGCAGCGGTTACAAAGGAAGCTGGTTCGAAAAGTATGTGGATATATCGCTGAAGACCTTTATTCCGCTTATTTTACTCGTGATCTTTGTAAACACGGTTGCGGTGAAATACTTCGGATTGAGCCTTTTCGGTTAGTAAGGTTTTACAAGAATTGACGTGAGCAAGCAACGAGCTCAACTTAAATACGGCAAGCCTAAAGCTTGCCGTTTTTGCTTGTGTCAGAGTATGTATTTTCACTAGGTGTAAAGCCTAAAACATGCGATAGGGGTCGCTATACTCTGGTGTAATATTTAGCCTTGCCCAGCTTTGTGTTGCGCCGATCACTTTGCCAGCAGGTTCTGCTTCAGTATCAGAAAAGTGTGGGGCATCAATTTTCATAGCGTGGGCAGCATCTACGTAATATTCGCCGCGTTTAGGGTGAGATAGGCTACATAAGTGTATAACGTCATTAAGCGGCGAGTCGCAAATGATGGTAGTCAAAGCAGATACCACGTCACTCACATGTACAAGGTTTATTCTTTTGTTGCCTGCATCTAACTGTCTTCCACTTAGGGAACGTGCTGGATGACGGTCGGGGCCAACTAAACCAGCTAAACGAACTATGCTGACATCAATTTGGCCCCGTTTAGATAACAGATAGTTTTCAATAGTTACGTGGGCTTTCGCCGATGCGGTTTGTGGTTGCGTAGCGCTGTCTTCAGCGAGCACGTCGTTCGTTGTATCGCCATAAACTGAGGTGGTACTGATAAACACAATATGCGCGACACTTTCAGTGATTGCAGCATCAATTAACCCAAGCATATTTTGAGTGAACACCGCCAAATCTGTGTTTCTTCGACCGGGGGGAATATTTAGCAGTAAGGTTGCGTTAGGCAGGTGACTGCACAGAATTGATGTATCGTCGCCTAGTGCATATTGAACCCCTTCAATTCCTTGTGTTTTCAATGTGAAGCATTTCTCTGGACTTCGACTGGTGCCAATAATATTGACCTTTCCTGAAAGCGCGTTACCCACATAGCCAGCTAACCATCCGTAGCCACTAATTACTAAATTCTGAGTCATGTTTTGAATACCCCCTTTTTAAGGGCTTTAGAGTACATTAACTCGGGTAGTCTTGTCGTTAACAGCAACCTTCAAAGAGGGCATAGTGTGAATATGATAAGGAAACTCTGGTGGCTGAAAACGCGACGCTAAAGGCATATTGATTCAAGCGGGGTTAAAGGTCAGCCTATTGCGGACAGTAACATTCTTGCGCAACAAAGCGTTCTTGTTCAAAAAAACATTGGCCGCGAATTTAGCAGAAGTTGGAGTATCACGAGCTTTAGATGAGAAAGCGTAGAGAAGACTCGCAACAGCTAAAGCATAAATAAAAAAGCCGACTGCGGTACAGTCGGCTCTTCAAAGGAATGGTGTAGAACTTTTTCGTTTCTAAAATTACATCTTCATTTCTTTGTGATGGTCAATATCTAGAAGGTTTAAATCATCAAGCCCAGATATAGAAGCCTGCATTTTACCTTCGGCGTAATCAGCCTTTTTAAGCACTTCACACAAAGCATCGCCTTTCTCTTCTAGCGCAGCCGCTTGGCTTTCTAAACGATGCTCTAAATCTTCACCCCAGCGCTCCATCTTTTGTTCAAACTCAGACATATCGCCACCTTCCCATAGCATTTGTGTGCCTACGGCAATAAGAATTCGTCCCATAGACTCGCTGATCAAAGACTCTAATTGCATTTCAAACTCTTGCTCCCAACTTTCGTCAAACCAACCCGGCTCATCGAACTTGGTAGAATCAACGCGAATATTGCCCGCATCATCATAGAAAGAGGTGTTCAGCTTGGTTTCAAGTGAAGTAAACAACTCACGAAAGTCATCGCCCATTTGATCGCCGCCTAACAGTTCAGTAAATACTTCAGTCACCGCCACATTGGCTATTTGTAGTCCTTCACTGGCAATGTTAAGTGTCATAGGAATGGCAATATCAATGTTGTTATAGTATTCACTTACCCAACGCTGCTGGTCGCTGTCTAGCGAAACCGACTCACCGTTAATAGTCATATTGTGGTGTGAATCAATTGTCATTACCGTACCGTTATTCATTTTTACGGTTAGGTCACCTTGGTAATACTGGATATGACCATCTAGCTCCATATCACAGCTGTTATTTTGAAAGCTTGTGTCATGCGCAAAGGCTTGGCCACTCATCAAAGCACTGGCAACGGCAACTGAAAGTAATAATTTGTTAGACATTGTTCATTCCTTAATTTACGTGTGACGCGTCAGCGTTAGTGCACTGGGCATACTGCAATGCGCTGTACTGTCACTGTCAGATATAAGCTAGCAATACAAGCTGGTATAACGGAGATAGAGCAATGGTCTTGCCAATATTTAAATGCATTATATTTCAATGATTTAAGCGGGCTTGTCGGTTTTCTTTGATTCGGTTAATTTCACTATTTAGTGAATTTGATAATTAATTAGCAGATTTGACTAAGATCAATTAATACCAATAGCGGTACATTTAAGCCAATCCAAGCATGTTCAAATCTTATTTATTGGTGCATAATACCGCCAATATTTTTAAGGGGTTATCACAATGGCTGATTGGATTAATGCAATTATGTTTGGTGTTGCGCTAATTGCCTTTACGCTAGGGCTAAGCAGCATCGTTATGGGCTTTATGACTGCTAAAGCAGGTGCTGAAGGTATGCAGGAAAAAATCGAGTACGGTTTTTTTGGCGTTACTGGTTTAGTGCTTTGTTTACTGATGGCCTACGCATTGGCTTAAGCGATAAGCATTAAAAAAAACCGGCTATCACAGCCGGTTTTTTTTCGTCTCGAAAACGTTTAGTTCGCTCTAGGCACCGTCTTTTTTGCTTTCAGGCTCGCTCTTCTCCTTAAAATCGTCATATTTATCATCGCTTGTATTTTCACTTCGGTGGTGTTCAGACATATCAGACGCCGCATCACTGTTGTGTGTACTATTCGCGTTGTAGACGCTGTGTTCACGATAGGCGAGTAATGATAGATGCCCATCACGTTGGTAGGCACGTAAATCGAACAGATCTAACATGGCCATAACGTGGTCGAAAATATCCGCCTGCACCTTTTCGTATTTCACCCATTCTTTTTGTGCACTGAAGCAGTAAATTTCTAAAGGTAAACCAAGTTCATTTGGCGGTAGCTGCCTAACCATAAGCGTTAGTTCTTGGTTTATATCTGGGTGCTTACGCAAGTATGCCTCTAAATAGGCTCTAAACGTGCCAATGTTGGTAAGGCGGCGACTGTTTAACAAGTCCGACTCATCGATGGAATAATCTCGGTGGTAGGCGCGAAGCTCATTTTTCTTCTTTTCAATATATTCGTTGATATAACGAATCTTCGCGAAGCGCTCTAGCATGTCGTTGTCGCAAAGTTTGATGGAGTGTACGTCAATATAAACTGCGCGTTTAATTCTGCGTCCACCTGACTCCTGCATGCCGCGCCAGTTCTTAACCGCTTCGGTTGTAAGGCTGTAAGTCGGCAACGTAGAAATTGTTTTATCCCAATTCTGGACTTTAACGTTGGTTAAGCCAATCTCAAGTATTTCACCATCTACTTCATACTTAGGCATGGCAATCCAATCGCCTGTATTGAACATACGGTTGGCGGCAATTTGAATACCAGCAACAAAGCCTAAAATAGTGTCTCTGAATATGAGTAAGAGTACGGCTGCAAGTGCAGTTAGGCCAGACACAATT
>LUMD01000639.1_pt1 | contig 13077 bp, 14 predicted proteins | sample 729651 | NCBI WGS metagenome assembly LUMD01 (sample SAMN03860272, study PRJNA289734) | marine metagenome | biome: seawater column; feature: ocean; material: water; isolation source: Red Sea water column Station 34 - depth 258m | place: Saudi Arabia: Red Sea | collected 2011-10-15 | depth 258 m | reverse complement strand
CCACAATACAGGGATCCTACCTTGTTCGAGGAGATACAAGCGGAAATACAATCATGATGGGAGACCATGAAGAAGGATTCGCCTTTCTCACAAACTCCGCTATTGATCAACATCTGTTGAAACGGAACAGGCAGTTTGATATGTTCCCAGTTCTGCAAAAGAAACCACATCTTCTTGGAATAGGCCTGGATGAGGCAACAGCAGTTGTGGTGAGTGGGAGCCGATTTGAAGTAATCGGAAAAAGCTATGTGGCCATCTATAACAGTAGGTTGAATACCGACCAGTTTCCCATGCTGAGTGAAAACGATTTTCGGCCCTTCCATCTGCTGATGGAAGGCGACATGTTTGACCTCGCAAGTCGAACAATTATTCAAGAGAAGAACCAATGAAGAAAAAGATATTCATAACCGGAACGGTTTGCATCATCATGGTGAGTTGTTCGCCTAGAAAACAGGATGGACAATCGCTGCTGGCATCGCTTCCGGAAGTTTCGCCGCCGGTGCTGGATGTGACACGCGCCGAGGAGTTGGTGCAGCTCTCCCTCGACTGTGTGGACAGAAAATTTCCATACAAGATTGGTTACCGATTTGATAGTCCCGAATGGATCAAGCCTCACTACGAAGTGACACCGTCATTTTATGGATGCTGGGACTGGCACTCAGCCGTTCATGGGCATTGGACAATGACAAAAATCCTAAAGATGTTTCCCGACATTTCCGTGGCTGACAGTATTCGGGCGAAACTACGCACAAACCTGAGCCGGCAACGGTTGGATGCCGAATTCCGGTTCTTTACAGACAATGATTTTACGAAAGGATTCGAGCGGACTTACGGATGGGCATGGCTGATGAAGCTCTACAGCGAATTGTCAACCTGGGACGATAAAGAAGGGCAAGCATGGGCCCGGAACATACGGCCGCTCGCCGAACTGCTTTCTCTCAAAACAGTTGATTACCTTAATGTCTTATCATCGCCGCTCAGACCTGGGACGCATGCCAACACCGCTTTTTCATTCTCTCTCATGTACGACTATGCAGTCACGGTAGAGGACACTGCACTGCTTAACGGCATAAAACAATTCAGTAATCGGTACTTTGCACCGGACAGGGACTGCCCCACGGCATATGAGCCGTCAGGAACGGACTTCCTGTCACCATGTTTGGCGGAGGCTGAATCGATGAGCAAAACCATGGAAAGCGATGAATTTCCTGATTGGCTCGATATGTTCCTTCCGGCTCCGGCCGATGATCGGTTTCACCCTTTGAGGTCGCCACCGGTAGTGCTGGATCCGAAAGATCCGGGGATTGGTCATCTCATCGGTCTTATGTTTCACAGGGCTTGGACCATGAATCAGCTTGCATCGGTGCTACCTTCTTTTGATGAACGGCGGGAGATCTTCTCACGGTTGGCGGCAATCCATGCCAGAGAAGGGTACACAATTATGTTTGACAGCGGCTACGGCGGTGAACACTGGCTTGCCACTTTTGCCGTTTACACGATGTCAGAATACAGCCGCCTCAATAGCGATTGAACAGCAGATTAGGGAGACACTTATGAAATACATTGTTATCAGTTCCGGACTGAGGCCGGGGAGCAACAGCCGTACAATGGCCGAATCCTTGTGCGATCGACTCCGGGAGATCGGTGAAGAGACAGAGTTGCTGGCACTCAGCGATCATGAAATGCCCTTTTGTGATGGGAAGGATTATTTGGATCATCCCACCACGCAACTGTTCAGGGAGAAGGTGGCGTCGGCGGACGGTATTGTCCTCGCTACGCCGGTATACAATTATGACGCCAACGCTGCGGCGAAGAATTTCATCGAGATTACGGGACAGGCGTGGCAAAATAAGGTGGTCGGCTTCCTTTGCGCCGCGGGAGGAGAAAAAAGTTACATGTCCATCATGGCTCTCGCCAACTCGCTCATGCTCGATTTTCGTTGTGTCATCATTCCGCGGTTTGTCTACGCCACTGGCGGCGCTGTCACCGACGAGACTGTTGTGGAAAGGACCCATGAACTCGCCGACGAACTGATCCGTTTTACCACCGGCCTGAATAGCGATTAAGGAATATCTTCTCTTTATTTTTCTTTGAATATACGCTTTTTGTATTCTATACTCAATACTCGACTCGCCCGCCAGCCAGATGGGACTGACGTGGCGGAGCCGTAATCAATCGCTCAATGACTTAATGACTCAATCACTCAATCTCTTAGTCACTTAATCACTCAGAAAAGTGATTGCTCATATAGATATGGACTGTTTCTTCGTCGCTGTGGAGCGGCTGAAGGATTCGTCATTGAAAGGGAAACCGGTGGCGGTGGGCGGCGATCCGGAAGCGGGGCGCTCTGTGGTGACATCGGCCTCCTACGAAGCGCGGGCGTTCGGCGTCCATTCGGCCATGCCCATGGCGGTAGCAGTGCGGCGGTGCCCCGATCTGGTGGTGGTGCCAGTGGACTTTGGTCTGTACGATCAGTATCACTGTAAGGTAAAAAAGATGCTTCACTCTTTTTCGCCTGTGGTGGAAATGACCTCCATTGATGAGGGGTACATAGATTTGTCGGGGACGGAGCGGCTGTGGGGAACGCCTATGGAAGCGGGAGAGCGAATCCGCTGGGCCGTCAAACAGGCGACACAACTGGACTGTACGGCAGGAATAGCCTCGACCAGAATGACAGCAAAGATCGCTTCCGGCGAGGCGAAGCCTAACGGCCTTCTCTGGATCCCGGCCGGAACTGAGGCGCAGTTTCTGGCGCCGCTTTCGGTGGGAGCCATCCCCGGTGTGGGAGGGAAAACAGCCGCACTGTTAGAAAGCTTCGGGCTGGAACAGATCCATCAGATCGCATCGGCGGGGGAGTCGCTCATGGCGTCAACTCTCGGCGCCACAGGACGATGGCTCTGGCGTACGTCTGTCGGTCTGCATGAAAGAAAACTGACGCCGGAGTGGAGACGAAAATCGATCAGCAAGGAGATCACCTTCCGGACCGACACCACCGATCGGGAGTATCTCGCCGCTGTGCTCCATATGCTTACGGAAAAGGTGTGCCGGCAGCTCCGCCGGGAGAAGAAGAGGGCACGGACGGTGTCACTGAAACTGCGGTATGAAGATTTTGAAACCATTGACCGATCCCGGACGCTCCCTCAGCCCGACAATCGGGATCCTTCTCTCTTCTCTGTAGCGAAGGATCTTATGTTCTCGGCTATTACTCGTCGGGTGGGCATCCGCCTCATCGGTGTGGGACTTTCCAACCTTACAGGCAGTGGACGCCAGACGGAGCTGTTTTCCGAGGGGCAGTGGCTGAAAGAGGGGTATCGCCTGCAGGCGATAGATCGGACCCGCCGCCAGTTTGGATTCAATTCACTGCTTGCGGGAGAGGCGATTCATCTGGCAAATCTACAGTAAACAAAACTCTTGATTTCCACGGCAGGAGATATGATATTCCTGTAGGAAGAGGGTATGGAATATAACAAAAGAAGGAAAGGTTAATCCGATGCAAAAAGGAAGTATCAATCGCGTCATTCTCGTAGGTCACCTGGGTGGAGATGCAGAAAGCCGTTACACGCCGTCAGGGACGGCCGTAGCGAACTTTAATGTCGCCACCAACGAGAGCCGCAAAAACGCCGACGGTGACTTCCAGGATCATACCGAATGGCACCGGTGTGTCCTCTTTGGGAAGCCTGCCGAAACCGCCGCTCAGTACCTGAAGAAAGGTCAGATGGTATATGTGGAAGGCAGACTGAGGACACGTTCCTGGGAAGACAAGGAAGGGAACAAACGGACGACCACCGAAGTCCACGGCGACATGTTTACCATGCTCGGCCGCCGTAGCGACAGTGGTGGGAACGCGCCGTCAAAACCGGACAGCGGCGGCGATGACGACGACCTCCCGTTCTAAATAGCGGCTGTTTGAATAAGGGGCCGTGAGGCGGATATACTCCGCGCAGCGGCCCTTTATTATGTCTCAATTATACGCTTTTTATGCGCTATTCTCCCCTTGTTGTCTGTAAGAGCCATTACTCCTTTTTGAAGGGAGTTCACTCTGTTTCTGAACTGGTTTCGTTCGCCGTGGAACATGAGTGGGGGTATCTCTGTCTGGCGGATGAGAACGGTCTCTACGGCGCTGTGGAATTTGCTGCCGCCTGCGACAAGGCCGGCATCGTGCCGCTTATCGGCGCTGAGCTGACGGACGGCAAACGAAGTGCTGTCGCTATTGTCCGGGATCGGGAAGGGTATAGCCGTCTGTCTGAAGCGATTACACACCTCCAGCTTGATAAACCGCCCCTCTGTGATGTTGTGGCGCCCGTGAGCGACGGCCTGTTTACCTTGTGTGACGATTCGGCGCTGCTTCAGCGGTGGGTCCGGAGAAAAGAGACAGACGGACTTTATGCGGCGCCGGTTGTGTCGGACACCACGCGTCTGAGATCGTTATGCAGCCTGAGCGCCCGCCTCCCGGCCATCCCTGTTGTGATGCTGAACCTTTTCTCAGAAGAGGATCTGCCCCTCTACAAAGTGATGCGGGCCATTGCGCTCAACAGTACAGTCGCTTCCCTGCCGGCTGAAGAGACAGCCGTTTTTCACGGCCTGCCGACGCCGCCCCTGCCGTTCCCGTCCCTCCTCTCCGCCGCCGATGTGGTGAACCGATGCACGTTTCAGTTTGATTTTGACACACAGCATCTTCCACAGTTTACACCCCTCTCTTCTTAAAGTTTTGAAGGATGAAGCACATTTTCCATAAATTGTTTATGTGACTAATCCATTGATAGTGAATAAGTATGGATGACAAAGACAGACTGATTCTGGATATACTTCAGAAAGACGGCCGCATGACTGCCAGCGAAGTGGCGGAGCATGTTGACCTATCCGTCCCCACCGTAACAGAACGAATCCGCAAACTGGTGGAGAGTGGTGTTATCCAGGAATTCCGTGCTGTGGTGAATGCAAAAGAGGTCGGCTACGATGTGACAGCTTACATCCTTATGGATATGTCCTCTTCTGATCATTATACCGATATAATCGACCACGCACAGGAGACAGATGAAGTGCTGGAGTGTCACTCCATTACAGGGGAAGGTTCTCACATTCTCAAGGTGAGAACGCAGGACACCTCGTCCCTGGAAGTGCTGTTGCGGGAGATTCAGGCGTGGCCGGGCGTGATTCGCACCCACACCATGATTGTCATGTCCACCTTTAAAGAGGCGACACGCCTGAAGATGTGACCGCCGATGTCGATTATGACATAATCATTGTAGGCGCCGGGGCTGTGGGGCTCGCCGTGGCGAGGGCGCTGGCCGTGCGGGAGGAGACGTCGGTGCTGATTATAGAGAAGGAGATGGGGTTCGGTCAGGGGACGTCCAGCCGGAACAGCGAAGTGATTCATTCCGGCATCTATTATCCCGCCAGTTCCCTGAAGGCAAAGTATTGCCTCGCCGGCCGAGAGCCCCTATATGCGTTCTGCCGTGAGAATGATGTCTGGAACAGCAAATGCGGGAAACTTGTGGTGGCGAAGGCCGGACAGGAATCTCAGCTGGAAGCGCTTCACCGGCAGGCCGAGACGAACGCCGTCCCCGAATTGTGCATGATGAGCCGGTCGGAAATTGCGGCGGCGGAACCGGAGGTGTCAGCCGAGTCGGCAATGTTTGTCGGCTGTACCGGCATAGTGTCAGCTCATGAACTGATGTCAGCGTATCATCGCGTGTCAGCAGAGGCAGATCACGACATGCTGCTGAAAGCGGTTGTTGTAGATGCTGACCGGAAAGGTGATTCCTACGCTCTTCAGGTGGAGGGGCCCGGCGACGCGGCTTACGCAGTCACGGCCCGATGGGTGGTGAACTCCGCCGGCCTTCACAGTGATACAATCGCTCAGCTTCTCTGGGGAAGTGACGACCCCTCCCGGCCGGCACTTCGTTATTCGAAGGGGGCATATTTCAAGCTGTCAGGAAAGTGGCGACACCGCGTTGAGCGCCTCGTCTACCCCCTCCCGGACGCCGAACACGATTCTCTGGGCATTCATCTCAGCTTTGATCAGGCCGGAGATATGAAGCTCGGCCCCGATGCCGCCTGGGTTGATAACCGGTCCGAAGACTATACCGTCAAGGCCGAGGATAGCGACCTGTTCTACCGGGAAGCAAAGCAGTACCTCCCGGCGCTGGAGCGAGACGACCTCAGCCCGGACTACTCAGGAATCCGCCCAAAGCTGGAGGAGACCGCTGACGGACACTCGGATTTTTACATCAGGCACGAACCGGACTGTCCCGGCTGGATCAACCTTATCGGCATCGATTCCCCGGGCCTCACCGCATCTCTCGCCATCGGCGAGGAGGTGGCCGGATGGATTGTGGATTGACGCATTCCATTTGAATTATTTATAAAACAGGCGCAAAAACCTAAATAATTCTTGTTTTCTTTAAAATTACTTTAATAATTTTAGCGGAGGTCAGTGCTTGTGTTTAGCGTTAAAAATCGATAACAATCGGTTAATTGGCTTACGGGCACCGCAAAAAAAATGGAAAAGGAGATTCAACGATGAGTGAAAAGGCGAAACTGGAATACATCTGGCTTGACGGTTATACGCCGACCCAAAATCTTCGGAGCAAGACGAGGATTGCGACCGATTTTTCCGGGAAGCTGGAAGATTGCCCCATGTGGGCTTTTGACGGCAGTTCCACGGAACAGGCGTCCGGAAATGATTCCGACTGTCTGCTGAAACCGGTGGCGATCTTTCCTGACCCCGACAGACTCAACGGCTATCTTGTGATGACTGAAGTGCTGAATGCGGACGGAACTCCTCACATCTCCAACGGTCGGGCGACCATCGATGAGGACGACGACGATTTCTGGTTTGGTTTCGAGCAGGAGTACTTCCTGTGGAATCCCGAAACGGACCTTCCCCTCGGTTTTCCCGCCAACGCCTATCCCGGTCCACAGGGGCCTTACTACTGCAGTGTCGGCGCGAAGAACACCTTCGGTCGGGAGATTATCGAAGATCACCTCGACCAGTGCCTGGATGCAGGTCTGAATGTGGAAGGGATCAACGCCGAAGTCGCCACAGGGCAGTGGGAATACCAGATCTTCGCCAAAGGGGCGAGGGCAGCCGGTGACGAAACGTGGGTGTCGCGATACCTGGCGGAGCGGAATGCAGAGAAGTACGGCGTGGCCATCAACTGGCATCCGAAGCCGATAAAGGGCGACTGGAACGGTTCTGGCATGCACGTCAATTTCTCGGACTCCACCATGAGATCGTGCGGTGACGAGGCGGTGTTCACCAAGATCTGCGAAGCCTTTGGCCAGCACATCGAAAAGCACATTTCGGTGTACGGCGCTGATAATGATCAGCGGCTGACGGGCGCCCACGAGACAGAATCAATCGACACCTTCTCGTTTGCTATCTCCGACAGGGGCGCCTCCATCCGGATCCCTGTGGGGACGATTGAAGACGGGTGGAAAGGGCGGCTCGAAGACAGGAGGCCCGCGTCCAACGGCGATCCTTACAAAATCGCGGCTGTGGTTATCAGCACCACGAAGCTGGCTTATAACAGCAAGGGGAAATCCTCCTCCTCGAAACAGCCGACAGGCGAGCCTGAGACAGTCATAATAACAACCCCGCCGCCGCAAACCGCGGCGGCGCAGGGGTGTTTTCCTCAAGCATCAGCCACATCAAGAACCGTTAAAACGGCGCCGTCTTTCTATTCTTTCATAACCCACGACTTCAGTCGTGGGCCCATGGCCCCATTAAATCTGTAACCATTTTAATGGTTTCTATGTTCGGGTTTTGCTACATTGGTTCATCCCATTACGGGCAACTGAATAGGAGAAAAATATGGATACGAGCTTAGCCTTAACCATCATCGGCAGCGTACTGATGCTGGTGGGACTCATCTTTAACGCAATTCCAAAACAGGTAAATCAACAGATCATGGGCGATCTGGCAGAAGAGGCGGTCAATCCAACAGCGGCATTACGAACTGTTCTTGGTGGGACTGCAATTTCTACAGGCTTTGTTGCATTCTATTGCCGTAACCTGCCCGCAGAACAAGCGAGCACCCTTTTAACCGCACTGGGAATAGGGATGACCATAATTATGTCAACAATCATTTTGATAAAAGTTCGGGGGTTCGGTGATGATATCGCAATTCCACCGGTGGTCATGTTTATTATTTTGATAGCCATCGCGTTCTACGCTTCATAACAAGAGAAGGAGAATCACATGAACCTGAAGCTCGTATTTCGCATCTTTGGCGGATTGAATATGCTGACTGGCGCTTTTGCCCTCTTTGCCACGGGAGCATTTGCGGAATCTGCCGGCCTGACAGCGACCTCTGAACTGGAAACTGTGGGGCAAGCATTTGGCATCACCGCTTTTGCTATTGGTCTGGCGGGCTGGCGAACAGCCGATCTTGCCGGCGATGCTCTACCGGCATTTGGTCAATTGTTCGGGATCATACAAGCACTTTTCATTGTTCTCATTGGCTATCACATCATGACCGGCCAAGCCGGTGGCCCCCCAGCCTATGTCAACCTTGTAATCGGTGTCGTACTGGCGGCGCTGTTCTTTATGTACAGCAAGAAATAGGGCCGACCACAGTTAGACCCTTATAAAACCCTGCGTTTCGGTAAATCGGGATGCAGGGTTTTTCGGTTGGGCGAAGACATACATCTGCTGATACAGTCCGGACGACCTGTCAGGTCCCCCTCTCAAAAGTGAATGAATAAAAAAACCGCCTTCAGGCGGTTTCCTTAGCGAGGCTCTCTCTTTGTGCGAGGGAGGGGTAATCAGGCGGCAGTGGCCGCCGCGCTTTTGCGCTCCTTGGTTTTTCGGGAGAACAGCTCCCGAATATTCTTGGAGACGGTGTCCTGCATAGGCCGCTCCTGCAATATCTGTTCCTGTAGTTTCAGCAGGCCTTCGATGAGCGCTTCCGGCCGCGGGGGGCATCCGGGAACGTAGACGTCCACAGGCACCACAAGATCTACACCTTTGAGCACGTGATAGCCGTACTGCCAGTAAGGCCCGCCGCTGGTGGCGCAACTTCCCATGGAGACGACATACTTGGGGTCGGCCATCTGTTCATAAAGCTTTTTGACACGCGTCGCCATTTTCAGTGTCACCGTTCCTGCAACAATCATCACATCGGCCTGGCGGGGTGACGACCGGGGCATCATGCCGATTCGTTCAAGATCGTGCCGAGAGGCGGCGGTGGCCATCATCTCGATAGCACAGCAGGCCAGTCCGAACTGAAAGTACCACGGTGAAGTGGCCCTTGCCCAGTTCACCAGCTTGTTCAACGGCGCCACAATTATGTCGCCGAGGCCGCTCTTTCCGTACTGTTCAGAAGTCATCTTTTAGTCCGTTATCTCTTCCGTTGTAATATAGACCGGTTTGTTGCCCATAAAATCGTGATGAGGAAGAATGGCGTATCCCTGCTGGTTCCGAGTCGGGCATGTGGAACAGGACGTTGTTCCGTTGGATCGGTGGCGCACAATATCCAGGATTTTGTCATCGGTCTCTCCGGCGCCGGCCACCAATTCCTCATCGGTCTCAACATACCACCGAAGGGTTACAAGATAGCGGTACGCTTTTTTTCCGTTTTCTTCACTCATCTGAACGCCCTCGGATTAATTGCTGAGTCGTTACCGGTCGAAAATTTATGCACACCCTCTCTTTTCACAAATTCCTTTCGCCGGTGAACGAGGAAGCTCCCGAACGCCCCCAAATTGGAGTTGCCATTGTGGCGTTGATTTCGTCGGCCAGCGCGTTAAATTCGTTTCTCAGTAGGGAAGTGTCGCCATGCCGAAGTCGAAATCGTCAGAGAATAACAGACCAAAGAAAGCCACTGTCGGTATGCAACTGCTTCACAATCCAATCCTGAATAAAGGGACTGCCTTCACGGACGCCGAGCGGGAGGATCTGAAGCTGAGGGGACTCCTTCCCCCAAGGGTCTGCAGCCAGGATCAGCAAATGATGAGGGTTCTGGAAAATCTGCGGCGAAAGCCGACAGACCTCGAGAAATACATTTTTCTGGTTGGTCTTCAGAACAGGAACGAAACACTCTTCTACCGAACTCTTGTCGACAACATTGAAGAGCTGATGCCCATCATTTACACGCCGACTGTCGGCAAGGCGTGTCAGAAATATGGCCATATTTTTCGCCGGCCGCGAGGGCTCTACCTCATTTCTGAGGATAGAGGAAGAATTGATGCAGTACTACAGAACTGGCCCCACGATGACGTCTCCGTCGTTGTGGTGACCGATGGCGAACGGATACTTGGGCTCGGGGATCTGGGAGCGAACGGGATGGGGATTCCGGTCGGTAAACTTGCACTCTACACTGCCTGTGCCGGCGTCGATCCGTCGCACTGTCTGCCGATCACGATCGATGTCGGGACGAACAATGAGGCGCTTCTTGAAGATCCCCTCTACATCGGCCTGCCGCAACGCCGGATCGACGGATCGGCCTACGTGGAATTGATGGACGAGTTTATGGAATCGATCAGGAAGCGATATCCGGAGGCGCTGATCCAGTTCGAAGATTTCAGCGGGACTCACGCGTTCAACCTCCTGAACAGGTATCGTAGTTCATATCGAATGTTCAATGACGATATTCAGGGGACGGCGGCGGTGACGCTTGCGGGGCTCCGTTCTGCTTTGAGGATCAGCGGTGGCGCACTGTCAGATCAGAGGGTTCTCTTCATGGGCGCCGGTGCGGCGGGGATCGGGATCGGAAGCCTCCTTGCCTGCGCGCTCGAAAAGGGAGGGGTGCCGAAGGCGGAGGCCCTCCGGGCCAGCTGGTTTTTCGATTCGAAAGGGCTTGTGGTGGCGGGCCGGGAGAGGGTGCGCGACATGCAGAAACCTTTTGCTCACAAAAATCCCGAAATAAGAGACTTTGCCGAAGCTGTCCGCGTGCTGAAACCGACGGCCATTGTGGGCGTTTCGGGGCGGCCCAGCCTGTTTACCGAAAAGGTGGTGAGGGAGATGGCGAAGCTGAACGTGCGCCCGATCATATTTCCTCTTTCCAATCCCACCTCCCAAGCAGAGTGCACCGCCGAGGAGGCGTATGGATGGTCAGAAGGGAGAGCAATCTTCGCCAGCGGCAGTCCCTTCGACCCTGTCTCTCATTCCGGAAAACTTTTTCAGCCGGGACAGGGGAACAACGCCTATATTTTCCCCGGCGTTGGTCTTGGCGTAGTGGCGAGCGGTGCCGGGAAAGTTACTGATGAAATGTTCCTTGTGGCCGCCGCCGCACTTTCTGATATGGTAGGCGAAGCCGAATTTGCAAAAGGGATGCTCTATCCTCCCCTCGGCTCAATTCGGGAAGTGTCCAAGGTGATCGCTGTAGCGGTGGCGGAGGAGGCGTTCAGCGCAGGGGTGTCATCGGCTGATAGGCCTGACGATCTTGCTGATTACGTGGAAAGAATGATCTATTCTCCGGACTACGGACCCCTCGCCTGAATTGGCCCGAATGAAGGAGATCAGTTTGGCGACTGCTGTAATCTGAATTCGTCCCGCAGTTTAATGGCTCTGTCGAATGCCGCTTCCGGAACGAGGCTGCCGCGAATGTAAGGATAGACAGTCTCGGCAATTTCCCGCCATGCCACCAGCTCCTCATCGGACACCTTGTGAACTACGAGACCGTGTTCGGTCATCACTTCAATAGCTTTGTCATCGAGCCCACGAATCTCGTTTGTCAGTTCAAGCTCCGCCTCTCTGGAAGCGCTCAGAATCAGTTCTTGTATCTCGGGCGAGATTTGATCCCACACTTTTTTCTGCATAATGGTGGCGCCCATGAGAGGAGCCCACCGCATGTCCGCCATATGCTTCGCCCCGGCGAACCACTGACCGCCAAGAGCGAGGAGCGGCGTTGTGTTAAAAGCAGTGATCATTCCGGTCTGTAGAGCCACCAACAGATCGGTGGCGGCGAGGGGGACGGGAGAGAAACCGAGGTTGTCATAAATTGCCATGTCTGACCCTTCATCCGCCCAGACAAACAGCTTATGCTCCTTCAGATCATCGGGCACGCGGACCGGCGACTGGGCGAAATAGCGGACCCACCCAACTTCGCCCCAGTGGATGAACGCATATCCCTTCTCTTCAAGTTTCTGGATTAGCTCGGGGCTCATCTTCTCGCGGACGTAATCTTTCTCCTCATCAGAATTGTACAGCATGGGGATATGTGAAACGGCCGTGAACTCGGGAACAATGTAGGAGAGACCGCCCGTTGAGAGCGTCGCCGCGTTCAGCTGGCCGATCCTCATTTTCCGGATAACGGCGGACTCATCGCCGGCCACGCCGCCGGGGTAGATAGTCAGCTTAACTGCACCGTTGGACTGATCCCGCCAGTTCTGGCCCATCTCTCTGAGACGAAGGTCCCACGGCGAACCGTGGGCCGCCAGCGTCGCCAGTTTGATGTTCACCTTTTTCGCCTCCAAGGGAAGAGAGAAGAGGAGAAGAGAAATCAGAATCAGTCGTCTGAACATAGCGGGTAAGTTAAGCCGAGGCGAGGGAAAGGAGAAAGATCACTCTTCCAAAAAGAGTGCTTTATCGAGGCTGGCGAAGAAGCGCTGGAAAAACTCCTGCTCGTGAATCCCGCCAGTTGCCAACACATTGCCGTCCTGCTCTTTTTCACCTTGGGCGCTGACGCGGACTTTTGTCTCTCCTTCAGCCCCTTCATCAGCATTGATGGTAACACGATAACGGTGGATCACAGGTCCCTTTGGGCCGTCACTGTTTCTACCCCAATCAATAACGTGAACATCATCATTGTCGTCTCCATTACCATCACCGCCTCCGCCGAAGACGAGGCTCAGCAGCCCCACCACGAGAATTACACCACCGGCGGCGAGACACGCCTTCTGCCACGCCGGCATGGCGTCCACCATGGTCTCATCTTCGTCCTCCGTCAGTCTCGCCTGTTCTCCTTGCGTCGTCCTGCTTGCGGTAAGCAGACCCATCTCGACGTTGATGACATCCACGGTATAACTGAGGTCCTGAAGGACGTTGATGGACGCCTTCAGCACTTTTTCGCTATCAGCCGAGATGGTTCGCGTCTCCATGGCCCGGACCACGGTGGTGGGTGGTGCCGGCGG
>LUMD01000189.1_pt1 | contig 13095 bp, 7 predicted proteins | sample 729651 | NCBI WGS metagenome assembly LUMD01 (sample SAMN03860272, study PRJNA289734) | marine metagenome | biome: seawater column; feature: ocean; material: water; isolation source: Red Sea water column Station 34 - depth 258m | place: Saudi Arabia: Red Sea | collected 2011-10-15 | depth 258 m | reverse complement strand
GAAGCCTCCGCCCTGAATCATGAAATTGCTGATCACACGGTGAAAAATGAGGCCATCGTAAAAACCGTCGCGAACGTACTGTTCAAAGTTCTTGGCGGTTTCCGGTGCCTTGTCATAGTCCAGTTCCAGCTTGATGTCACCGTAGTTGGTTGTCAGCAGAATCATCAGGTTTTCCTGTTCAGAAAGGTTAGGTACGTTACAGGGTCCATTGTACTCAAGAGTTTCTTGCTATGCATGAGTCCGGCAAGGATTTGTGAGTATAATACGCGGTTTAAGATTCACTCCCCTTTTAACAGAGATTGTATGAGCGCCGAGTCGAAGAAAGCCCACAACTTTATCCAGAGCCTGATCGAAGACGCCATCGCCAGCGGAGAGCATACCGGCAAGGTGGTCACGCGATTCCCGCCGGAGCCCAACGGTTACCTGCATATTGGTCATGCCAAATCGATCTGCCTGAATTTTGGCATCGCCGAGACCTTTTCCGGCGACTGCAACCTGCGGTTTGACGACACCAACCCGGAAAAGGAAAACCAGGAATACATCGACGCCATCAAACAGGATGTGGAGTGGCTTGGCTACGAGTGGGCCGGGGACGTTCGTTATGCCTCGGATTACTTTGATGCTCTCTATGAATTTGCCGAGGAACTGATTACCCGGGACAAGGCCTATGTGTGCGCCCTGACAGCCGACGAAATGGCTGAGTACCGCGGAAGCCTGAAAGAGCCTGGCAGAAACAGCCCCTACAGGGACCGCCCGGTGGAAGAGAGTCTGCAGATGTTCCGCGACATGCGGGATGGCAAGTACCAGAACGGTGAGCTGGTGCTGCGGGCCAAGATCGATATGGCCTCGCCGAACATCAACATGCGGGATCCGATTCTTTATCGTATCCGTTACGCAGAGCACCATCAGACCGGTAACAAATGGTGCATCTACCCGATGTATGACTTCACGCATCCGATTTCAGACGCCATGGAGGGGATTACCCATTCCCTGTGCACCCTGGAATTCGAGGATCACCGGCCGCTGTATGACTGGGTTCTGGATAACATCTCCGGCCCCTGTCACCCACGCCAGATCGAGTTTGCCCGTCTGAACCTGAATTACACCATCACCTCGAAGCGCAAGCTCAAGCGACTGGTGGATGAGGGCGTGGTTGATGGCTGGAACGATCCCCGGATGCCAACCATTTCGGGCATGCGCCGGCGCGGTTATACGCCGGAGTCCATCCGCACCTTCTGCGACATGATTGGCGTGAATAAGGCTGGCGGTACCGTGGATGTGGGCATGCTGGAGCACGCTATTCGCGAAGATCTGAACACTCGCGCACCGAGAGCCATGTGTGTCATGCGCCCGCTGAAAGTCACACTGACCAATTACCCGGCCGACAAGAGTGAAACCCTGATCCTGCCGGTTCATCCGCAGGACCCCGATATGGGCGAGCGGGAAGTGCCCTGGACCCAGACGCTTTTTATCGATCGGGAAGATTTTGAAATGGAGCCGCCGCGCAAATGGAAGCGGCTGGCGCCGGATCAGGCGGTGCGTCTGCGGGGCGGTTACGTGATGACCTGCCGCGAAGTGGTTCGTGATGACAACGGTGAGATCGTGGAGCTGAAATGCGAGTACGATCCCAACACCCTGGGTGTCAATCCCGAAGGCTACAAACCCAATGGCGTGATTCATTGGGTGTCTGCCACCGATAGCGTGGAGGCGGACATTAATCTGTACGACCGCCTGTTCAACCATGAGTCCCCGGACAGTGACAAGGAAGGTGATTTGATGGATCACCTGAACCCGGAATCACTGGTGGTCCTGAAGGGTGCACGGGTAGAGAAGAGTCTTGCTGCACCCCGTACGGATCTTCCGTACCAGTTCGAGCGGGAAGGCTATTTCTTCTGCGATCAGGCCCATACCGAGGCTGCCGGTCGGCCGGTGTTCAACCGCACGGTTACGCTCAGGGATTCCTGGGGTAAGGGGGGCAAGTGATCCGCATCTACAACACGCTGACCCAGCAAAAGGAAGAGTTCCGGCCGATTGAGCCGGGCAAGGTGCGGATGTATGTCTGCGGGATGACCGTCTACGACTACTGCCACCTGGGCCATGCACGGGTGCTGGTGGCCTTTGACGTGATTACCCGTTACCTGCGCCATCGCGGCTACGACGTAAACTACGTTCGCAACATCACCGATATTGACGACAAGATCTTGCGCCGTGCGGATGAGAACGGTGAGCCCTATAACGAGCTTACCGACCGGATGATCAGGGCGATGCACGAAGATGAAGCCCGTCTTGGTGTGCTGTCTCCGGACGAAGAGCCCCGGGCGACTGCGTACATTGACGAAATCATCGCGATGATCCATAAGCTGATTGCCAGTGGCCACGCCTATGCGGCGGATAACGGTGATGTCTATTTTGCCGTTGATTCCTTCGAGGAATACGGCAAGCTCAGCAAGAAAAAACTGGAGGATCTGCTGGCGGGCGCGCGAGTTGACGTGCAGGAAGCCAAACGCAGTCCGGCGGATTTCGCGTTGTGGAAAGCGGCCAAGGCAGGGGAGGTCAGCTGGCCCTCGCCCTGGGGCGATGGTCGTCCCGGCTGGCACATCGAGTGTTCGGCCATGTCTACCTGCTGCCTAGGCGACACCTTCGATATTCATGGCGGTGGGCCGGACCTGCTGTTCCCGCACCACGAGAACGAGATTGCCCAATCCGAGTGTGCCACTGGGCACACCTTTGTGAACACCTGGATGCACGCGGGCGCCATCCGGGTGAACAAGGAAAAGATGTCCAAGTCTTTGGGCAACTTCTTCACCATCCGCGAGATCATGGAGAAGTACCCGGCGGAAGTGGTCCGTTACTTCCTGGTGTCCAGTCATTACCGCAGCCAGGTGGACTACTCCGAGGAAAATCTGGCCGAGGCCGGCCGCACGCTCACTCGGCTGTATCATGCCCTTAGAGGCATCGTGCCCGCCAAGGCCGCCGATGTGCCGGAATCCGAGCATGATGAGCGGTTTGCCGAGGCGATGGACGATGATTTCAATACTGCGGGCGCCATTGCTGTCCTCCACGCGGTTGCCAACGAAATCAACCAGCACCGGCGCGATGGTCGCGAAGAGGATGCCAAACGTAGTGCGGCGATTCTGGTGAGGCTCGGCGGTGTCCTGGGGCTGTTGCAACAGGACCCCGAGGCGTTTTTCCAGGCGGACACCGGTGGTGAACTCAGCGCCGAAGACATTGAAGCGATGATCCAGGCCCGGGCCGATGCCCGAAAGGCGAAGAATTTTGCCGAGGCCGACCGGATCCGCGACGAGCTACTCGAGAAGGGTATTATTCTGGACGATTCCCGAGAGGGGACGAGCTGGCGTAAAGCCTGAATTTCCGGGAGATGCTGGTTGGTCAGACCAGTTTTGCGCGTGCAGGCATGATCTTGTAAGGATTTTCCCTTACAATGCGGCGCTCAAATTAGAATGCCCCCTCAAGATGAAGGGGGAGTCGGGAAACGTAACCCACTGAGGCAGACAACGATGACAGAACGCGTACAAATCGGCGGCATTCAGGTCGCAAAGAATCTGTATGATTTCGTGAACAATGAAGCGATCCCGGGCACAGGGGTCGATGCCGATAAATTCTGGGCAGAATTCGACAAGATCGTGAACGAGCTGGCGCCACGCAACCGCGAGCTGCTGGCCAAGCGTGATGCGATCCAGGAAAAAATGGACAGCTGGAACCGTGATCACAAGGGTCAGAAGCTGGACATGGCCGAGTACAAGTCCTTCCTGAAAGACATCGGTTATCTCGTTGACGAGCCTTCCGAATTCAAGATCTCCACCTCCAATGTGGATCCGGAGGTGGCCACCATGGCCGGCCCGCAGCTGGTGGTTCCGATCATGAACGCCCGGTTTGCGCTCAACGCGGCGAACGCGCGCTGGGGTAGCCTGTACGATGCCCTTTACGGTACCGATGCGATCTCCGAAGAAGGCGGCGCCGACAAAGGCCGTGGTTACAACCCGGTTCGCGGGGCCAAAGTTATCGAATGGGCCCGTAACCTGCTCGACAGCTCCGCGCCTCTGGCCTCTGGCAGCCATAAAGATGCTGCCAAGTATCTGGTTGAAGGTGGCAAGCTGGTCGTCAAGCTGCAGAATGGTGAGACCACCGGTCTGAAAGACGAAGCCGGCTTTGTCGGCTACACCGGTGCTGCCGACGCGCCCACCGGCGTGCTGCTGGTCAAGAACGGCATGCACTTCGAAATCCAGATCGACGCCAGCCACCCGATTGGCAAAGACGACGGCGCTAACGTCAAAGACGTTCTGATGGAGTCTGCTCTGACCACCATCATGGACTGCGAAGATTCGGTAGCGGCCGTAGACGCTGACGACAAGGCACTGGCTTACCGCAACTGGCTTGGCCTGATGAAGGGTGACCTGCAGGAAACCTTTGAAAAAGGTGGCGAGCAGCTGACCCGCAAGATGAACGCTGACCGCACCTACACGGCAGCCGACGGCAGTGAGCTGAGCCTGAAAGGTCGAAGCCTGATGTTTATCCGTAACGTCGGCCACCTGATGACCAACCCTGCCATCCTGCTGAAGGACGGCAACGAAGTGCCGGAAGGCCTGATGGACGGTCTGATCACGTCGCTGATCGCCATTCACGACATGAAGGGCAACGGCAAGTTCCAGAACAGCACCAAAGGCTCCATGTACATCGTGAAGCCGAAGATGCACGGACCGGAAGAGGTGGCGTTCACCAACGAATTCTTCGGCCGTGTTGAAGATGCGCTTGGTCTGCCGCGCTTCACCCTGAAGGTCGGCATTATGGACGAGGAGCGTCGTACCACGGTTAACCTGAAAGCCTGTATCCATGCCGCCAAAGAGCGCGCCGTATTCATTAATACCGGCTTCCTGGACCGCACCGGTGACGAGATCCATACCTCCATGGAATTGGGACCGTTTATCCGCAAGGGCCCGATGAAGCAGGCAACCTGGATCAACGCCTACGAGCAGTGGAACGTGGACATTGGCCTGGAAACCGGTTTCCGTGGTGTTGCCCAGATTGGTAAGGGCATGTGGGCCATGCCTGACCTGATGGCCGGCATGCTGGAAGCAAAAATCGGCCATCCGAAGGCCGGCGCGAACACAGCCTGGGTTCCGTCTCCCACGGCGGCCACGCTGCATGCAACTCACTACCACCAGGTGAACGTGGCTGATGTCCAGAAGCAGCTGGAAAGCCGCACTCGTGCAGCACTGGAGGACATTCTGACAGTGCCTGTAATGGATGATCCGGCCTCCCTGAGTGCTGAAGATATCCAGCAGGAACTGGACAACAATGCCCAGGGTATCCTCGGTTACGTTGTTCGCTGGATCGATCAGGGCGTTGGCTGCTCCAAGGTACCTGACATCAATGATGTGGGCCTGATGGAAGACCGCGCCACGCTGCGTATCGCTTCCCAGTTGCTGGCCAACTGGCTGCATCATGGTATCTGCTCCGAAGAGCAGATCATGGAAACCATGAAGCGCATGGCTGCGGTGGTCGACAAGCAGAACGCCGGTGATTCGGCCTACCGCCCAATGGCCGGGAACTTTGATGATAGTGTCGCCTTCCAGGCAGCGCTGGATCTGGTTCTCAAGGGCCGCGAGCAGCCCAACGGCTACACCGAGCCGCTGCTGCACGCCTACCGTCTGAAGGCGAAAGCCAAGTACGGACAGTAAGCGCTAAGCATAAAAAAAACCCCGCCTCGGCGGGGTTTTTTCGTTGAGGCGAGGATATTTGGTGTATCGCTCGTGATGTGTTCGATACTGTAACCTGAAGAGAAACAAGCTCGGTGCCAACCGGAGGGAAGGTGTTGAACACGGATCAGGCCATTGTTTTTTCGATACTGGGTATCGCCCTGGTGCTGTTCGTCTGGAACCGAATCCGGTTCGATCTGGTCGCCCTGATCGCGCTTCTTGCTGTCTCGATTGCCGGGATCGTGCCTGTGGATCAGCTGTTCGACGGCTTTGGCCATCCCGCGGTTGTCACGGTGGCGGCGGTTCTGGTTATCAGCCAGGGGCTGGTCAACGGCGGTGTGGTTGACCGCCTGGCCAGGCTGCTTGGAAAGGTCGGGCACAGGCCGACGCTGCAGGTGCTGATGCTGACTTCAGTGGTGGCCCTTTGCTCGGGGTTTATCAACAACGTTGGTGCACTCGCACTGTTGATGCCGGTGGCGGTCTGGATGTCCAGGGAAGCCGGGCGGTCGCCCTCGCTGCTGCTGATGCCCCTGGCATTTGGTTCCCTGCTCGGGGGAACCATGACACTGATTGGCACGCCTCCGAACATCATCATTGCCAGTTATCGGGAAGCTGGTTCGTTCGGCATGTTTGACTTCGCACCGGTGGGCCTTGCCATTACGTTGGCAGGCATTGGCTTTATCACGCTGGTCGGGTGGCGGCTGACGCCGCGGCGGGGTAAGCCCGACGACGGTGGCAAGCTGTTCAGTGTGGGCGACTATGTTACCGAGCTTCGGGTGCCGGAGGATTCCTCCCACGTTGGGGCAACCCTTCATGGGCTTCTGACGCGCGCCGATGCCGAGAAGGACGTCGTGGTTCTGGCGCTTATCCGGGATGACAAGCGGTCGCTGGCTCCCTCTACGTTCTCCGTCCTGCGCGGCGATGATCTGCTCCTGCTGGAAGCGGATACCGATGCCTTGCAGGACTTTCTGGACAGCACCGGGCTCGAGTTGGCGAGAGTGGAGGAAGCCTCTTCAGAAGCGTCCGATCAGGAAGAACCAGAGTCGGGAAAGCCGGGCGAAAAGTCCCTGTCTGAGGGCGACGTGCGTTTGATCGAAGCGGTCATCACGCCGGAATCGGGGCTGATCGGAAAAACCGCCAACAGGCTCAATCTTCGCGAGCAGAACGGTCTCAACATCGTTGCGATTGCGCGTCAGGGTCAGCGGTTGCAGCGACGTCTGGGTGATATTCGTTTTCAGGCTGGCGACATCCTTCTGGTCCAGGGCGAGGAGGAAACCTTGAGTGTCACGCTTCAGGGGCTCGGCTGCCTGCCCCTGGCCGAGCGGGGTCTCCGGTTTGGCAGGGAGCGCAACTCCCTTCTGGCTGGCGGCCTTTTTATCGCCGCCATTGCGTTGATTGTGGTTGGCTGGTTATCTCCCCCGGTCGCGCTGGTCGCCTGCGCCGTGGTCATGGTTCTCAGCAAGGTTCTCAGCAACCAGGAAGCCTACCGGGCGATTGACTGGCCCGTTATCGTTCTGCTGGCCGCCATGATTCCTGTGGGGCAGGCCCTCGAGACTACCGGTGGGGCAGAATTGATCGCGTCCTGGATGCTGATGCTGGGCTCCGGAGGCGATGCCTGGGTGGTTGTTACCATTATCCTTACGGGCACAATGCTGCTGTCGAACGTTGTGAACAACGCGGCAGCGGCCATCCTGGTTGCGCCGATTGCCTTGAGTCTTTCCGGGCAGCTTGGCATTGCCGCCGATGCCATGTTGATGGCGGTGGCGGTTGGCGCCTCCTGCGCCTTTCTGACCCCGGTAGGGCATCAATCCAATGCTCTGGTTATGGGGCCCGGAGGTTATCGCTTTGGGGACTACTGGCGGCTGGGGCTGCCGCTGTCTCTCCTCGTAACCGTGGTAGCTGTGCCAGTCATTCTGGCGGTCTGGGCGTGACGCCGTTTAACCGGTGTCTGTACTCTCTGTTATGCTGTTACTCATCTGTTTTGATGGGTGACTGGCACGATGGCAGTGATTGAGCAAATCGATCTGGCAAAGTCGGAATTGCTGGAGCAGCTTGAATGGACAAGGAAGCGAACCGAGACCCTCGTGTGTTCTCTTCCCGAGACCGCGCTGGACGTTCCCTACCATCCGGGCGTCAATCCACCGCTCTGGGAAATGGGGCATGCGGCCTTCTTTTACGAAGTCTTCGTCTTCAACCTGCTGGATGGCACACCGAGCCATGATCCTGCCATGGACGACCTGTGGGATTCGTTCCACATCGAACACCGGGATCGATGGAACCGCGAGTTGTTTCCGGGGCGGCAGAAAACCCTCGACTACTTCAATCTCATCTATGATCGAGTGGCCGAGCGGATCGAGAAGCAACCGTTAACCGACCAGGCCCGTTACCTCTACCGCTACGCAATCTACCACCAGAACATGCACATCGAGTCTATGATCTGGTGCCGTCAGACCGTCGGCTACCCGGCTCCGCCGGGTACTGATTTTTACCGACCGGCGCCAGGTGACTCGCATCAGGGAGACGCCTGTGTTCCGGCAGGAGAGTGGCTGATCGGGATGCCGGGTGAGTCCGGGCAGTACGCCAGTGACGATTTTGCCTTCGACAATGAAAAGCCATGGTTTACCGTGAAGCTGGAATCGTTCGCGATTTCAAAATGCCTGGTCAGCAACCGGGAGTTTATGCAGTTTGTGGAAGACGGTGGCTACCGGCGGCCAGAGCTCTGGTCTTTTGGCGGGCGGAAATGGCTTCAGACCGAAACCGATGTTGCCCTGGTTCACGGCAGTGACGAGCCTTTTATACGGACGCCCCGCCACCCGCTTTACTGGCGCTGGCATGATGAGCAGTGGCAGGAGCGGGTGTTCGATCGCTGGCAGCCGCTCAATCCGGATGCACCGGTCACTCATGTGACGTTCTGGGAGGCTGAAGCCTGGTGCCGGTGGGCGGGGCGTCGTTTGCCCACGGAGTTTGAATGGGAGGTGGCCGCCCTTGGTAATCGCCCGGGCAAGCCGTTCCGGCGTTTTCCCTGGGGCAACACGGCGCCGGATGAGCAACGCGCTGATTTGAATGGCCGTGCCATGGCACAGAATCCGGTGTTTGATTTCCCGGCCGGCGACAGCCCCTTTGGCTGCCGCCAGATGACGGGCACGGTCTGGCAGTGGACCAGCAGCCAGTTCTTCCCCTACGACGGCTTCAGGGTGGATATGTACCCGTTCATGTCGACCCTGCAGTTCGGTGATCACAAGGTGACCCGCGGGGGCGGTTGCGCCACCTCCTCCTGCCTGATTCGCGGCACCTATCGCCAGGCTTACCTGCCGGTACGCAACGACGTCTATACCGGGTTTCGCACCTGCGCGCTTGACGAGGAGTCGCCACGTGGCCGCCCTGGGTGTTGAGGCTACACGGATTTGCCGACAATCAGGGAGGGTTTCGCGGGTGTCCTGTCCATCAGGTGGCTGGCCAGGGCGACACCGGTCTCGCTCATGGTCAGGTAGGCCTCGTCGGCGCCGGCTTCCTGAATCTGTCTTGCTTCATCCTGGTACATGGTGTGAGCCACGATAAAGCCCTTGAATCCCATCGTTCTGAGCGTGCGCGCAGCAATCAGTTTGCCCTCGATGTCGCCCATGGCCAGGATCACCGATTCAATGGCGGGCATGTGCAGACCGTTCCAGAAGGAGGCATCCTCGGCGTCCGCGAAGACCACGTTACGCCCTTCCTTCTGGTGCTGGGCGGCCTTTGCCGGATCGGAATCCAGGCCCATCAGTTTCGGCTGCTTCTCCCTCAGCCAATCGTAGGCAGCGGTGCCCGTTCTCCCCATTCCCATGATCAGGACCCGCGTATCGCCCAGCGACAGGGGCTGTTCATCCGGATGGTGTTTGCTGCCCTCATAGCGGCTGAGGCCATGGGCGAAACGCTCGTAAAGCGTGTGGGAGAAGCGGTTGAGTGGCGCGGAAAAGACAAACGAGAGCGACACCGAAATCGCCAGCGGAACCAGCCATTCGGGTAGCGCAACACTCGCGACAATCAGCCCGAACTCGCTGTAGTTTGTCAGGGCCAGCGAACTCAGGAAGCCGCTGCGGGCCCGCAACCGGAACGCCAGTAGCAGGAAAAAGAACAGGATGCCTTTGAGCGGCAGCACCAGGCCAGCGATGACCGCGAACAGGAGGGCCTCCCCATCGGGCAGGCCGCCAATGCCAATCTGCAGGAAGAACCCCACCAGAAAAACCTCTTTTACACTCCAGAGCGACTTGGAGAGTTCCTGGGATCGCGGATGATTCGCCAGCATGGCACCGAAAACCAGCGCGCCGAGCTCCGAGCTGAGGCCGACGGCCTCAAAGCCAAGCCCGCCGACAACGAGTGCCAGAAGCAGTCCCAGGAGCACCAGCAGTTCGTCGTGGCCGCTGGCATCGAGCAACCGGAACAGCAGAGGGCGAAGCAGGGGAAGTCCGAATACAATCAGGGCCCATTCGGAGGGCGTTTTACCAGCGGCCAGGCTCATGACAACCAGGGCGATCAGATCCTGCATGATCAGGATGCCGATGGCGACCCGGCCATGGAACGCCCGCAGTTCCCGTTTGGATTCAAGAACCTTGGCGGCCAGCACCGTGCTCGAGAATGACAAGGCGATGGCCAGCATCAGCGCGGTCGACCAATCGAGGTCCATCAACAGGTAGACACCGGGGGTAAATACCGCGCAGGTGATGCCAAAGTGCAGAAGGCTGCCGCCAATCACTTCCGGACTGACGATGGATCGGAGCTTCAGCTTCAGCCCCACGGTAAACAGCAACAGGAGTACGCCAAGATGCGCAATGTGCTGGAGAACGTCGGTCTCCTCGATCACCACACCGGTGGCTTCGGCGATGCCACTGAGCACAAAGCCGGCAGCCAGGTAGCCAACAAGAGGGGGGAGGCCAACAAGCTTGACCAGCAGGCCAAGGCCGAAGGCAAAGGTAATCCAGATCGCTTCAGGCATGGGATATCAGTTCGGACGTCAAAAGCACAATGGTTGTTAGGCTACCCTGTTTTGCGGTGCCCTTGTAGTCGCTGAAGGTGGAATGCGGAAACTATTGCTCAAATGAGCCTCACTCGACCGGCTGCCCGATAAAGGTCCGGAACAGTTCTGCGGATTCCGCCGGGGCCTCCACCATCGGTGCGTGGCCGATACCGTCCATCAGTTCCAGCCTGGCATTCGGGATTGCTGCTGCGAACACCTCGCCGTTTCGGTAGTTGATCACCCGGTCTTCCTTGCCCCAGATGATCAGGACCGGGGCCTGAATCCTGGTGATGGCATTGCGGAAGTCCGACTCGAAACCGGCATCACGAATGGCGGCAAAGATGACCTCGTTGATGTCTCGATTGGCGATGGCCCGCTCTTCCATCACGCCCATGATCGGCCAGGGCACAAAGGGCTCTTTCTCGAGAGCGAACTCCATGAGCCGCTCGAAGTCACCGGGCTTTTTGGGGATCAGGGGGTTGTCCCCCTCCATCACAAGATCCACCAGTTCGCTTTCATACTCGAGAATGCCCGCGGGGTCGAACAGCACCGCTGATTTCACTTTGCCGGGATAGTTGGCTGCATAGAGTGCGGTAATCGCACCTCCCATGGAATTTCCCATGATGTGGGCATCCTCGACCGACAGTGCCTCCAGAATCTTTGCGACGTAGCCTGCCTGATCTTCCAGGCGGTAGCCGATGTCGAGGGGCTTGCTGCTGTCACCATGCCCCGGCAGATCGATCGCATAGACATTGAAGTCGTCGGTCAGGTGGCCGGCCAGACGGGTCCAGTTGTCCTTGTTGGCCCCGAAGCCATGGATCATGACGATGGTGTCGCCTGCGCTCATTTCCTGGTTCCTGAGATAGGCGATGTCAAGGTTGCCCACTGCCACGCTCGCCGCCTCCAGACCCGCCGATGATCGTTCAAAATCAATCGCGGTCTGGTAGATGTCCTGACGAGAGCAGGCACTGAACAGCAGGGAAGCGGCCAGTATGATCAGCAGGTATACCGGTGACGGGCGGCGCATCGAAGGGACTCCTTTGGGCGATGTGGTCGGAACTTTGTGTCCGCAGTCTACCTTACTCTCGGGCCGGAGAATGGGAATTGCTTCCCCTGCCCGGCATAAAAAAAGACCCGGCCAACGGGCCGGGTCTCATCAGTGGGCCATTCACAGCGGGTTCGCCCGGAAACCAGGCCAACCCGGTCATTCGTCAGAAATTAACGCTTAACCCCAGTGAAGCGGTGCGCGGCAGGTTCGCCATGGCGCCATCGGGCAAACGTGAGACAATTTGCTGTTCATCGAACAGGTTGTCCACTTTCAGGAAGACATCGGCACTGGCGGTCAGTGCGTAGCGGCTGATGAAATCGACCAGGAACAGGGACTCGGTCTCGTCCAGTTTCGTGGCGGTGTTGTTGCATCCCGCGCTGACACACATCTCATCGACGTAGGTGGCCACAAGGTAGTTGTCCCAGCCACTCGGGTGTTCCATACCTGTCCGGAAGCTCATCTGGTTTTCCGGTACGTCCTTGAGTTGCTCGCCTTTTTTCAGACCCGAGGCGGCATTGTCCTTGCTGATTTCCGCCTGGGTATAGGTGTAGGTAATGCTGACCGGAAGGTAGAACTCGCCTGCCCGGGTACCGGTCTGGAGCTGGAACTCAATACCGGAAATTTCAGCCTCACCGGTGACGAAACTGCCCGAGGTGTCGCCATTGCTGCACGGAGAGCCTACCGAACAGTTTTCGGCCTTATTGGAGAAGTCGCTGTAGAAGCCGATCATTTCCGCGAAGAACGCATTGCCAAAGTACCGGAGGCCGGCCTCCCAGTTCTTGCTGGTTTCCGGCTCTTCGTTTGCCCTGGCGCCACCCCCGAGAGGGGAAAAACCCCGGTGCACGCCACCCAGAACCTGCCAGCTTCGGGCCAGGTCATAGGTAAAGGAAGCGCCAGGCAGGAGTTCAGCGCTGTCATTGGCGCGGGTGCTGTCGACGGTCGTGCGACCGGGGTCCGCGTATTGGGTGCGACCGGTTTTCACATCCTCGTAGCGCAGAGCTAGGTTGATATTGAGCTTGTCCGTCGCCTGCCAGGTGTCGAGTGCCCAGAAGCTCAGGGCTTCGCCGGTCTCAAAGCGATTATTGCTGCCGGTGGGGGCGACCGTGTTCTGGAACACCAGAGAACCGTTGACCTGATCATAAACATCGACCGGCTGGAAGCGATCCATTTCATCTTCGTGGTAACGGGCGCCGAAATCAAACTGGTGGCTGCCCATGTCGACATCAAAGTTTACCTGCACACCCTCGGACAGGTAGTCCCTGGCGTTGTTTTTGTAATCCAGGCCGCTGGCGTCAACTGTGCCGTCCAGAATACCCTGGGCATTGGCGTCGCCGCCGTTT
>LUMD01001016.1_pt1 | contig 13114 bp, 19 predicted proteins | sample 729651 | NCBI WGS metagenome assembly LUMD01 (sample SAMN03860272, study PRJNA289734) | marine metagenome | biome: seawater column; feature: ocean; material: water; isolation source: Red Sea water column Station 34 - depth 258m | place: Saudi Arabia: Red Sea | collected 2011-10-15 | depth 258 m | reverse complement strand
AATATCTGTGTAGCAGGATATAGAACCACATGTGCTTCAAAAGTTTTGGAAGATTTTATTGCACCATATACTGCTACTACTGTTGATAGATTACAGTCAGAAGACGCAATTATAATTGGAAAAACAAATCTTGACGAGTTTGCAATGGGCCTTAGTACTGAATATAGTGCATATGGAGAGAGTAAAAATCCTTGGAATATTGATTATGTTCCTGGTGGTTCATCAGGAGGAAGTGCAGTTTCTGTTTCTGCGAATGAATGTGTTGCTTCACTAGGTTCAGACACTGGCGGTTCTATTAGAAATCCTGCAAGTTTTTGTTCAGTAGTTGGCTTAAAGCCTACGTATGGGCTTGTAAGCCGTTATGGTCTAATTTCTTATGCTAATAGCATGGACCAAATTGGACCATTAACAAAGACAGTTAAGGATTCTGCATTTTTACTAAACATAATTTCTGGAATTGATCCTAATGATAATACTACAAGGGATGAGAAAAATCAGGACTATCTAAAAGATATTGATGTGGGTATAGAGGGTAAAAAAATTGGAATTGTGTCAGAAATGACAAGCAGTGAAGTGCTAAGTGATGAAGTTCTTAATTCCACTAAAGATGCAATTAAAACATTTGAAAGTATTGGTGCAAACTGTGAGAATATAGAATTACCAATGGTTCCTTATGCTGTTGCTGCATATTATACAATAACATCAACAGAGGCAGGAAGTAATCTTGCCAGATATGATAACATAAGGTATGGCTATGATTTTGATTCGGAAGGCTTTGAATTTAATTCATACATTTCACAAGCAAGAAACAAGCTTGGACCTGAAGTTAAAAGAAGAATGATCCTTGGTGGTTTTGTGCCATCTGCTGGTCATGCAGGCAAATATTTCCTAAAGGCATTAAAAATAAAATCTAAACTTGTTTCTGAATTAAAACCAATTTTTGATAAATTTGATTTTCTAATTTCTCCAACTGTTCCTATTCAGCCATTCAAATTTGGTGAGATTAAGGATCCCGTACAGTTCATGAAAATTGATTACAATACTGTAACATCAAATCTTACTGGAAAACCTGCAATATCTGTTCCCTACAAGATTGTAAACGGATTGCCAATTGGAATACAAATAATGGCAGATAGTTTCAAAGATCATTCTTTGTTGCAAGCAGCATATGCATTAGAAAAAACTGTAGAATTACCTGAGGTGCCAATCTAATGGCAAAGATTGGACTTGAGATACATTGTCAGTTGACAAAACTTGAAAGTAAATTATTTTGTTCCTGTAAGGCAGATTATAGAGAATTTGAATCTAATACAAACATTTGCCCAATTTGTATGGGAATTCCGGGTTCATTACCACTATTAAATAAAAAAGCAGTTGAAAAAGCTACACTAATTGCCATGGCACTTGATTGTGACACACCACCTCAAATCGCATTTTTTAGAAAAAACTATTTTTATCCTGACTTGCCAAAAAACTTTCAAATCACTCAGCTAAATGCTGATGGATATGATAAGACCAGTATTGGTTGGGAAGGTAAAATTACTGTAGATAACAAGAAAATACGAATAAGAAGAATACAGTTAGAAGAAGACCCTGGCAGACTGATTTATGAGGGTGCTACTGAAAGAACTAAGATAACCCTAGTTGATTATAACAGGGCTGGGACGCCATTAGTTGAGATTGTAACAGAGCCAGATTTTGAAAATCCACATCATGTAAGAAACTTTCTCAACATACTTTCAGATTTGTTAGAAAACTTGGATGTTTCTGATCCTGGACTTGATGGTGCAATGCGTGCTGATGCCAACGTTTCAATTGAAGGCGGCTCAAAAGTTGAAATAAAAAACATTAACTCATTTCATGATTTAGAAAAAGCGGTACATTTTGAGATAACAAGGCAACAAAGTCTTGCTGAAAGAAAAATCGAAGTTATTCAAGAAACCAGACATTGGGATGATAGACGAAAAATCACTGTTTCAGCAAGAACAAAGGAGGAAGAGGAGGAGTATAGGTACCATCTTGAAGCTGATGTTCCATGGGTTAACATTGGTAGCAAAGTAAAAAATGAATTACAGGCACATATGCCTGAAAGTATTAGCACAAAGAAAGAGCGGTATGTTACAAAATATGGTATTACATCGCAAGTTGCAGATATACTGGCATCAGACAAATATTTTTCTGAACTTTTTGAAAAAGCAAACAACGAAACAAATGCGAAGGATGTTGCGAATATAATTACCACGGATATTATGGGATTGCTTGATACGCGTGAAAAGCGTGAAATATCAAAACTAGAAGCGGGTCATCTTTCTGATTTGGCTGAGTCCATCAGATCAAATAAGATTACGAGAGCATCTGCAAAGTTAGCACTAGACGAGATTATAAAAAACGGTAAACCACTATCGCAGATAATTAATGATCTTAGTTTAGGTCATATTTCGGATGAAGCTATGTTATCTGATATTATAAACCAAGTCTTAAACGAAGAAAGAAAAGCAGCCGAAGATGCCAAACAAAATCCAGAAACAGTAAACTTTTTGGTCGGGAAAGTTATGCAAAAAACGCATGGAAAGGCAGATCCTGAATTAACATTAACCCTTTTGAAAAAAAATCTTGGTATTGAATTATAATTTTTCAACTAATTTTAAAATCTTAAATGCAGTTTCTTCAAACCTGGTTTTTCTTTCCATTGAGACCATTAAGATATCATTTTTTATTGGGAAACTCATTACAATAAGTTTCTCACGAAGTGACATTGAAAACTTTACCTTGCCAAGCTCATCATTAAATTCACTTCTCATTTTCACTCTAAGCGCAAGTTCCATGAATAGCATTTCATCCTTTTTTTCATCTTCTAATGCTTTTTTGTTAGAAACCATGCCACCAGCAATTAGCCTTCCTCTAGAGTTAATTATACCAGCAAATCTAATCTTAGAATCAGTCTTTTTAGCAGATTCACATAATTTTTCATAATCCATATTCAATAATTTCAAGTGATCTATTTATTGCGATCTATTTATCAATAATTACATGGAAAATGATTCTAGCATAACTGACTATTATAAAAAAACAGCAATGTTTTGGTCCGACATGATAGCAATGATGTCATCAAAGCCAACAGCACTAACTGGTGTAGGGCCTTTACGTACTCTTTCATCTAATTTAAAGAAAATTACAGCCGAGCTTACAGAGGCAAATAAGGAAATTGTAGAATTTAATAATTTTTTAATAGAATATTATAAACAACTAGCGGATACATGGTCAACTGCCCAAAAGGAAGTAACATCAAAAGCATCTGAACTACCACAAAATGAGGAGGGAACTGAAGCCTACAAAAGAGTCTGGATTGACATTTTTGAGAACAACTTTACTGGATTGTTTGATTCCAAAAAATTCTCAGAAAATTATAATGGACTTATTTCTAAAGAATTAGAACTTTTGAAAAGATGGAATGCTGTTACCGATGTAATGTTAAAATCTGCTAACTTACCAACAAAGCAGGAGATAGACGAAATCTACGAAGAGGTACATAACCTAAAGAATCGAATTTTTAAGCTAGAGTTGGATAAAAAGAAAGCTGAAAAAAATGCCAGAAAATAAATTTGATGCAAAAATTATTGGAGAGTTTTTGAATCTTGGTCGTAGCTTGGCTGAGGCGCCAATGTATCACATTTTTGATATTGACCCAAAGAAAAGCTGGGTCAGAAATTTACTTGAGCAGGGATTTGATCTTTATCTGATTGATTGGGGTACACCGTCTAAGATTGATAAATTTTTAGGATTTAATGAATACGTAAATGGTTACATGGATAATTGTGTAGATTTTGTTTGTAACGAATCTGATGTTGACAAAATATCAATTCAGGGTTATTGCACAGGCGGAACGTTGGCCACTGTATATTCATCACTTCATCCAGAAAGGGTTAAGAATCTAATCGCAACTGCACCAGTAATTGATGGGTGGAAAGATACAACAGTTGTAAGTAACATTGCAAAATTTTTTGATGTTGATAAATTAGTTGATACTGTAGGAAACATGCCACCAGAGTTTATTTACTATTGTTTTTCAATTTTAAAACCCTTTGAACAGGGTGTTGAAAAATACCTAAAATTTTTCAATAATATAGATAACGAAAAATTTGTTGATAGCTTTCTTAAAATTGAAAAATGGTTGGATGAAACCCCGCCTATTCCTGGGGAGCTTTTCAGGCAGTGGATAAAAGGTATTTATCAAAATAATCTACTAATACAAAATAAGATGTCTGTTGGGGGTAAATTGGTTTCATTAGAAAATCTCAACATGCCTGTTTTTACCCAAGTTGCTGTAGGCGATCATTTGGTTTCACCGGAATGTAGTATGCCACTGCATTATGCGGTTTCAAGTACTGATAAGATGTTGAAATTATATCCCACAGGACATGTTGGCATGATAGCTAGCTCGTTTAGCCAAAAAACTGTCTTGCCAGAGCTTGGTCAATGGCTCAAAGAAAGGTCATAAATAAAAAAAGTAGTCATTCACACTAGTATCTTGGTGTGAATGCGGTTATCCAAGACTGCATTACGCTTTTGTTAAGATCAGCAAAGGCTTTTGCATTCTCGTTGAAGGTCTTGATATTCTGACGGGTAGCATCAATTGTTGCGAGTGCTATCTTGGTTTGAACATCTTGAACCTTACCAATCTGTTCATTTGATTTGCGTACAGCATCTTCTGTTGCTTCTGGAAGAGCAGTGTTAATTCCTGTCTTGTTTGCAAATTCTCTTTGCAAAGCAATGCTGGATTCCACAACGTTCTGGAATGCTTCAGTGTATTCTTGCTGCAAGCTTGTAACAGATGTTTGGTAGTTTGGGAATGATTTTTCAGTAGATTTAATCTGTTTTTCGACAGTTTCTTCTACAGTTGCGAAAACGTCATTCTTTTCGGTTTTGTTTGATTCGTTACTCATGGTTTGCTATAATTGGTATTACTATATATATCTACTGGTAATGAATGGTTTTCATTACCTTTTATTACCATATTAGTTATTTTTAGCATTAACAGGAATGACAATAACTTGGACTAAATCGCCTTCATCTACAGTAAGAGCTTGTCTTTCAGCCTCAGGGATTGAGATTCTTCCGTTGCTACCAACAGTAGTCTTGAAAGCACCCCAAGAGAGAAAGTTAGGAATCATGTTTTGTAGATTGAACGGATTTTGGGCATTTGTCTGAAATGGGTTCATGTTTTTTGCAAAATCAGACTGTGCTTTTGATGCATTTTCTAGCCATTGCTTGAATAACTCAGCTGGATCGTATGGGTTTTTCTTTCCTTCCATTACCACTAGTAGGTATATTACCTTATAAAATGATCGCTAATTAAGAAAATCTGACACAATTTGAAAGAATGATTCTGGGTTTTCTACATATGGTGTATGACCGCATCCTATCATCTTGTAAAATCTACAATCATTAATTGTAGAAACAAAAGATTGTGCATATTCAATAGGGATTACAGGGTCATTTTCACCCCAAACAACCAGTGTAGGAGTTGTAAGCAACTGTAATTTTTCAGTAATTACCTGGGCATTGCTTAATCCTAATAAGGTTGACATAAAGGCCATCTTTGCATTTGGTAACTGCATTCTTGCCACAAATTTTGAGATGATTTTTTCATCTATATTCTTACTGCCAGACATAACTTGAAATGCATTCAAAGCCGAGTCTTTATTTGGATATAATGCAGCAGAAATGTACGCATTTAGAGCTGGTGTTGAATGTTTCATAACACCAGATGGTGAAACAAGAACAAGTTTTCTTACATCGACATTATGATTTATGATAAATTCGGCAGCAATTTGACCACCAAGTGAGGAGCCAATGATATTAAGATGATTAATCCCAAGTTTATCCACAAATTTGTATACAAATTCTGAAAAGTAATCTGTTGTGTAATCAACCATTGGCTTATCACTATACCCAAAGCCAATAAGATCCGGAACAATTACTCTGAATTTTTTGGCAAAAAGTGGTATTACATATTCCCACCTTTCAGCAGAAGCACCCAAACCATGAAGTAAAAGAAGAATATTTTCTGAATCCCCTTCCTCCAAATAATGTATTTTACTACCATTAATTTCAACTGATTTTTCAATCATATTTTGAATGACTATTATCTAATTAATAAGAAATAAGATGATATTCAGGCAAAATCTTCATATCAAGTTATTAAACATTAATCATTAATTAGTACATGAACATGGTTTTTTTCTATTTAGCAACTGGTGTAGTAGCGGGAATTTTAGGCGGTATTTTCCTTGTATCATTTTTCTATAATCCTGAAAGCCTGTTTATGCCACGCTAGTTTTTAATTTGAAATTATAATTCTTTACTAACCATTGGCAAAAATGCACCAGCATCAGATACAATTCCTAATGCCTGCCATGTGCCACGATCCATTAACTTTGTAACAGTTGGCTGGTTTATGTCGATAACTATTACTTTGACATTAGCAGGCAGCATATTTCCAGTTGCAATTGAATGTAACATTGTAGCCACCATTATCACCATTGAGGCATCTTTTAGGATCTCTTTGTATTTTTTTTGAGCCAGTGAAACATCAGTAATTACGTCCGGTAAAGGACCGTCATCGCGTAAGGATCCAGCTAAAACAAATGGAATTTTCTTTTTTACACACTCGTACATTATTCCTTTTGTTAGCTTTTTTGATTTTACCATTTTTTCTATAGATCCAGCTTTAAAGACGGCATTAATTGCATCCATATGATTTCTATGACCTCTTACAGCAAGTGTTCCATCACGAACATTCATTCCAAGTGATGTTCCGAGTGTGGCGTATTCTATATCATGAACTGCAAGTGCATTTCCAGCCAAAACTGCATCAATATATCCAGAATGAATAAGTGCTGAAACTGATTCAGCTGCACCTGTATGAATAATTGCAGGTCCACCAACTAGTACAATTTTACCACCATTTTTTTTGGTACGTCGTATATCCTCTGCAACTTTTTTAGCTATATGTTGTGTAGGTCTTTCGCTTGAACTTCCACTTCCCATAAATTGAAAGGCATTCATTCCTTTTCTGGGTCTCTCAGGAGGGATTATTTTGATTCCATTTTCTCCTACTACAATTTTATCACCTTTTTTTATCTGACGGATAGGAACACAGGTTGCTTTTTTTGCTTTAACAACAATACATTTGTCCATCATTATATCATCTACATCAATCCATTTGTTGTTAAGGAAAATTTGCGTTTGGTTGTTTGTAGTACTATAGAAATCATCAGGCATAACCATGTCTTTTGATGCAGAGGTCAGTTTCACATTTTTTTGAGTTTTTGATGTAGCACCTTGACGATAAACATAGTTCAAGATTCTGTCTAGGTTTTTTGCATTTTTTCCTGTTACAAGCAGTTTTGCATAACTTTCATCTTTTTTCTTTTTACCAACATGTATGTCTAAAACCTCAAACGACCCACCATGATCCATTATACCGTCAAAGACCTTTGTCAGGATTAGGGAATCTATAAGATGTCCTTGCAGTTCTATCTCCGATGAGAATTTTTTCATGTATTTATCTAAATTATTGGTAAGTAAAATGTTACGATAAAATAAATTGATTATATACTATACCGGGAGTGTAACCTCGCCATGATACTCCTTAATACTGTCTGATTTTAGTGAGGCTATAATACCAGTTTTTTCTTCATCAGATAGCCCTTGTGCAATTGTCTTTGCAATACCATTTTTATCACATAGCACAAGAATGTAGCCACCATCATCAGTTACAACAAACCCAGTTGCCCCATTTACAACCGAATACAGATTTTCTTCCCCAACTGGTTCCCAAACGTTTGTTTTGTTGTCTTTCAGTGCTAATGCAGGCATTGCTTTACCATTTGCAAACTTGTTAAGATATTCTCTTGAATCATTAACACGTTTCTGACCTACTTTTAGAGCCATGAAATACTGCATGATGTTTACTTGAGAGATTATTATTAATACATTATTCAATACTTTTTCTTACTATTGCCTTTTTTTCGTGGGTGACGACCACTCTTCTTTTTCTTTGGTTCGCTATAGTAATCATGTGAAGCTGCTTTCGGATTAAAAATGTTAATTATACTATTTTTGTTACTGTCTTCTTTTTTTTTAGTCTTTTTCTTTCCGGAACCAATAAAATCTCGAAAACCCATGCTAAATAAATAATGATTATCTATGATAAATGTATTCTAGGAATTAATTATTACGTAGTGAGTGGTTGAGTCTTGGCAGTATTTTTTTCTGTTGATGTAGGAAAAGATTCATCCAAGAGATTTAATGAGAGATTCTTAATATCACCATATGTACTTGTGATTGTATCAAGCGCCTCTTTCAAATTAGATGCTATATCACTAACATCCGAGGATTCCCTAGCGAGAGAACGTTCTAATTTTGCAAGTTCTCTAGTTGATTCTTGATGTCTTTTAGTAGCTTCGGCTGTAAGTTTTTCTGATGCACGTAGTTGTATTTTCGCTTTTTGAGTATTTGCTTCTTTACCAATAAGTGATGCTTTTAAGCCATAAGTTGCAATATCCGCATCTGTAGGATTTAATTTCGTAGTGACTTTAGTAATATCATTAATAGCCTTTTGAATTTCAAGAAGTTCTTTTTCCGTTTTGATGAATTTAATCTCATCTGCATTGGCTTTTGACTTTATATGAGTCAAATATGAAGATGCTCTTTTAACAACATCTTTTTTTTCTATTACGTTGATTTTCAACTGTTCCGACGAAGTTTTCTTCTTAATCAGCTTTCTTCGTGATGCAAAAATTGTATTTGTAACTGCATCAATATCTTTTTTCATATCATCAGCTATCTTTCTTACTTCAGAAGAAGAATTTAGGGCCTTTTTAACTCGATTAGCATCTATTTCACTAATATCATACCTTGGATTCATAATGTCATGAATAATTTTATCTACAATTGATTGGCGTTTTGAACGTTGGTTTGTAGAACGTTTATTTTTTCTACGTTTTTTAGCCATAAAACATGTTTAATTTACCCTATTTTTAAAGTTAAAAAATTAAAATTATGATGTATTAGGAAAACAAATTACTGATCATTCTAAAAATTTTGAAAGAATTTCGCGCAAATATTTGCTTTTAATTTCAATATCAGCAGTTTGAAAGAATGATCGCAATTTTTCCTTCGGGTATCCTTTATCACAATAATATTTTGCCTGAAAAACCATTTCAAGCTTATCGATTTCATGAACAAGTTTTGCCTCTTCTGATGAGACATTTTGATATTCATCCCAGATTTTATAATATGATTTAGAAACCTTGTTTGGAAGATCACTTAAAATTAGCTTCATTGCGAGGTTTTCTTTTTCATGCTTACTTTTTTTTGAAATTTTATCTGGTGTTAAATCACCTATGATTGATTCAGATAAATCATGTAGTAATGCCATTTTTATAATTTTTTCAGTGTCAAACTTGTGTAAATCAGAATAAATCATTGACATGATTGCAGTTGAATAGGTATGTTCTGCTACTGATTCAACGTTATCAATTTGAAACAATTTGAATTGCCGATATGCCAGGGTAGCTCAGCCCGGGAGAGCACTCGGCTGAAGACCGAGCCGTCGCGCGTTCAAATCCCGCCCCTGGCATAAAATAATAATAATATTTTAATATAGGACATTCCACTGTTTTTCAGATTTTCCATGAATAAAGATAAAACAAAAAAATCAAAAACAAAAAAATCTTCATCTAAATCTACAAAGACTAAAACTAAGCGTGCATCTAAAAGTAAAAAATTAAAAAATTCTGAACTTTTTGAAGATAATGGAGTGATTGTGGTTGATGATGATTTAATGGTGGATAAAGAAAAAGAATTAGAAGAGCGTAGAGCATTTTTAGAAGAAGCACGTTCTCAGGATTCATCTGATTGAATTTTACATAAATCTTTATTGATTTCTAGGCGCATCTAAAATATGCGCGCATTATGTTTGATTAGAACTAAGCCTGGTGTTGTTGATAATGTAGAAAAAACACTTTTTTCAAAAAAATATGGTATTATAAAGGAAATAATGCCAGTAACTGGAAGGGCTGATATTTGTGTTCTTTTACAAAGCTCCATTGATAAAATAAATACTACTGTGATTGATTTTAAAAAAATTAAAAATATAGTTTCGACAGAAACATTAATTGAATTAGAGGTGGATATGGGTTGGTAAAAGCTGTAGTGTTAGTACAATCACCAAAAAAGCTTATTGCTGTTAAATTAAAGCGAGTTAAGTCAGTTTATGAATCTTTTCCAGTTAGTGGACAATTTGATGCTGTTGCAGTGATAGAAGTAGAAAATTTATCTGAAATTAAAGATGTTACTACTGAGATTCAAAAAATATACGGTGTTGAAAGGACAGAAACAATGGTACAGGTTCAATGATAAAGAATTTACGTGAGTGATAATATAGATAATCATGAATGTTAAAAAAGTTGGAAATGTAATTCTAGCAGTTAAAGATCTAAAAAAATCAGTTGATTTTTATAGCAACATTTTAGGTATGCCGATTAAAAATATGCGTTCTAACTGGGTTGATCTTGGACAAAGTGGTGCCTTACTTAGTCTTCATCCTGCTTTGGAATCTGAACCACACTCTGGCACTTCAGTAGATAATGGAATTCTGATCGGTCTTGTAGTTGGTGATGTCGAGTCAGCGGTAAATGAATTAAAATCTAAAAATGTCAAAATACATAGAGACATTCAAGAACGTGAAGCCGGAATAAATGCAATTATACTTGATCCTGATGGTTACATGATTTCGTTATTTGAACCAATTTTTACCGCTGAAAAAAATATACAATCAGGTGGTTATATTGGTTTTACACCAGCTTGATAATTTAATATTTTTATAATTAATTTTTAAAACATTATTTAGTTTCTTAATTATAAAGAAATTATAAACCTAGGTTTTTTTTGGTATTTTTTCTTCTAATTTCTTTTTTAATTCTATGTTTTCCTTTAGAATTTTTTTATTTTCATCTTTAAGTATAGCAATAGAATTTTTTCTTGAATGAATAGGATGTCCTGGTGGAATTAACGTATTTGGTGACATGTTAAGAAGACCTTCTGCCATTTTATGGTACATTTCAGTAAAATCTTGCAGCTTAGGATTAAGTGCTGCATTATCAGCAGACAACTGTTGTTTTAACATTGATGGATTTATTAGACCGCTTGGAAGGTTCGCGCTAGGAGGATAACGTAACGCATCTGGTGTCAAGAGAGAAAAATCTGTTGTTTCATCATAGATGCCAAAAATACTTTTTTTCATCAAATCATTCATATTTTTTAAGTAAATTGGGCATATTTGTTCTTTAGTGTTACTTACCGAAGCAACAAGATAAGATACACTCAGTTCTTATGTATTAGTCAAATATTTTTGTATATTAGAAGGTCTTATCAATTAGTTCTGATCGCCGATCCTTATAGCGATCATAGATACTTGAAAAAAAATGATGCATGGTTTAAAACGAAAATGTCTAAAATGTAAAAAGGACATAGAACCAATGGATTTACATAAAATTGTAATGTATGTTGTTCAAGACGAGTTTACTGATCATTACTATGAACATATAGAATGTCCTGATAAATTTACTGTTTAACTTACATATCCGTAAATTGGATAACGTTTACCTGAATTTCTATAACGATATTTCCATCGTGCTTCACTTAGAATTTGTTTTTTAAAATTTTTTTGAGTTGTTGGATGAATTTTTTTGTATACGTCTGCACCAATTAAAATCTGTTGTGGCTTTGCCATATTCTGTATTTTGGCAGCCATATTCATTGCTGGGCCCAAGATATCAACATGAGATTTTTGTTTATCAGATCCATAACGAACTATCATATTCATACCAAAATCTAAACCCACTTTGATGTAGAGAGGAGGATAATCATACTCATTTAAAATTGGGTTTATGCCCTTTTCCATAATCGCAATCATATTTTTTGCACATTCTATAGCTTTATCAGCAGCTAAAAGAGTACTGACATCAATAAAGTAACCGATAACTGCATCACCTACAAATTTCAAGGCAAATCCATTATGTTGTTTTATAGAAATAGCCATTTCCTGAGCAAATGAACTAATAATTACAGCTACTTTTTCTTCGGGCATTCTTAATGTGATATCAGTAGAGCCAACAAGATCAACATACATGACAACCATGGGCAATTTTTCAGAAACATGTTTTCTTAAAAATAAATCGGATTCATCCACCGTAGCTTCATATTCAATTCCCTTTGTTATTGAATTCAAAATTCTTACTTGTGATTCTGGTTTATCATCTAATTGTTTATCATCTAATTGTTTATCATCTAATTGTTTATCATCTAATTGTTTATCATCTAATTGTTTATCATCATTTAATCCATTTTTTTCATTCATTTTTAACACATCATTCCAATGGAAAATCTATACCACATGACAGGCATTTACCTCTTTTTCCTTTATATTGATTATCATAATATTCAACAATTTTCGTTTTACAAAATTCACAAGTAATAATTTTCAACTATTCTCAATAATGTGTAAATATTAAAAACCATTCTTTTTAGATTAGGAATTTATGTAGCAATTTATCAATTAGGTTAATGAGATTAGGCATTAAAACTGATGATCAATTTCTAGTTAATTAAATGAAAAAAATGAACAAATTCAGCATATTTTTACTGATAAAATTAAAAATTTGGCAAGAAAATATTTGATAGATGTTATGTTACAGGATGGTAGTGTAAAAAAACAAGAAACATTTGATGCACAAAAAATAGAGCCGTTATTCAAAAACATTGGAGAATGTTTGAATGGTTGGATGTTGAGAGGAATATCAAGTACAAACAATGAAGGTCTTAGAAGAAACTTCATAAAACTAGATAAAATAGTGGAAAACTGCCAAATTTCATTACATTTGTCATTGCAGTATCATGTGTTATTGTTTTATCAACCAAATTATGAGGTTATGAAAAAACAGAAGGAATTATCTGATTTTATGGATGAAACAAAAAAACGTGAAGAAGATCTTACCAAAAAAAGTGATAAAATTATTCTTAAAAAATTAAGGGAAGAAGGCTACAA
>LUMD01000322.1_pt1 | contig 13132 bp, 9 predicted proteins | sample 729651 | NCBI WGS metagenome assembly LUMD01 (sample SAMN03860272, study PRJNA289734) | marine metagenome | biome: seawater column; feature: ocean; material: water; isolation source: Red Sea water column Station 34 - depth 258m | place: Saudi Arabia: Red Sea | collected 2011-10-15 | depth 258 m | reverse complement strand
GTCTGCAGCAGCTCTGGCGCAATCCGGGCATCGGTGGCAATAAACCCGAGCATGGTCGCCATGTTCGGGCGAATCATCCCCGCGCCCTTGCTGATGCCAGAGATGGTGACCGTGTGACCGTCCAGCTCAACCTGACAGGAGGCGCCTTTTGGGCGAGTGTCCGTGGTCATGATGCCGCTGGCGGCCTCTGCCCAGCGGTTCTCGGCGGTGTTCGCCAGGGCGTCTGGAAGGGCACCGACAATCTTCTGCACCGGCAGCGGCTCGCCAATCACGCCCGTGGAAAACGGCAGGATCTCCGCTTCGGCAACGCCCGCCTGGTTTGCCAGAGCCTGGCAGCAGGCCACGGCATCCCGCATGCCCTGCTCACCGGTGCCGGCATTAGCGTTACCGGTATTGATCAGCAGATACCGGGGCGAGGTCTCGGCCAGATGTCGGCGGCTGAGAGTAACCGGTGCCGCGCAGAACTGGTTTTTCGTGAAAATCCCGGCAACCCGGCTTTCCGGGGCCAGCTCAAATACAACCACGTCCTTCCGTCCCGGCTTCTTGATGCCTGCACTGGCTATACCGATCTTGACTCCCGCCACCGGGTGAAACTCAGGTAAGGTTCCCGGACCTACCGCCATTCTGCCACTCCTCTTGTCTGGGATTGCGCTCGAAGTACCGCCCAACCCGCTGGAAAAGAAAAAACCCGCAGCCCACCAGTCGTGGCTGGCAGATTGCGGGTTCCGATGGTGCAGTCAGTATTCTGTATTAGCTGACCTTGCCATGACACTGCTTGTACTTCTTGCCGGACCCGCAGGGGCAGGGTTCATTTCGACCCACCTTGCGCTCCTGTCGAACGAAGGTTTCGGGGGTCGACTGGCGGGAATCGTCGGCGTTGCCCTCGCCCTGACTCTGGGCCGTGGCGCTGGTCTCATCGTGGCGCAGGCGAGCCTTGGCAAGCTCTTCTTCCAGTTCCTGCTTGCGACGGCGCTCGACTTCTTCCATTTCTTCACGGCTCTGGACACGAACATGACAGAGCACCCTGGTGACGTCCCGCTTCATGGTATCAAGCATGGTTTCAAACAGGTTGAACGCCTCGCGCTTGTACTCCTGCTTGGGGTTCTTCTGGGCATAACCCCGCAGATGGATGCCCCGGCGCAGATGGTCCATGTTGGAAAGATGCTCTTTCCAGAGGGTATCCAACACCTGCAGGAATACCTGCTTCTCGAACTTGCGCATGGCCTCAGAGCCGGCGATTTCTTCCTTGGCTTCGTAGGCGGCGACAATCTCGTCCAGAATCTTCTGGCGCAGGTTTTCCTCATACAGCTTGTTATCTTCTTCCAGCCACTTCTGAACTGGAAGATCAATGGCCATCTCGGACTGGAGCTGTGCTTCCAGACCAGTGATGTCCCACTGTTCGGGCATGCTCTGGGGCGGGATGTATTCACTGATCAGCGAATCGACAACGTCCTCCCGGATGGTCTTGACCATGTCCGAGATATCGTTTGAGGACATGACCTCATTACGCTGGTCGTAGATGACCGTCCGCTGATCGTTGGCCACGTCGTCGTATTCCAGCAGCGTCTTCCGCATATCGAAGTTGCGGCCTTCGACCTTGCGCTGGGATTTCTCGATCGCATTGGTCACCATACGGTGTTCAATGGCCTCACCCTTTTTCATGCCCATTGCCTGCATCAGGCTCTTGACCCGGTCAGGTGCGAAGATACGCATGAGGTTGTCTTCCAGGGACAGGAAGAACCGTGAGGAACCGGGATCGCCCTGGCGACCGGCACGGCCACGAAGCTGGTTATCAATCCGGCGGGATTCGTGACGCTCGGTACCAATGATGTGCAGGCCACCGGCCTCAAGAACCTGATTGTGGCGCTCGGTCCATTCCGCCTTGACCCGGGCAACCTCCTCTTCCGAGGGATTCTCCATGGCGGCGACTTCGTGCTCCCAGTTACCGCCGAGTACGATATCGGTACCACGACCGGCCATGTTGGTGGCGATGGTGACTGCGCCCGGCCGGCCCGCCTGGGCAATGATATGGGCTTCGGATTCGTGCTGCTTGGCATTCAGGATCTTGTGTTCGATCCGCGCCTTCTTGAGCAGCACAGAAAGAAGCTCGGAAGCCTCGATAGACGCGGTACCCACGAGGATCGGGCGCCCTTCGGCGGTGACATCCTTGATCTCATCAATGATCGCGTGGAATTTCTCTTCCTGAGTCAGATACACCAGATCGTTGTAGTCAGTCCGCTGAATCGGCTTGTTGGGCGGAATGACCACCACGTCGAGGCCGTAGATCTGACGGAATTCGAAAGCTTCGGTGTCTGCGGTACCGGTCATGCCGGCCAGCTTGTCGTAAAGCCGGAAATAATTCTGGAACGTCGTGGACGCGAGAGTCTGACTTTCGGCCTGGATCTTGACGCCTTCTTTGGCCTCAACCGCCTGATGCAGGCCTTCGCTCCAGCGGCGCCCCGGCATGGTACGGCCGGTATGCTCGTCCACGATGACCACCTGGCCGCCCTGAACAATGTAATCCACGTCTTTCTGGAACAGATGGTGGGCCCGCAGTGCCGAGTGCACGTGGTGCAGCAGGCTGAGGTTGGCCGCTGAATACAGGCTCTCTCCTTCCTTCAGAAGGCCACGCTCAAGCAGCAATTCTTCAACTTTCTCGTGACCGCCCTCGGTCAATTCCACCTGGCGGGATTTTTCGTCGATGGTGAAGTCGCCGGTAGGCTCACCCTCTTCAGGCACCTCACCTTTTTCCAGGCCCGGAATCAGCTCATTGATGGCCTGGTACAGTTTTGAACTGTCCTCAGCCGCACCCGAGATGATCAGCGGCGTTCTGGCCTCATCGATCAGGATCGAGTCCACTTCGTCCACGATCGCGTAGTTCAGCCCGCGCTGGACCTTGTCCTCGGTACTGAACGCCATGTTGTCACGCAGATAGTCGAAGCCAAATTCGTTGTTGGTACCGTAGGTAATATCCGCCTGATACGCCGCGCGCTTTTCTTCCGCCGGCTGGCCCGAGGCCACTACACCCACCTGCATGCCCAGGAACCGGTAGAGCTTACCCATCCACTCGGCATCACGGCGGGCCAGGTAATCGTTCACGGTAACCACGTGGACGCCTTTGCCGGGCAGCGCGTTCAGATACACCGCAGCAGTGGCAACCAGAGTTTTACCCTCACCGGTTTTCATTTCCGCGATACGGCCTTCGTGCAGGGTGATACCACCGATCAGCTGGACGTCGTAATGGCGCATTCCCATAACGCGACGGCCTGCTTCACGCACGGTCGCGAAGGCTTCAGGCAGCAGGGCGTCGAGGGATTCGCCTTCATCAAGCCGGCGACGGAACTCCGCGGTCTTACCTTGCAACTCGGAGTCGGACAGATTGCCATACTGCTCTTCAAGCTCATTGATGCGTATGACAGATTTACGCATTCTCTTGATTTCTCTGGCGTTTTTACTGCCGAACATCTTAGTTGCAAGCTTTGTGAACATAGACCACTGCTTCTTTGATTAAACGGAGGAAGCCGGCATTCTAACCTTATTTTGTAACAGGACAAAAGGCAGGCCTCACACAGGCGCAAGAAGTCGCCGGTGAGGCACCGGATTCACAGATAAAAACCGGCCCGGAGCCGGTTGACGGAGAGATTGTGAAAGCTGCGGCGCCGGGACCGGATCAGCGGCTGGCACGCTTGATGTAGGTTTCCGGGTTTTCAGACTTGCCATTCCGAATGACTTCAAAATGCACATGAGGACCGGTGGAACGCCCGGTACTGCCCATCAGCGCGACTACCTGGCCCTTCTGAACAACATCACCCACTTCCACTTTGATCGTCTTGCAATGAGCATAGCGGGTGATCAGACCATCGCCATGATCGACTTCAACAAGGTTACCGTAGCCATACCGCTCGCCGGCATAGGTCACCACACCGCCCGCAACCGAGATAATATCGCTGCCATCCTTACCGGCCAGATCAACCCCGGCATGCCAGGTACGCTTGCCGGTAAACGGATCGGAACGGTAGCCGTACTTGGAGGACAGCCAACCCCAGGTTATCGGGCGACCTTCAAGGTACAGTTCGTCCTCAAGCCGTTTGCTGGATGCCAACTGGTCGAGCAAACGAAGTTGCTGTTCACGGTCTTCGATTCGCCATTCCATCTCCTCGATCATGCGGGTCAGCTCGGGCGCGGAGAAGGAATCGCCGGACAAGGCATCCTCCGGGCCACCCACCGCAGCAGGCTGATCGAAGTTGAATTCATCGCTGGCCACCAGGCCGGATTCCACAAAACGCTGGCCCAGGGCATCCAGGCGCAATAACCGGCCCTGAATCTCGCCCAGGCGCAGAGTCAATGCATCTACCTGTTGCTGGACGTTCTCCTCAATGTTGGCCAACTCCGCCTTCTGCTCTGCCAGCTTCAGCTGCCACTCGGCCACCAGTTCGGCGTTGGTGGGCTCCCTGGCCTCTACCTGCTCAATCGCCGTCTGGTAACCTGCCCAACCCGCGGCAACCAGCAGGGAAAGCACCAGAAACAGCAAAGCAACAGCAAGCGTACTGTTGATAGACAACACCCGGGATTTTCCGTGGTGTTTGCCAACGAAAATAATGTTCATATCATCATCAGGTTTCATCGTTGAGCCGCAACCGCATCCTGTAGTGTTGCGCCCCGGAAAAATCCGAAGGGGGTCTGCCATCCTTTGGCAACAGCTACATACTGAAAAAATTGCAGCGCCCGGTAGACATACTCATTTATCACAATGTAAAACGAGTGTAATACAGGCACTACGCATAAACCGTGCCGAAGTGTAACCAATCGTAAACGGAGCCGTCGAGTAAAAACGCCGCCATGAAACGCAAAAGCGAGCAAAAAATGACCTTCGACAAGCTGGGCAAGACCCCGGTACTCAAGGATCTAGTGGCAAAGGCCGAACTTCACCGACAGGCAGAGGCAGAAGTTCTCGCAGCCCTACCGCAGGATCTGGTTAAGGGCACACGCTTTGTCAGCTGCAAAGACGGCGAACTGGCTCTGACAGCCGAAACCGCCGGGAAGGCCAGTCAGATCCGGTTCCGCCAGCACGAGATCATGGAAAAGCTTAGAGAGAACGAACTCTTCCGGTTCGTCTGGAAACTGAGGGTCAAGGTTGCGCCACCACGGTTCCGGGAAAAACCGGTGTTCAAGAAGGAGCCCTTGAGTAAAGAAAATGCCCGGCTCCTCAAAGAGGAAGCCGGGCACACGAAGGATAAAGCATTACGCGAGGTTCTCGAAAAACTCGCTAGCCACGTCCGGGATTAAAGCGTCCGGCTTTACCCCGCCGCCAGCACAGGCTTCATGTAGGAAATCGGGGCAGTGGCCTCATCATCAAAGGTAACCACTTCCCAGGCATCCTCTTCTGCCCTGAGCTTGCGCAACAGCTTGTTGTTCAGATCGTGACCGGATTTGATACCGCGGAACTCACCAATCAGGCTGTTACCCAACTGGTAAAGGTCACCGATGGCATCAAGCAGCTTGTGCTTCACGAATTCATCGTCATAGCGCAGACCGTCTTCGTTGAGGATCTTGTAGTCATCCACAACGATAGCGTTATCCACACTGCCACCAAGGGCGAGGTTCATGGCACGCAATTTTTCGATGTCACGCATGAACCCGAAGGTCCGTGCGCGGCTCACTTCCTTGACAAAGGAAGTGCTGGAAAAATCAACGGTTGCGGTCTGGGCGCGGCCTTTGAACACCGGGTGATCAAAGTCGATTCCGAAGCTGACCTTGAAGCCCTCGAAAGGCAGCAGGGTCGCTTTCTTGTCGCCTTCCTCAACCGTAACCTCACGCTTGATGCGGATAAAACGCTTGGCCGCATCCTGCTCGGCAATACCGGCGGATTGCAGAAGAAACACAAACGGACCGGCAGAGCCGTCCATGATGGGCACTTCCGCGGCGCTAAGCTCGACGAAACAGTTATCAATCCCGAGACCAGCCATGGCCGAGAGCAAATGCTCAACAGTCGCCACACGGACACCGTCTTTTACCAGCGTCGTGGACAGCATGGTCTCACCCACATTTTCCGCAGAAGCACGAATCTCAACCATCGGGTCCAGATCGGTACGGCGGAAGATGATACCGGAGTCCACCGGGGCGGGCTTGAGGGTCAGATAGACCTTCTCACCCGAGTGCAAGCCAACACCGGTGGCACGGATGGTGTTTTTAAGTGTCCGTTGTCTGATCATCGGTACATAATTCCGTCACAAAAAGGCGATATTCTAGGCAAAAATCTGCCCGGAGAATATCAGAAAATAAGACTGAATACCATTTAACCAATCCGTTGTTGCCGAATGTTCATTCAGCGCGCAACTATTGGCAATCGGTGCACGTATTCACCGGTTTTCGGGTTCCATATTTCGATGACAAACCGGAACCGGATCACAATTGCACCAGATTATCAGTCAGCCTGACGACGGAGGAATGCGGGAATATCGAGATAGTCGACACCCTGTTCCTCGCTGTCCTTGCTCTGGTCGATAGCTACGTTCCCGTGGGAAACGGCCCGGCGACGCAGAACAGCAGGACGATCCAGCTGGTTGTAATCGGTTTTGCCGTCCAGGGTGCGGGTGTTGTCCACCACCTTGGTCGGCTTCTCGCGATCACCGCCCAGACCGGTCGCAACAACCGTTACCTTGAGTTCGTCGGTCATCTCCGGATCAATGACGGTACCAACAACCACCGTGGCAGAATCAGACGCAAACTCACGCACAATGTCGCCAACCTCGGAGAATTCGCCCAGGTTGAGGTCCATGCCGGCGGTGATGTTGACCAGAATACCTTTGGCACCCTGCAGGTTGATGTCTTCCAGCAGCGGGCTGCGAACGGCCGCTTCGGCGGCTTCCCGCGCACGGTTTTCGCCGGTCGCGCGAGCTGTGCCCATCATCGCCATACCCATTTCGGACATGACGGTCTTCACGTCGGCAAAGTCGACGTTGATCATACCGTTGCGGGTAATCAGGTCGGCGATGCCCTGAACCGCACCCAGAAGCACGTCATTGGCGGCGGCAAAGGCGTCCAGCAGGCTGGTTTTCTTGCCCATCACGGCCAGCAACTTCTCGTTGGGGATGGTGATCAGGGAGTCGACGCTTTCTTCCAGCTCTTTCAGACCGGATTCGGCAACGCTCATGCGCTTGCCACCTTCGAACATGAACGGCTTGGTGACCACGGCAACGGTCAGAATGCCGAGCTCACGGGCCACTTCCGCCACGATCGGCGCAGCGCCGGTACCGGTGCCACCGCCCATACCTGCGGTGATGAAAACCATGTCCGCGCCCTTGATGGCCTCGGCAATGCGATCACGATCTTCCAGGGCGGACTGACGACCAACCTCCGGATTGGCGCCGGCACCCAGCCCCTTGGTGATGTTGCCACCGAGCTGAATGATCTGGCGCGCGTCCATATCGGTCAGCGCCTGCGCATCTGTGTTGGCGCAGATAAATTCCACACCTTCGATGTCGCTGTTAAGCATATGGCGAACGGCGTTACCGCCACCACCGCCTACACCGACGACTTTAATGACAGCGTTTTGCTGGACATTATCGACGAGTTCAAACATTTCCCCTACTCCTTCGTGCTGTTTTCAGCCCTTGTTCCGGGCTGTTTGTTCGAGATTGTGTTTTCGAGATACCTTCGTGTACTACCCACCCGGTTCCGTCAGAAATGACCGGTAAACCAGGCTTTCATGCGCTCAAACAGCGAGGGTGCATCTTCACCCTTGAGCACCGGTGCCCGCCCCAGGTCCATCTGGCGGAAACCATGAATCAACAACCCGACGCCGGTGGCGTAGATGGGGTTATTGACTACCTCCGTCATGCCGGAAACTGCCTGCGGACAGGCCAGCCTTACCGGCATGTGGAAGATCTCTTCGGCCAGTTCCACCACCCCTTCCATGGTGGACGAACCGCCGGTTATCACGATGCCTGCCGGAATCAGATCCTCGAACCCGGACCGGCGCAATTCTGACTGCACCAGGGTGAACAGCTCCTCGTAACGCGGCTCCACCACCTCAGCCAGGGCCTGCCTGGACAGATCCCGCGGAGCGCGATCGCCCACACTGGGCACCTTGATGGTTTCATCCGCGCCGGCCAGCTGGGTCAGGGCGCAGGCATACTTGATCTTGATTTCTTCGGCGTTCTGCGTGGGTGTGCGCAGTGCCATGGCAATGTCGTTGGTGACCTGGTCGCCGGCGATCGGAATTACCGCCGTGTGTCGAATCGCACCGCCGGTAAACACGGCAATGTCGGTGGTGCCGCCACCGATATCGACGACGCAGACCCCAAGTTCCTTTTCGTCTTCGGTGAGGATGGCGTGACTGGAAGCCAGCTGCTCCAGGATGATGTCATCCACCTCGAGGCCACACCGCTTGACGCATTTCTCGATGTTCTGGGCGGCATTCACCGCGCAGGTCACCAGGTGAACCTTTGCCTCCAGGCGCACACCGGACATCCCCATGGGTTCCTTGATGCCTTCCTGGCTGTCGATCACGAACTCCTGGGGCAGAATGTGAAGGATCTTCTGGTCTGCCGGAATCGCGACCGCCTGGGCGGCATCAATCACCCGGTCAATGTCGGCCTGGGTGACTTCACGGTCACGGATGGCAACGATCCCGTGGGAGTTCAGGCTCTTGATATGGCTGCCCGCAATGCCCGCATACACCGAGTGAATGCGGCAACCGGCCATCAACTCTGCCTCTTCCACAGCGCGCTGAATGGCCTGGACGGTGGTTTCGATGTTCACCACCACTCCACGCTTGAGGCCCCGGGAAGGGTGAGAGCCAATGCCCACCACTTCGATGGTGCCGTCCATCTTGCGCTTGCCGACAATCGCAACCACCTTGGAGGTTCCGATATCGAGGCCGACAATCATGTTTTCCGTTTCAACCGATGACATGTGTTCCACCAAACCGTAGGTCTGAATTAACCGTTGCTATGATTTTGGGCTGGAGGCTGTCTCGACAGCTTTCCATTTGACCGCCACACCATTGGTGTAACGGGCATCCACCCGACTGACTTCGTCCGACCGTGCTGCCAGCCGGTTTTCATAAACCGTGATAAACCGCTCGAATCGCTGCTCCACCTGATCCCGGCCAAGCACCACTTCGATGCCATTGGCCAGCTGCAGGGTCCAGGCGCCCCGGTGCTCCAGGGCCAGGCCAGAAAATCCCAATCCCCGGGCGACCAGCTTGTCACTCATGGTCCGCGCCATATTGATCACATCCCGCACCCTTTCATCCGGCCCCGCGAGTCTCGGTAACCGCCCCGCCACTTCCGGGTTGGACGGCGCGAACAATTCTCCAGTCCGGCTGACCAGGCGCCCGTCGGTCCAGTAAGCCAGGGGCTTTTTTTCCCGGATATCGATCACCAGCCGATCCGGCCAGACCCGGCGCACGGCAGCGGACTCAACCCAGGGCCGGCGCTCCAGGCTTTCCTTGATTTCTGAGAGGTCCGTGGCGAAATAGCTCTTGCCGATCCAGTCGCCAGCCGCACGTTCAATAGCCACCCGGCTGTCGCCCACGAAATCCCCTTTTACATCCACCGCCAGGATCTGCTGATCCATGGCCCCCAGCACCTTTCCGGTGCCCCAGGGCACCAGCGCGGCCAACAATACAATCACGGCGCCCATGCCCACCTGAAGCCAGGGCACGGCCGCCAGCACACCTTTCAACACTCCAAACCGGTCCCGCTCAGGACCAAGGGACGTTGCCCCCCGGCGTCGCGGGGGCTCGGACGGTGTCGCCCGGCTCCGGATCAGCAGTGTTTCAAGCATCGGCGCCCTCCAGGGTGTCCTTCAGTATCCGGACCACCAGCTCTTCGAAACTGATGCCTGCCGCCTTCGCTGCCATGGGCACCAGGCTGTGGTCGGTCATTCCGGGCACCGTGTTGACTTCCAACAGCCAGAACTGACCGTCGCTGTCCTGCATGATGTCAACCCGCCCCCAGGTCCGGCAGCCAACAACCCGAAACGCATCCAGAGCCAGGTGCTGGAGGCGAACTTCGTCCTCGGGTGCCAATCCACAGGGAATCTGGTATCGGGTGTCGTCCGCCAGGTACTTGGCGTCATAATCGTAAAAAACGTGCTCAGTGCTGGCACTCAGACCGATGGCCGGAAGCGCCTGATCCTGCAACAGACTGACGGTGAACTCGGGCCCCTCGATCCATTCCTCCACCAGCACAAGGCTGTCCAGCGCGGCCGCAGCTTCGTACGCATCTGCCAGCTCGGCGGCGGTATGCACCTTCCGGAGGCCGCAACCTTCGAAGACGTACTTCGTTCTGAGCTTGTCCATGGCCAGGGCGGAGGCCAGAACCTCACTGCCGGTATACGGAATCCCGGCCTGCGAAAGGATGGCCTGCAAGGTACCGTCCTCGCCGCCCCTGCCATGCAGGGCAATAAAGACACGATCAAATTGCGGATTATCGACCGTTTTCAGAAGACAGCCTTGAACGTCCTCCGCGTAGGCATCCACGCCCGCAGATACCAGTGCTGCCAGTACCGCCTTGCCGCTTTTCAGGGACACTTCCCGCTCTGCGGAATCGCCGCCCATGAAGACAGCGACTCGTCCGAGGGCCCTTACGAGCTCGGGATCTGCCTGATAGGCCTGCGTTTCGTTATGATGCATATCACTCACCCGCAATCACTCCCGCGGCCGCCAGCCGCGAAGCCACACCGCCAATATCGCCTGCTCCCTGGGTTATCAGCAGGTCACCATCCTTCAGAACATTGGCCAACAGGGCTTCGATCTCCCGGTTATCCTCGACGAAGACCGGCTCCACCTGCCCACGCTGGCGAATACTGCGACACAGGGCCCGACCATCGGCACCCGGAATCGCCGGTTCGCCGGCGGAATACACGTCCATCAACAGCAACGCGTCCACTTCGGAGAGGACCCGAACGAAGTCTTCGTAAAGGTCTCGTGTCCGGGTAAACCGATGCGGCTGGTAAAGCATGACCAGGCGACGGTCCGGCCAGGCATCGTGTGCCGCGCGGATTACTGCCTCCACTTCCGTGGGGTGATGACCGTAATCGTCTACCAGCGTTACTGTACCCTTGGGTGTCTTGTAATCGCCGTAAACCTGGAACCGGCGCCCGACACCGGCAAAACCAGCCAGCCCGCGGCAGATGGCGTCATCGTCAACGCCTTCGTCCGTGGCCACGGCAATGGCCGCCAGCGCGTTCAGTACGTTGTGTCGGCCCGGCATTTTCAGCTCGACGGTCAGATCACTTCTCCCGGCCGGACGCTTCACCACAAAGTGGGTGCGCAGACCGTCAGAGTGGATGCCTTCGGCACGGTAGTCCGCGTCCGGGTTGTCAATGCCGTAAGTAATGATCGCCCGGGAAATCCGGGGAATGATTTCCTGAACGTACCCATCGTCTACGCACATCACCGCGATGCCATAGAAAGGAAGGTTGTGCAGGAAATCCACAAAGGTCTGCTTCAGTTTTTCAACATCGCCGCCATAGGTATCCATGTGGTCGGCTTCGATGTTGGTCACCACCGAAATCACCGGCGTCAAATGCAGGAAGGAGGCATCGCTCTCATCGGCTTCCGCCACCAGATAACGGGATCCGCCCAGCTGGGCGTTGGTACCGGCGCTGTTCAACTTGCCGCCAATGACAAACGTGGGGTCCAGACCCGCCTCGCCCAGAATGGATGCAATCAGGCTTGTGGTGGTGGTCTTGCCGTGGGTTCCGGCCACGGCAATGCCATGACGGTAGCGCATGATTTCCGCCAGCATTTCTGCCCTGGGTACGATCGGCACCCGACGACTGCGTGCGGCCACAACTTCCGGGTTTTCCGCGGATACCGCCGAAGAAACCACAACCACATCGGCACTGGCGCTGTTTTCTTCCCGGTGGCCGATCTGGACTTCAACGCCCATGGCTTTCAGGCGATCGGTCACCGCACCTTCTTTCAGATCCGACCCGGAAACGTCGTAGCCCTGGTTCTTGAGCACCTCGGCGATGCCGCTCATCCCTGCACCACCAATCCCCACGAAGTGGATGTGACGGATCCGGCGCATTTCAGGCACCTGATAGACCAGGGGCGGATTGGTTGCATCAGCCATTGGCGGCCTCCAGACAGTAATTCACGACTCTCTCCGTTGCATCGGGGCGGGCCAGCGTTCGAGCGGCCTTTGCCATATCTGTTGCCCGGCTGCGATCCCGGGCAAGATCGCCCAGAGTTTCCGCCAGCACCGCCGGGGTCATCTTCGATTGGGGGATGAGGATGGCTGCTTTCGCCGCCACCATCTGTTGGCCATTTTTCGTCTGGTGGTCATCCACCGCGTGGGGAAATGGCACCAGTACTGCGCCGATACCGGCAGCACACAGTTCGGAAACCGTGAGTGCGCCGGCCCGGCAAAGCACCAGATCGGCCCATTGATAGGCCTCTGCCATATCCTTGATAAACGGCTTCTGCATGGCGCTCACCACATTGGTGACGAACCACCGGCCGATCGGCCTCCGGCAACATGGCCAGAGCCTCGGGCAGCTGCTCGTTGAACACCTGGGCGCCCAGGCTGCCACCAACCACAAGCAACCTGAGGGCACCTTCCCGTCCTGCCATCCGCTGCTCGGGTACCGGCAGGTTCGCGAGATCCTCCCGGACCGGGTTGCCGGTACAGCGGGTAACGACTTTTGGCCCAAAGCTGCCGGGAAACGCTTCCAGTACGGTTTCTGCAAATCGCACCAGAATCCGGTTGGTCATGCCTGCAATGGCGTTCTGTTCATGAATCACCAGGGGTGTGCGGTTCAACCAGGCGGCCACACCACCTGGCCCGGTGACAAACCCTCCCATACCGACGACACAGTCCGGGCGAATCCGGCGCAGGATGGTGAACGCCTCACCGAGTGCGCGCATCAGGCGGAACGGGGCCAGCACCAGGGCCAGTTTGCCCTTGCCGCGCAAACCGGAAATGTGAATCAGTGACAGCGGAATATCGGTTTCGCCGATCAGCCTCTGTTCCATGCCACCACTGGCACCGAGCCAGTACACCTGGTGACCACGGGCTTCAAGTGCCCTCGCCGTTGCGAGGGCCGGGAACACATGGCCTCCGGTGCCGCCGGCCATCATCAGGAAGCGGCGCTGCTCAGTCATACACCGCACCTC
>LUMD01000415.1_pt1 | contig 13173 bp, 15 predicted proteins | sample 729651 | NCBI WGS metagenome assembly LUMD01 (sample SAMN03860272, study PRJNA289734) | marine metagenome | biome: seawater column; feature: ocean; material: water; isolation source: Red Sea water column Station 34 - depth 258m | place: Saudi Arabia: Red Sea | collected 2011-10-15 | depth 258 m | reverse complement strand
GTAGTTAATAGTATATAATTCTAAAAATGTAAAATTTTAAAGAAAAATAAGTTAAACATCATCAAATAATCATTGTTTTATAGATATTAAATCTATAATATTATAAAATACTAGAATAAAATATTATGAATGATATCGATAAAAAAATATTATCAATTTTACAAATTAATGCTGATATTCCCATTGCTTCATTATCCAAAAAAGTAAATTTATCAGCAACTCCTTGTTGGGCAAGAATCAATAAACTTTACAAGCAGGGTTACATTAAAAAAAAAGTAGCTGTTGTTGATCGATTGAAAGCTAATCTTTCCGTTGTCGTTTTTGTTCAGGTCAGAACAAAACAACACAGTGAAGAATGGACAAAAAAATTTAAAAATGCAATCACTGAAATGGATGAAGTTGTTGAATTGTACCGGTTAAGCGGAACAGTTGATTACATGTTCAAAGTCTTGGTTCCTGATATAAGAAGATATAATGAGTTTTATGAAAAACTCACCCGCAAAATAGATTTTTTTGAAGTTACATCAAGTTTTTCAATGGAAGAGATTAAACAAACCGGCAGTCTTCCACTAAATTATATAGAATAAAAATATGAAAAAAAGAAAGAAACCAACATTAAAATCAATGACAACTCTTTATAAAAAGAAAGGTTTTAAAAGACCTGTGGGTAGAGCACGAACTTTTATGGCAGGTTTTAATGCTGCTAAAAAATTTAAATAATTTTTTAAAAAAACAAATTTCGAACATAATTAATTCCTATATAGCAACCCATGACAAGTTCCTCAAAGCCTAAACCATTATCTGAATTTGATTTTGTAATAATTTTATAATATTTTTTTATTTTTTTTTTGTTGGTAATAACTAATTAAAACTTCAGCTGCTACAGCGCAGCAAATAATCAATATAGCAAACGTCTGCCAAATACTTAGGCTGATTCCTAAAAAAGTTACTGATAGAAAGGCGGCCACTACCGGTTTTAGAAAAAAAAGATAGCTGCCGCGAGTAATATCTGGAACCGCTGCTAATCCACCAATCCACAACCATTGTGTCAATGTGGTATTGTAAAAAATAATCACAACAATGCCAACCATGACTGTAAATGTAAGATCGCTAAAATTCCAAAACGCAACCCAACGTCCAAATAACAATCCAACTCCAATCCATAATATAAATCCTCCAAGAAAAAGTGTAATGGCAGTAATTCGTAAAGCACCAAATTCTTTAATAAGAGGTTTTATCAGCACTAAATATCCCGACATGAAAAATGCGCACATAATCGCCATAAAAATTCCGACAAGATTTGATGAATCGCCAGATAGAGCTAGCAATGCTCCGTCAGTGACAAGAAGGATAACACCAAAAACAGCCCCAAGACCAGAAATGATTTTAGCCACACCAATTGATACTTTGTTAGCATAAAGGTTGATTAGTCCAACAAAAATTGGAATTGTGGTAACAACAGTTGCTACTTGTGGTACCGTTGCATAATCAAGTGACCAGTGAAAAAATAGATAAGCACTTGCTACACCGAATAATGAAAAAAGTATGAGTGATGTTCCATTTTTTTTGATCGGTGTAATAAGATCACGTGACGATGGAATCATCAGTGAAATAATAACCAATCCTATTCCGCCAAAAAAAAATCGCCATACTGAAATTTCTGGTCCAGTAATTGTCGAGTTGTTTGAAATGATTTTAGCTACAAACTCTGAACTCGCATGACCTATAACACCAATAAAAACAGCTAAATATGCAATCCATGTATGACGATGCCACGCGGATTCATTCTTGTTAATTGGTTGGGTCATTGCAATCTTTTAATAAATTTGAGAATGTCTTTAGCAAGCTGCTCAGGTGTTTCAGCTGGAATCATGTGTCCAGCATCTTTATATTCGATACTTTTGATATTTTGAAACTGCGTTAGTAGCTCAGCAATTACCTTGTCATTTCTAAAAATTTGATCTTGTAGGCCAGTTATATTAAAAACTGGAACATCTACCATTTCCCAACTAACATTCCACTTTGTATTTTCGCCAGCCTTTAATAGATTCCAAGCGCCATCTTTTTTTTTAATTGGTGTATAGGAATAACTTTTCAAAAAATTATCACTATTTTGTTTTTGCCATTTTTCTCCAAACAAAAGAGGTGAATAAATATCACGAAGTAATTCAAGTCCACCTGTTTCGGCTAGTCGTACAAGTGACTTGTTAATCCACGTAAGTCGAGGACCTATTTTGCGCAAAGTATTAATAAGAATGAGTCCAAGACAAGGATAACTTTCTTTACTAAGATGTACCTTAGTCGCATAAAGTCCTCCTATCGATAAACCAATAAAAACTGGATTTTGTGGTTTAACTTTATTGAGCAAACGTATCGCATCACCAACAATATTATTCTCATGAATTTCACCTTTGCTGAAAGGACTGTTTGCTTGTCCACGCATATTCCATGTCAACAAGCCGTGTCCTCGTTTGATAAATCTTGTACCTATTCCAGTCTCCCACATTGCTTTATCCCCTGTGAGTGGATTGAAACATACAAATGTAAAACCATCTGTATTATTTGGAGCTTGGTATTTGTAAGATAATCCATTATGAGGCGATAAAGCCATAAATATTGTATTATTTTTTCCTCGTTTCATCTTAATAATTTTATTACTAAATTTTTTTTACAAATTTGATAAAAGTTTCGGTTCAGGACCACCTGTGTACCAATCTAAAATTTCTACTGTATGTAAAGTCGGAATATTAGTACCATTAGCAATTTGAGTTATACATCCAATATTTCCAGTTGAAATAATATCGGGTCTGATTTTTTCAATATTCATAACTTTTTCTTTAAGCAATTTATCTGCAATATCGGCTTGCAACATGTTATAAGTTCCGGCAGATCCACAGCACAAATGACCATCAGGAATTTCCAATATTTCATTTCCCGTTTTTTTTAATAAATCTATTGGTTTAGAATGAATTTTTTGGCCATGTTGCATGGAACATGCGGAATGGTAAGCTATTTTATAAACTTTATTATTATCTTTAAAATTTAATTTTAAATTATCACTTAAGTATTCAGAAATATCTTTTGTAAGTTCTGAAATTTTCTTTGCTTTTTTTTCAAGTGCAGCGTCTTCTCTAAAAATAAATCCATAATCTTTAATAGTTGTGCCACACCCTGAGGTATTGGAAATAATTGCATCTAAACCATCTTTTGAATATTCATCGTACCAATGAAGTATGTTATTTTTAAATTCTTTATGTGCAGAATTTTCTTTTCCTAAATGATGATTCAATGATCCACAACAATTTATTTTTTTGGGAACAACCACTTCTACTCCGTGTCGATTAAGCAATCTGATGGTCGCTTCATTAATCTGGGGAGAAATAACTTTTTGTACACACCCTGTTAATAATGCTACTCTAGCAATTTTATTGCCATTTTCTACAGGATATACTGTTTTATCTTTCATTTCTTTTTTTGGAAAATTTGTTGGCATTAAAGTAATCATTCCTTTTATTTTTTTTGAAAATAAAAATTTAAAAGGTTTTACAAATTTAGTAAAAAAACCTGCAAGTCTAAATAAATGATGATTTGGAATTACAATTGATAAAATATTTCTAATATATCTATCAATAAAAGGTCTTTGATAATATTTTTCAATATAATTTCTTCCATGGTCAATGATGTGCATGTAATTAACGCCTGAAGGACAAGTGGTCATGCAACTACAACATGATAAACATCTATCAATATGTTTTACGATATGTTCGTTTGGTTTTTTTTGATTTTCCAACATATCTTTAATTAAATATATTCTGCCTCTCGGGCTATCTAATTCATCACCCAATAAGTGGAAAGTAGGACATGTTGCGTTACAAGCACCACAATGAACACATTTTCTAAAATTTTTTTCAGAAGACTGGTTGTCTTTATCTTTTAGCTGTTCAATTGAAAAATTTGTTTGCATTTAAATCTCTGTATACATTTTTCCAGGATTAAATATTTTTCCAGGATCAAAACTTTCTTTTATTTTTTTTGAAATATTTAATATATTTTCATTCACAGTAAAATTTTCTTTAATATATAAACCATTATCTTGCTGTTTAATCACAGTCAGATAGCCACCGAGCTCAACAATAGATTTTTTTAATGAAAAAAATTTTTCCTCTGTTAATCCACTAGCTTCAATCCAAACTAAAGAGCCACACCAATCTATAAAATATCTATAATCTTTATCAAAATATTCTAATAAATTTAAACATTTTGATTGTGGTATCACCACTCTTAATATTGAATTTTTAGTATTGCTAAATAATTCTAGATTATTTACTTTTTTCCAAAATAAATCTGACTGATGATAATCTAAAATCGAAGTTTTATTATTTAATTCCAGTTCAGTTGACAAATTATTGATTTTTTCTTCAATAGATTTTTCCGAACCACCTACTCTGATGGTGATATAAGGTCCACCGTGTTTTAAATCATTAAACTTGAATATCTCATCACTTTTATTCTTAGGGTCTAAAGGTAAGTACATTGAGCCAGATATCTCGCTACTTGAATTTAAAATTTTATTAAATGATTGCGGTATATCTTTTTTTAAAATTTCATGAAAAATTATTGTTTTATTAAAAAGTTTTTTAGGAAGAACTTTAAAAGTTATTTCTGTTAAAGCTACCAATGTTCCAAAAGATCCTGTAATAAGTTTGCTTAAATCATACCCGGTTACATTTTTTACTACAGTTCCTCCGGATTTAATTATTTCTCCTCTGCCGTTAACTCCTCTAAATCCAATGACATGGTCTCTAACACTGCCGGCTTTAAATCTTCTCGATCCTGCAAAATTACAAGAAACAGAACCTGCCGCAGTACCTTTGTTACTTTTTCCCGAAAAAATATAACCAAAATCTAAAGTTTCAAATGCTAACTGTTGATTGTTTTCATTTAATTTTTTTTCAATTTCTATAATGGGCGTACACGCTTTTACTTTTATATAAAGTTCTTCTGGGAAGTATTCAATAATTCCAGATAAATTTGAAAGATCTAGAATTTTTGAACACTGTAATTTATTTCCAATAAATTTCTTTGATCCTAATCCAATTATTTCAACTGGAGTTTTATTATTATATAAATTCTCAACTATTAGCGAAACCTCATCTTCGCTTTTGGGTTTAAAAATATTTTTAGAATCTTGGAATATCGGGGAATTTTTCTTTTCCACTGTGGACATGAGCCCTTCCTTCCTCTACACAAGTTCTTAATATAGGATATACTTTTCCAGGATTTAATAGATTATTATTATCCAAAGATTTTTTTATTCTTACTTGCTGCTGTATATCTTCGTTATTAAACATCTCACACATTAACTCTCTTTTTTCAACTCCAACTCCGTGCTCTCCTGTTAAAACACCACCTACTTTAACGCAATATTTTAATATTTCTGCGCCAAACTCTTCTGTTTTTATTAATTCGCCTTCATTGTTAGCATCATACATTATTAATGGATGAAGATTTCCATCGCCAGCATGAAACGCATTCGCAACTGGTAGATTATATTTTTTTGATAATCTATCTATTTCTATTAATACTTCAGATAATTTTCTTCTTGGAATGGTTCCATCCATACAATAATAATCTGGTGCTAATGCGGCACATGCAGGAAATGCTGCTTTTCTTCCTGCCCAAAATATACGTCTTTCTTCTTCACTATTATTAATTCTCAAACTTGATGAGTTATTCTTCTTGGCAAAATCACCAACTTTTAAAATTAATTCATCAACTTCTGACTTTGTTCCATCAAGCTCAACTATTAGCATAGATTCTGCATCCCTTGGGTATCCTGCTTTACAAAAATTGTCGGTAGCTTTTGTTAATGCTTTATCCATCATTTCCATTCCGGCTGGAATTATTCCATTTGAAATTACATCTGATACAAAATTTCCTCCATCCTCTGCTGAAGGAAAACCAATTAATGCTGTTCTAACTGTTTGAGGTTTTTTTAATATTTTAACAGTTATTTCAGTAATAACTCCTAACAAACCTTCTGATCCACTTATCAATCCAAGAATATCATATCCTGCAGAATCAAAAGTTTTGCCTCCAATTTTACAGATTGTGCCATCCATAAGAACGATTTCAACACCTAAAATATTATTTGAAGTAGTGCCATATTTTAAAGAATGAACTCCTCCTGAATTTTCTGCAACATTTCCACCTATTGAACATACTAACTGACTCGATGGATCCGGTGCGTAGTAAAGATCTTTATGCTGCACTGATTGTGTTATTGATAAATTGGTAACTCCTGGTTGAGTTACCACACAATTATTATCAAAATCTATTTCTAAAATTTTGTTAAATTTACCAAGTGACACTAAAATTCCATCCTGCAAAGGAAGTGCACCACCAGAAAGTCCTGTACCAGCGCCTCTTGGAATGACTTTTATTTTATTCTCATTACAATATTTTAATATTTTACTTACTTCTAAAGTATTTTCAGGCAAAACTACTGCTAAAGGTTTTTGTTTATAAGCTAATAAAGCATCAGTTTCATAAACTTTAATTTCATCATCTTCACTTAAAACATTTTCTGAATTGATAATTTTTTTTAAATTACTAATAATAGTAGCTTTTTTTGCCAGTATTGACTGATCTATTTCAGGTAATGCTATATTGCTCATTAAACCTACTAGCTTAACATTTTTCTTATCTTTTCTAAAGCTTTTGAAATATTGTCTTGAGAGGCTGCAAAGCTAAACCTTACATGATCAACCGCTGTTTTTCCAAATGCAGTACCTGGAACTATTGCAACACCTGCTTCATGGAGACATTTTTTTGTAAACTCAGATCCATTCATTCCGGTTCCTATTACTTTTGGAAAAGCATAAAACCCTCCTCCGGGTAAAACACATTCAATTCCTTTAATGTTATTTAATCCATCAACTATCAATTTTCTTCTTTTTGTAAATTTCTCCATCATCATATTTATTGAATCATCTGGTCCATCTAGTGCGGCAATTCCTCCAAATTGAATAGCAGCATTAACACAAGAATGATTATTTACACAAAATTTAATCACATGATTTACTAGGTTTTCTGGCCATACACTCCACCCTAAACGCCATCCAGTCATTGAATAAGCTTTACTCCATCCTTCAAGAACAATTAGTCTGTTATAAAGCTCAGGATAATTAAAAAAGGTGGGCATTTTTTTACCATCAAAGATTTGTCTACTATAAATTTCATCACTTAAAATTGCTACATGTGGAAATTTTTTTAAACCTTCTGCAAGTTGATCAATTTTATTTTTTTCTGAAAAACTTCCAGTTGGATTGTTGGGATTATTTAAAATTATCAATCTAGTATTATTGTTGATCAAAGATAAAATTTTTTCAGGATTGATTGAAAAATCTTCATTTTCCAACATATTTATAGGAACAGCTTTTGCACCAGTATAATTAATCATAGACTCATAAATAGGAAAACCTGGATCTGGATATATAATTTCTGCTCCCGGTTCGCCAAACATAGTAATAGCATAATACATCGTCGGTTTTCCGCCTGGCATAATAATTATTCTCTCTGGGTTAATATCAACATTATACAGATTGTTAATTTTTCTGTTTACTGCTTCCCTGCATTCAATAGTTCCATTTGGCAAAACATATCCGTGATGTCCTTCATTTAAAGCTTTAATCGTAGCATCAATTATGTGTCCTGGTGTTTTAAAGTCGGGTTGTCCTAGACTTAAATGAATAATTTCTTTTCCTTCTTTTTCCAACTTTTTTGCTTCCGCAAGAACCTTGAAAGCTGTCTCTGTTCCAAGCCTATTTATATTATCTGTAATTTTCATAAAGTATTAATGGTAAAAAAAAATTAGATTAAACATATAGAAAAAATTTTATTATTATTCAACTAACAATTTTATTTTTTATAATTCGTAATTTATTGTAATTAGTTGATTAACATCAAATTTTTAAAAAAATAAGTTAAAAATAAATAAAATGTTAACGTTTTTAGATAAAAAATCTGTATTTTTTTATAATAATAAAATTATTTATTTCTGAATTTAACTTTTGATCTATCAAGTTCTTTAACTGATCTACAACCCATTAATGTCATATCGCGTTTAATTTCATCTTTCATTTTTTGCAAAATAGCTTCAACACCTTTTTGTCCTGCTGCTCCTAGTGCAAATAAATATCCTTTACCAAAACTACATGCTTTTGCTCCTAACGATAAAGCTTTTAGAACATGAGTTCCTCTTCTAACTCCTCCGTCTAAAATTACTTCTATTTTATCTCCAACAGCATCTACTATTTCGGCCAACTGATCGAAGGGAGCTCTAGAACCATCTAGTTGTCTTCCTCCATGATTAGAAATCATTATTGCCGTGCAACCAATATCAATAGCACGTTTGGCATCTTCAACTGACATAACGCCTTTTAAAGCAAAAGGGCCATTCCATTTTTTGACACAATATTCAGCATCCTTCCAATTCATCGATGGATCAAATTGTTCATTAATATAATCCATAATTGACTTATCAATTTTGCTTCCTTTATCGGTCATATGAATAATATTTGCCAAAGTAAATTTTTTACGCAACACATTGTTTAAGGTCCATTCAGGATGTAATGCAAAACTTAATAAACTTGATAATGTTAATTTTGGAGGTGTTGTAAAACCAGTTCTATGATCTCTTTCTCTGTTTCCTGCTACAACCGTATCAACAGTTAAGCACATACTATTAAATCCAGCTTCTTTGCATCTTTCTATTAAATTATCTGTTAGACCTCTGTCTTTATGAATATAAAGTTGAAATAACTTTGGTCCTGTAGTTAATGCTCCTATTTCTTCAATGTTAACAGTTGCCATGGTTGATATGCCAAACATTGTGCCCATCTTTTCTGCAGCCCTTGCGGTAGCTCTTTCTCCTTCGTGATGATAAAGACGGTGCATAGCTGTTGCTGAAAGAAAAAGTGGAAAGTCAATTTTTTGTCCTAAAACTGTTGTGGACGTATCTATATTAGCAACATCGGCCAAAACATTTGGAATTAAGTCACAATCATTAAATGCTGCTGTATTTCTGTTCAAAGTTACTTCGTCGTCTGCTCCACCATCAATATAGTGATATATGGGGGATGGTAATTTTTTTTTTGCTAATTTTCTAAAATCATCAAAATTATGGCAGTTTTTTAAATTCATAATCATATTTTAAAACTTTTTTAGAAAATTAAACATATAACTATTTGTCCCAGGATTCTTATCTCCTAAGCTTGAGAAAATTGAAGTTCACTTTTAAATTCAATCGTATGACCTAAGTCTTTTCCATCTCCTTCATCATATAGCCCAGGTGTAAAAGAAGGTGTAACATTCAATTTACCTAGGTTATAATTTGCTTGAATTCCAGTATAAGCATATGCAGCATTGTTTTCTGTTAACATAAAACCAGTAACTGGAGATAGTGTGCCTAAGAAACTTTCTCTAGTTAAATTTTCATTTTGATGTTGAAATCCAAATAAAGCTGCTCTTTGTCCATCATCGCTAAAATCAAACATTCCTGTATAAAAATTTAACTCATGCTCGTTAAAGTTTTCTTTCTTTTCTTCACTCATACATGGGAATGTCATTGAAAATAAAAAAAATATATTTAATATTATTTTTAGAGATTGTTTCATATTATTTAACCTAATTTATAAACACTTTTCTATAAATTAATAGACCTCCAAAAATGAATAAAATTAATGGAAATGTCCACAATAATAAATTTTTTTTATCAAACTCAGGATCATATACAATCCATTCGCCGTATTGATTTTTTAAATAATCATAAATTTGTTTTTCTGATTTGCCTTCTTGTAATTTATTTTTGATAAGTGTTTTCATGCTTAAGGCAAAATCTGATTGTGAATCATAAACTGACTGTCCTTGACAAATTAAACATCTTAGATTTTTAGAAATTTTATCAACTGTTGAAGAATTATTATTTGCCATTAGTAATTTTTGAAATGATAAAATTAAAAATAATATTAATAAAATAAATTTAATTAGTCTGATCATTTAATTATTTTTATAATTTCTAAAACATTATCCTTTGTTAAAGGACCAATATATTTTCTAATCACTTTTGATTTATTGTTTAAAAGAAAAGTTTCAGGAACACCATAAGCTCCAAGTGAAATAGATATAATGCCATCTGGATCCGTTAAAATTTTTGAAAAAGGATTGCCTAATTCATTTAAAAATTTAATAGCATTATTTTTTTTATCTTTATAATTCAAACCAACAATATTTAAGTCTATTTTTCCACTTAAATCCATAAGTACCGAATGCTCCAACCTACATGGAACACACCATGAAGACCATATATTTATTAATGTAAATTTATTATTTTCAATAATATCTTTAGAATTAAATTGTTCATTTGAAAATAGTTCAGTGCTTGTGAATTCCTCTAAACTTTTATTCTTTACTTCTTTTGGTGTGTAAAAATTAGGTTTATCTAGACCTATATAAAATACACTAAAAATGAACGTAAAAAATAATAATAAGATTAAGTAAAAAATATTTTTCTTCATGTGCTAATGCCTTTTAAATAAACTCAAAATCCCTCCAAATGAAATTAAACAAACTGATATCCAAATCCAAATCATGAATGGTTTTGTTTGATACCTAACATTAAAAATTTCTTCCCCTTTCAATAAATTTATAACCATAAACTTATCAAAAAAAGCAGTTGAAATTATATCTGCTTCACTTGTTAATATTTTTGGTTGGTTATAAATTCTAATTTCTGGATATAAAGAAATTATATTATTTTTTTCATCTTTTATTTCAAAATTTGCTACAACAGATTTATAATTTTCTTTATCAAATGTTTTAATTTTTAAAAACTTTATTTTTTCTTTTTCATAAATTAATTCTTGTCCTATTTTCATATTTGCAGAAAATTCGCTAGAAAATAAACTATTAAATAGAATGCTTAATATAAATATACTAAATCCAAAATGTGAAATCGCTTGAGAAGCATTGTACTTCTTATTTAAAAATTCCTTTATCGTAGCAAATAGTAAATATAATGAAGCTCCGCCTAAAATAGATGTAAACAAAATTTCTGATGAAGTTTTTTTAATTAAATAAAAAGATATAAGTAAGCAAATAATAAAATAAACAATCCTTGAATATTTTATTTTTTTATAACTATCTTTAATCCAATTTAACTTGGGTCCTATTGCCATAAAAATTAAAAATAAGGCTAAAAATGGAATTAGCAGTTTATTAAAAAATGGAGGACCAATGGAAATTTTTTCATTTACTATAACTTCTAAAAATATTGGATAAGTAGTTCCAATTAAAACAACGGATAAAAAATACATCATAAACCAATTATTAATTAATATTGATGTTTCTTTACTAATTAAAAAAAAATTTTTCTGTGATGTATTCTCTTTACGTTGATAAATAAAAAATAAAATTATAGATAAAATAATTAAAGAAAATAAAAATAATAAAATAAATATTCCTCTTTCTGGATCATTTGCAAATGTATGAACTGAATTTAATATCCCAGATCTAACTAAAAAAGTTCCAATCATACTGAATGTGAATGTTGCAATAGATAATATTAAAGTCCATGACTTTAGAAGATTCCTTTTTTCTAAAACGATGACGGTATGAAGAAGGGCCGTTAAACATAGCCATGGCATTAAAGAAACATTTTCTACAGGATCCCAAAACCAAAAACCTCCCCAACCCAATTCATAATAAGCCCAGATAGAACCTAATAAAATTCCAATTGTTAAAAAAAACCATGTTGCCTGAATCCATTTTTTTATATGTATTGCCCATTCTCTATTAATATTATTTTGAACTAATGATGCCAAAGAAGCAGAAAAAATTATTGATGATCCAACATATCCTAAATATAAAATGGGAGGATGAATTGCTAGCGCAGGGTCTTGTAAAATTGGATTTAAACCAAGACCTTCATTTGGAACTGGAAATAAAAAGTTAAATGGGTTTGAAGTTAAGAGTAAAAATAAAAAAAATCCTGAAATAATAATTTGTTGAAAAAAAATAGAGAGTAATCTGTATTTGGTTGGTTGTTTTTTTGAAAAAATAATAAATAAAAAGATAAATAAAGTTAAAACCAATAACCAAAGCAACAAACTTCCTTCGTGATTACCCCACGTTCCAGTAATTTTATAAAATATTGGTTTTGTAGAATGTGAATTATTATAAACGGTTACATTGCTAAAATCTGAAATAATAAAAGAATAAACTAGAGATATAAAACTTATTACAACAGTAAAAAACTGCAAAAATAAAAATGAAAAAATATTTTGATTTATATTTTGATTATTTTTTTTTAAATAAAAAATTGAGTAGATAAGCAAACTTATTGAAATAACAAAACCTAATAAAAGTGAATAATACCCTATATGGCTTGAAATCACTTATTTGTCTCCAAAGCTTCCTTGACTTCTGGTGGCATATAATTTTCATCGTGTTTAGCTAATATTTTTTTTGCATTAAAAAAACTACGATCATTTAAATAACCTTCTGCAACAACTCCTTTTCCTTCTGAAAATAAGTTGGGTATAGCACCAGAATAAGTAACATTTATCTCATTTTTAAAATCAGTTATCACAAAACTAATTTCATTTTGACTTAATTTAATTGTTTCTTCTTTAACCATACCTCCAACTCTAATTCTTTTTTTATTATCAATTTCAGGTAAATTTTTAATTTCTGTAGGAGAAATAAAGTAAACTACGTTTTCTTCTAATGATTTTAGGATTAAAAAAACAGATAGAGCTACAATTAAAAAAATAAATGATAAAAACAATAACCTTAATTTAACTTTTTTACCATACATGGTTAGTTAAAGTTAAATTTTTGAAACTGAATTACTTGCTAAAATTCCTTTGTATGTTTCTTGTGCTCTAACAGCTTGTTTCTTTTCAGAAGTTAAAGTTAAATATTTAGCATCAAATTTAATTTTTTCTTTAACAAGCTGAATTTTAATTACTGTGTATAGAGCTGTAAAACTAATCAATGTAAATGCAAATGCAGACCAAACATAAATCCCATAACCATTCATTGAAATAATGTCATTAATCATAATCTATCTAGTCCTTTATTTTTAATTTTTATCAGTTCCGTATTATATTT
>LUMD01000781.1_pt1 | contig 13264 bp, 11 predicted proteins | sample 729651 | NCBI WGS metagenome assembly LUMD01 (sample SAMN03860272, study PRJNA289734) | marine metagenome | biome: seawater column; feature: ocean; material: water; isolation source: Red Sea water column Station 34 - depth 258m | place: Saudi Arabia: Red Sea | collected 2011-10-15 | depth 258 m | reverse complement strand
ATGAAGATAGTTCAGGAAAAGTTGATTGAAAATGGGGTTTGGTTGAGGCCTTACGGTAAATTGCTCTATACCATGCCACCTTATGTTATAAATGACGTAGAATTATTGACTATCACTAGGGCAATGACTGCAATCGCCCATAGTTCTTAATCTCTACATTCTCAAAATTTACCCAAAAACTTTTTCAAGGGCTAAGGTTAATTTAAGTCAATCTAACTTAATCTACAGGGTCAACATCTAAAAACCATCGAACCGACGAGCTAACTTTTATTTTTTCCAGGTGTTTATAAAAAGTTTTAATGACTCGGTGAAGTTGATTTCTATTTATTGATTGCAAGTAAAGATTAAAGTAGTAGTAATTGGCTTTTTTTTCAATAACGGCGGGAACAGGTCCCCAAATTTCAACGGAATCAATATCGATATTATTAAGCAGTTCTGCAACTTCATTTAAGAATTTTTCTGCGTTGTTTTTGTTTTTAGAGTTGGCACAAATTAAAGCCTGGTGTGAATAAGGAGGTAACTCAGTCTTTTCACGCTCTTTTAATAATGTACTGGCGTATTTTGTGTACTGTGAAGATCTAATAAAGTTGAATATTTTGTGATTTGGGTAGCGAGTTTGAATCGATACTTCGCCCTGATGATCGCTTCTACCAGCTCTACCGGAAACTTGAATTAAGAGTTGCGCTAAATGTTCCGTAGCCCTGAAATCCAGAGATAATAATCCAACATCTACGTCCAGAATGCCGACAAATGACAAGTTTGAAAAATCATGGCCTTTGGCTAGCATTTGAGTGCCAACTATGATGCATGGTTCACCTGAATTGATTTTTTCTAAGTGAGTTGCAAAAGCTTTTTTTCTGCGTGTGGTATCTCTATCAATTCTAATAATAGTTGTATCGGGGAAATAAGACTCAAGATTTTCCTCCAATCTTTCTGTCCCATAACCTAAGACTCTTAGAGTTTTTTGATGGCAGGAAGGGCAAGTGGGTTCCGGCATTTTTTCAAAGCCACAATGATGGCACTTCAGACGATTAATCTGGCGATGATAGATCAGAGCAGAGTCGCAACGATCACATTCTGCTTTCCAATCACAATCTGTACAGTAAAACACGGGAGCATAACCACGACGATTGATAAACAACATAACTTGTTTATTGTCTTCAAGGTAATGTTTCATCTTTGCAACTAAAGGTACTGATAATGCTTCTGCTGTCTGATTTCGCATGTCAATTAAATTAACTTTTGGCATTATCGCCTGACCAGGACGAGAACTCAAAACAAGCCGTGTAAGTTTCTTATCGACCACATTTTTCAAGGTTTCAAGTGATGGCGTGGCAGTGCCTAAAATTAAGGGAATGTTTGCTAGCTTTGCACGCATAAAGCTGAGATCTCGTGCAGAATAGCGAAAGCTGGATTGTTGTTTGAAAGAACCATCATGTTCCTCATCAACAACCACTAATCCAAGGTTTGGCATGGGAGTAAAAATTGCCGAACGTGTACCAAGAACGACTCCAGCCTCTCCATTTTTTGCCATTAGATAAGCGTCCAATTTTTGTGTTTCGTTTAATTGAGAGTGGACTGCAACGACTTTGGCTCCAACTCTCTCCTCAAAGCGAGCAATCATTTGCGGTGTTAGCCCAATTTCAGGAACTAATACAAGGATCTGTCTTCCTTTCTTGAGTAGAGCTTGGGTGATGCTTAGATAGACTTCAGTTTTTCCACTACCTGTAACACCATGAAGTAAAAAACCGTGAAAATTGTTTTCTGATTTTAAAACTGATTTAATCGCTTTCTTCTGTTCAGTTGTTGCATCAAACGTGACAGGAGATAGTGTATTTTTATGTGCACTTGTTTTTTTGATATCCGCTGGCTTTCCTTCTCTAAGATTTTTCGGAAGGGCGCTAGCCAAAACCTCACCGAGCGGATGGTGGTAATAGTTGGCTGACCAGAATAAAAAATCAAGTATTTCTTTTGACAGAAGGGATTTTTGGTCGAGTATTTCTTCAACTGGTCGCAGTTTTTCGAAGTCACTTTTGTGTTTATGTGACAACACAATAGCGGTTACTTTTTTTTGACCAAACGGAACTTTGACTCTTGCACCGATACTAACTTTTTGATCACACAGATAGTCAAATGTATTGTGCAAAGGAACGGGTATAGCTACTTCTATGATCGATGACAAAGTAAAATGCTTTAGGGATAAAATAACTATTTTATCAATATTCACAAGTCATGGTCGTTATTCAAAATATCATTAATGATGCAACTCTAGATCAGGAAAAACTCAAACTTACCTGCCAGCAATTTATGCAAGAGTTTGGTGTTGGTGATAGGGAGTTAGTGATTCGTCTTGTATCACCTAGAGAGATTCAAGATCTTAATAAAGAATATCGATCGAAAAATCAGATAACCAATGTTCTTTCTTTTGTAAGTGATATACCGCTAGAAATTGGAGAATCTATTTTAGGGGATGTGGTTATTTGTGTGGATGTGGTTCGAGAGGAGGCAGAATTAGGGGGTAAGGTTTTTTTAGATCATTTAATTCACATTGCTATTCATGGCATTCTTCACTTGTTGGGTTATGACCATGGAGATTTACCGTCTGCAAATACGATGGAAGGAATTGAGATTGAATTCTTGAAAAAAATTGGGATTAATAACCCTTATCAATGATTTAACCATCAACCATTTCTCCTAAATTTTCCATTGCACGTAACTTGCCATCGATATAGTACATTCTTAAATGGTCTCTTTCCCATGGCGGGATTTTCGCTTCTTGCAAGATTTTTTTCAGTGATTGTGAGTGCTTTTTACCTTTTAGTTTAATACGTTGCCCATCTTGACGAAAGCGCACCTCGAAATTAGGTAGATCTTTTAATGAGTCGTAATAACGACAAGACCTAATTGAGTTGGTTTGACTTTCGTCAAAAAAGTAGAGCTCGTTATGATATCGTCTAACCTTATAATGGTGCCAGCTAACAACAGATTTTGCATCAGCTTTGGCATGAATTAGAGAAATAATTTCTTGCAAGACCTTGTCAGATGGAGAGAGTAATTCGTGCTGACTAATGTAGTGACGAATAACATTAACCATTCTTCTTTTTGGCAATTTAACTAAAGGGTTGACTTGTAATTTATCCTCAATAATGAGACTGTAATTATCAATATCTAGTAAAGCCAAATCGTGCATTAATTTGAGTGCTTCGGCCTGATGTTTAGCACTTCTTGAAATATTTTTTGTGAGATTAGTAAACACTGCTGACAGTTTTGGTAAAAAATCAACCCTCAAAAGATTTCTTCTGAAGTTGATGTTTTTATTACTATCATCTTCAACCCAGTCAAGATGGTTTTCTATCGCATAGTCTGTTATTTGTTGTCTTGAGATTGACAAAAGAGGCCGATAAAGTTGTGAACCATGAATGGTTTTATTTTTCGGCATGGCGGATAAACCGGCAACGCCACTACCTCTGAATAATTGTAATAAAAGCGTTTCAGCTTGATCGTCTTGATGATGACCTGTACAAAGTATTTCACCAGCTTTCAATTCAGAGGTTAATGAAAGATAACGCTTTTTACGAGCAATTTCTTCGACGTTAGATATATTTTCGATGAATATATCGACACTTTTAAAATTAATATCTGCTTTCTGGCAAAGGTCTTTGCAGAAAGCTTGCCATTGATGACAATAGTCAGAAAGATTATGGTTAATGTGTATAGCTCTCACTTTGCCAGGGTAGTGTTTGCTTAAGAAATGAAGAAGGACAACCGAATCGATGCCACCACTTAGAGCAACGACAATTTTTTTGTCGATTAAAAATTCGTCTTTATTCGCTAAATCTACCAAAGCTTAAAAGTTTTTTGTGTCTTTCTCTCAGAAGTTCTTCAATAGAAACATCTTGTAAGGACTTCAACTCTTTAATGAGAGCTTTTTTAAGGAATTTGCAAGCCTTTTCTGAGTCTCTATGAATTCCACCTAGAGGTTCGGGAATAATTTTATCAATAAGTTTGTTTCTTTTTAGGTGTTTGCTGGTCATTTTAAGGGATTCTGCCGCAATATTTGCTTTAGAGGCATCTTTGTAGAGAATAGATGCACAACCTTCAGGTGAGATGACCGAATAAATGCTATATTCAAACATCATGGTTGTATCGGAAAGTCCGATTGCGAGCGCTCCACCAGAACCACCCTCGCCAATAACGACTGCTATGATGGGTGTTTTTAATGTAGACATTTCGTATAAATTTCTTGCAATGGCCTCACTCTGTCCGCGTTCCTCTGCGCCAATTCCCCATGCAATTCAGTAAATTCATCAAAAATATTTTCAATGTAATCTAATGTGTAAAGTCTTTTGGGGTGTCTTGCAAGTTGAGAAATTTGCCAATCTGAGAGAGAAGAAAATATTTTTTTTGTTAGTACCTCACTTTTTAATTTAAGTGAGTCCATTTCTTTAGCGATATCCGCGTCATCTTTGACACTCTCGAGGGCATCAATCTTATCTTCCAGTTCAGCAATGGGCTGTTCAAAATCAAGATAATTTAAGTTCATTTAATCATCAAAATGGTAGCGAATAATTATTTGTGATTATAGCAGATGCTATGGATATAATCTGTCAATGGACTGGTTAACACTGCTCTCACTAACCTTTGCAACTTTCGTTTATGCAATTTCACCTGGGCCAGGTTTATTTGCGGTTTTAGCAATTTCAACAAGATACGGAGCGATGCCTGCGATGTGGCTCTCATTTGGCCACACTGTTGGTGATATTATTTATGTTACCGTCGCCATGTTAGCACTCAGTGCACTGGCTGAGATAATTAGTAATAGTATGCTATATGTCAAAATTTTTGGAGCCTCTTATTTGATGTATATTGGTTATCAGCAATGGCGTTCAAAAGGCGTAAGTTTTGAACAATCGAATAAAAAAGAGTCAATATTGAAGTTGTTATTAGCGGGATTTATTGTTGGCGTAACTAACCCAAAAACCATTATTTTCTATTTATCATTTCTTCCGATTTTTGTTGATCTTAATAATTTAACAATCACAACTGAAGTGCAGATAATTGGTGTTATAGGGTTTACTGTTTTCTTTGTACTGAGTTTAGCCAATGTTTTGGGTCTTAAACTTCGAAAACATATTGAAAATCCGGCAGTCATTAAGCGGGTCAACGAAGTAACCGGTATAACGATGATTTTGGTTGGTATTTTTGTAGCACTCTATTAATTAGATGGGTTGAAGAATGTTTTTATTCACTACTTCATAATAACTAAGTGATAGCTTCAATGTCGCGTTCATTTAGGTCCTTCATTATTGCTGTGCGCATCTCGTCAGTAAAATCAAACCAGTCAAATATTTCATGCATGTGTCTTTTGCAGCCAACACAGTAGTTATTATGATTATATTTACAGATACTTACACATGGACTTTTGATCTGCCTTAATTTGTTTTGCTCATTCATAGTGGGGGATTATAAATTACAATCAGTTTTCAACAGTAAAATTCATGTATTTCTTTTCTTCATTGAAGCGGCAATTAAATTAAGAGCGCAGCTTCTCATTATCTTTATCGTAAGATGCAGTCATCGATACGTGACACTTTCTAGTACCTAATGAAGTGTCAACGGTGAGTTTGGTACCTTCCTTACAATGCTCTGGCTTAAGGTAGGCAAAGGCAATGCTGTGACCTACCCGATAACCATAAGCGCCACTGGTAATAATCCCACTCAGTTTTTCGCCAAAAAAGACGGCCTCATTTCCAAAACATTCAGCAGGAACTTGGTCGTCAAATACAAGGTATGCTAGTTTTATATTGATGCCATTATTTTTTCGTTCGAGTATATTGTCTAAACCGATAAAGTCTCTACTAAGGTCAAGGAATCTTTCCATTCCTGCCTCTAGGGCAGAAATCTCTTCTGTAAACTCTGCACCATAAGCACGGTACATTTTTTCCAATCGCATGCTATTAAAGGCCTGACCGCCAAAGTCCCGTAATCCATACTGTTCACCCATTTCCATTAGGGATTCATAGATAGAGATGAGTTGCCAGCTTGGCATATGCAGTTCCCAGCCCAATTCACCAGCGTAGGATACCCGCATCGCGAAAACAGAAGCGGAGTCAATTGTAATGTTTCTACAACTCAACCAAGAAAATCCTTTATTGCTGAGATCTTCTCGTGTACATTGTTCTAAAATTTGACGGGCATTCGGTCCAGTTAAAAGTAACCCACCCCAGCTCTCTGTAATATCTTCGATTTCAACTTCGTATCCATCAGAGTGCCACTCTAACCACTGATAATCTTTTACTTGCGAACCTATAGCACCCATCAATATAAAGTGTTCTTGGTTAATACGGCTGATGGTTTGTTCCGCCATAATGCCACCATTTGGAGCATGAAAAAGAGTCAAGCCGATTCGCCCATCTTTCGCAGGTAGTTTATTGCAGGACAGTTGATCTAAAAATTCAAAAGCATCTTTTCCAGTTACCTTAAATTTTGCAGTTCCGCTTATATCGCTAACACCACAGTAGTTTTCAACGGCAGCACACTCCAGAGCAACGGCCTCGTGAGCCTCACTATGAGCCCAGGTATGACTTTCTTTTATAATATTTTCTGTTGTAAACCAAGCGGGTTTTTCAAATCCCGTATTGACAATGTGAACTGCACCCTTCTGTGACAATACTGTATGCAGCGCACTGACTTTAATTGGTCTTCCATGTGGCCTATTTTCATTAGGTACAGACATTGCATACATCCTTTCGTAAGACTCGATTGCGCGAGTAATACAGTATTTCTTGTCCGCCCAAAGATCAAATCGCCGAGAATCTAATGAAGCCATATTGAGTTCAGTTTGTCCATGCACCATCCATTGTGCAAGGTATTTACCAATACCGCCTTGAGCAATACCGATACTGGCACCGCATAAATTCCAAAAGTTTCTTAACCCTTTGGCTGGACCAACAAGTAGATTGTCATCTGGTGTATGGGTAATGAGTCCATTAATGACGCTGCTAATTCCAACCTCCTTGAATAAAGGCACAATCTCCATACATCGTTCTAGAAAGGGCATAAGTCGTTCTAGATCTCCTTCAAATAACTCTCTATCAAACGACCAATCTAATCCTTTTAATGCCCAGGGCTTGGATCCTCTTGTCTCATATGGGCCAATCAAAAATCCGTTACCCTCTTGACGAATATAAGAGGCGGCTATAGAGTCACGGGTGACAGGTAGTTCTTTTTTTAGTGCAGCAATATCCGGATGATTATCAGTAATCAAGTACTGATGTTGTAGGTTAACTAAGGGTACATAAGAACCAACCATTTCACCAATCTGGGGTGAGAAGCAACCGCCAGCATTAACAACATGTTGTGCGATGATATTTCCTAATTCAGTGACAACTTCATATTCACCGTTCGATAGAATATTGATATCAATGACTCGGTTAAAGTTGCTTATCTGGGCACCGGCTTTTTTACCGAGTTGTGCCAATTGCGTTACAACAGTAGTCGGGTCAACATGGCCATCGTTAGGCGTATATAAGATGTTACGTGCATTATCAAATCTCATCATCGGATTGATGGTTGAAGCTTCATCCTTCGAGACAAAATACATTTCACAGCCGATATGGTTTGCTTTACTTATAACGTGACGAAACCACTGCTCCTCAACTTCGGTATGTCCCACCCTTAAAGAACCAGTTTTGTGAAATGATGATGGAAGTCCAGTTTTTTCTGGAAGAATTTGATCGTAAAGCTTTATCGTATATTCATGAATATGAGAAAGTGTGTGGTTGCCATTAAAATTTGGACATAGACCTGCTGCATGCCATGTTGAACCACTCGTAAGCTCTCCTTTTTCAACTAACACTATATCAGTCCAGCCCTCTTGCGTTAGATGGTACATAAGGTTAACACCTAGAGAGCCACCACCAATAATTACTACTTGAGCATGTGTTTTCATATTAGCTGTATTTATAGTGGTTTTCGTCCAATAGCTTTACGGGTTAACTGAATGTCAAATTTTTCACGCAACACCTTGTCAATTCGGTCACTAATATGATTTGGGAAGTACTCTGACAGTATTTCTTTCTTTTCTTTGATTGCTTTTTCCAATATAACAGGTTTACCCATATCAGCCCAGTCATTGGGGCTTTCTCTATCACTGAGTTCTGGATAGATGTATTCACTTTGCATGACATTAAGGGTTTGTTCAGCGCCTAAATAATGGGCTTTATTATTCAAACAAACATCTTCAATAATATCAAAACAAAGGGACTCCTCACTCTCATCACTGAAACCCTTGGTCATTCTTAAGGAGGCACCTAGTAAATCATTGTCTAGTAATAAACTTTCAGGGCATGTGCCTAAAAGACTTGCATACATTCCTGCCGATTCATAAATAATGTTGGCACCAGCTATAGCAGTCACCACATGTGTTGAGGCGCGTTCTGAACCTGCCTGAAAGTCTGGGAATTTTGAATCCGTCATACCTGCCGCCGTACCTGTTGGCAGGTCAAAATAGTTACCCATTTGTGCGCAAGCTGCTGATATCAAACCTTGTTCGGGCGAACCTCCACACATGGCACCGGTACGTAAATCGGATACAAATGGCCAAGTACCAAGAATTGCAGGTGCGCCAGGTTCGATTGCATTAACGTAGACCAAACCGCCAAGACACTCGGCCCAGGCTTGCGATACCACGCCAGGTAAAAGTGCTGGAGCCGTTGCCCCAGCTTGGGCAGCAGACAGAAGTAGGATGGGCATGCCGCCTTCAACACCGACACGCAAGCACTCCAAAGACTCTTCCGCAAATTTCATTGGTGGTACAACAAAACAGTTACTCATACTAACAAAAGGACGCTGACGCCATTTATCCTCACCACCAGCAATGATATGAAGCATCTCAAGACCATCAGTGACATGAGGTGACTCGGTAAAACTCACACCAATGTGTTTTTGCGTACCCATCACCGTGCAATAAACTGCGTTTTGATCCATCACTCGTGGGTCTTCTATATCTCGCAGCACGCAGGTTCTTTGAAACATATGGATATGCTCGCATTTATTTGCAATTCTGGCCATATCATAAAGATCTTGGCTGAACGATTCCCTATATTCATTGTTCTCAGGGTCGGCAATCAGGACTGCAGCACCCGCAGTAGAGAAATGAACTTTTGATTTACTCAAATCTAAATCATATTGAGGAGATTGGCCGTGAAGGGTCAAGCTATGTTGCGCTAATTTCATAGCCTTTTTAACCACTTCTTTTGGCATTCTCAGCCTGCCATCATCACCCATGATTGCACCAAACGCAACACAGGTTTCAATACAATGTGGAGTTGCGTCAGCAAAACCAATCTCTTCAAGGATGCGGTAAACATTAACTTCAATTGCTCGGACTTGCTTATCACTCAGTGGTTTGTACCTACCACCAATCTCACCAGGCTTAACAGGCTTCTCTTCTTCAGTTAATGGGGCGCTTCTTAAGGCAATCCTTGCCTCTCTTCCTCCCGATTTTCTTCTGGTCATCTGATTAATCCGAGTTGAGTTCTGTTTGAGGCATTTTGATACGAAACTTAATCGCTGTCAATCATTTTATTAACTTAATTATTGCATTATTCTATAACATATATTGTTGAAATATCTTAAGCATGGGCAACAATGGTTAGTAATGAATTATTGACTGATTACAGCGACCTACGTCAAGCTGTTAGAAATGCGCGTGTGCTAAAGGAGCAAAAGGCATTATCAAATTTAATCAATTTAGATAAGACTAGTGTCGAACAAAGAACAGTAATTAGTCAGAAAACATCTGATTTGATTACAAAATTACGCCAAACTAAAAAACCCGATTTGTTATCTCAGTTTATTGCTGAATATAATTTAAATTCCGAAGAGGGACTCTCATTGATGACTTTAGCTGAGTCTTTTTTACGAGTTCCTGACAACAAAACTAGAGACAAGCTTTTTTCAGATAAGATTTCAAATAAGCCCTGGGCAAAACACTTGCAGGGCGGAAAATCTTCTGTAGTGAGTATTGCAACCATCGCTCTTAGTGTTGCAGATATGATGATAAGTCATGGACATAACGATTCCATTAAGGATCGAATTAAGCATGCACTAGAGATTTTATCAAGACCCGGTATTCGATTCAGTACAGGCAGTGTGATGAGATTTTTCGGAACCCAATTCGTTTTTTCAGAAGACATAGAGAGCGCCTTAGCTGTTGCTAATCAGGATGTCCATTCTTTCGATATGTTAGGAGAGGCAGCATGGACAATGACCGACGCAGATCGATACTTTTTAGCATACAAAAATGCCCTGATTGCGATTGGAGAAAATAATAAAGGAAGTGATATTTTTTTAGCAGATGGAATATCTGTAAAACTCTCCGCACTTCACCCGACCTATGATTTTATGCATAAGGAACGCATTAAAAAAGAATTGGTTCCAAGGCTCTTGACTTTGATTGAAATCGCACAAAAATTCAATGTTGCCATCAACATTGATGCAGAAGAGTGTGGTCGTTTGGATATATCACTCGATGTTATTAGTGACATTGCTAGGAGTATTGCGCACTCAAAATGGCAAGGTTTTGGAGTTGTGGTTCAGGCATACCAAAAACGCGCCCCTTATGTTTTGGATTGGCTCTATGAGTTAAGTAAACAAAACGATTTAAAGTTAATGGTTCGTTTAGTGAAGGGGGCATATTGGGATAGTGAAATCAAGCAAGCCCAAGTATTGGGTGATGTTGATTATCCGGTATTTACCAAAAAATCAAATACCGACTACTCCTTTCTGGCTTGTGCGCAAAAGTTGCTTGAAATGAGGGATTGTATTTATCCACAGTTTGCTAGTCACAATGCACATACTCTTATAAGTGTATGTGAGATTGCAGGCGACAATGTCGGCTTTGAGATCCAACGTCTTCATGGTATGGGCGAATCACTTCACGAGCTTTTATCAAGTCAGTACCGGGTTTTGTCGAGAGTATATGCTCCGGTTGGAAGTCACAGAACAAGACCCAGAACACTCTCATCCAAGTATTCCTTTGCCAAAAGATATTTATCAAAAAATTCGACAAAATTCCAGCAGTATATTGCTCTCAGAACAGGATGAAGTTGACCGTTTGTACGAAAAGCAGCAGCCATGGTTGGAACATAAATGGCAAGCCAAATCGATTATCTCTGCTGATTGTGTGGATGATGCAATGAGTCACAAGGTAATCAATCCTGCTGACTTTAGTGACAATATGGGTGATGTTATTTACGCTACCCAAAGACAACTGGATGAGAGTTTGAACAGGGCCCAAGAAGCCTTTAAAGAAAATAATAATCAGTTGATTCTTCAAAGTTTAGAGCGTGCAGCTGACCTATATGAGTCGAATCAAGCGGAGCTTATGAGTTTGGCGATACGCAAACTTGGCACAAGAGGTTATTCACAATAAGCGTCAAGCTTTAGGTATCTTTGTGTGCATCAGTCCCTGGAATTTTCCTCTGGCAATTTTCACAGGTCAAATCGCTGCTGCACTATCTGCAGGAAATGTTGTGATTGCAAAGCCTGCAGAAAGTACTTCTCTGATTGCTTACCGAGCAACACAGTTATTGTTAGAAGCTGGTATACCATTGGGTATTTTGCAGTTGGCTTTAGGTGAGGGTCCAGATGTGGGTTCTTATCTTGCAAGTCATCCAAGTATTGCCGGTGTTGCCTTTACGGGTTCAACTCAGGTAGCCAAGCTCATTAAGCACAATTTGGTTGTGAACGGAAATGCCAAGGCAAGAGTTATTGCAGAGACAGGTGGTTTGAATGCCATGGTCGTCGATTCAACAGCGCTTAGTGAGCAAGTCACTCGGGATGTTCTAGATAGTGCTTTCAAAAGTGCGGGTCAACGATGTTCAGCGCTAAGAATACTGTTGATTCAGGACGAATGTTTTGATGAAACTGTCTCTATGATAAAAGGAGCTATGCTTGAATTAAAGCTCGGAGATCCAAAGTATCTTTCAACCGATTGCGGTCCGGTGATTAATAAAGATGCAAAAACGAAACTTCAAAATCATATAGATCGATTAAACACACAAAATAAAGTCATCGCAGGAGTCAATAATGAACTCAGTGATGGTTACTACGTTGCTCCAACGATTATTCAACTCGACAGCATAGATGAAATCAATGAGGAGTTCTTTGGACCAATTCTTCATGTGATTCGCTATTCAAGCGATAATTTGATGGACACGATTGATCGCTTGAATGCAAAAGGCTATGGATTAACATTTGGTATTCATTCGCGAATAAAAAAACAGATAGATGAGATTACATCGAAAGTCAATGCAGGAAATATCTATGTAAACCGCAATCAAGTTGGTGCCATTGTCGGTTCACAGCCTTTTGGTGGAGAAGGATTGTCCGGCACTGGACCCAAGGCGGGCGGTTTGCACGCACTTCATGGCTATAGCCGTAATTTGCAGCATGGAAAAACAAGCGAACAAATTATGAAGCTATATGATGGTCATGTTGAAGTCAACGGTTTGATTAAACCATCTCTTTCATTTGATGAAAAATTTATAAAAAAGCTTCGGCAAGAGTTTTTTTCCATAGATGTTCAATTTTTTGAATTCTTGCATGAAACGGTTAATACCTATGCATTAAAGCACAGCTTGCCTAGCCCTACGGGAGAAACAAATGAGCTCAGCTATCAAGCAAAGGGCGCTGCACTGTGTCTTGGACCAAGCTCGGCTGATGCTCTCATACAAACTATTATGGCGTTGGCTCTAGGCAATAGCGCTATCAGCTTAATTACTCAAAGGAATTATTCTTCTCTGATCAAGTTAGGTTTTAATAAAAACAATATTATTAGATTAATAAACGGTCCAAATTCAAATCTTTTTAACAGTAAAAAATACGACACAATACTCTATTTTGGTGACCTGTTGTCGGTTGAACGGGAGCTAGAGAACAAGCGCGAAGAGATAATCCCAATTATGAATTCGATTTATGAACCCTGGCAATTAGTTAAGGAAAGAGTAATAACTATAGATACTACAGCATCTGGCGGAAATGCTAATCTTTTAGCACTCTGATTTTTTGAGATTAATTACTATATATTTGATAATCTTTCAGCAAGACGTCTTAGAACGCTTTGTGTTTCTTCCCAGTCTATACAACCATCAGTAACAGAAACACCGTACTTCATATCATTTTGATTGTCCAGTATTTTCTGATTGCCAGAAAACAAATTACTTTCTAACATAATGCCAAAAATTGATTTGTTTCCAGC
>LUMD01000848.1_pt1 | contig 13296 bp, 10 predicted proteins | sample 729651 | NCBI WGS metagenome assembly LUMD01 (sample SAMN03860272, study PRJNA289734) | marine metagenome | biome: seawater column; feature: ocean; material: water; isolation source: Red Sea water column Station 34 - depth 258m | place: Saudi Arabia: Red Sea | collected 2011-10-15 | depth 258 m | reverse complement strand
CTATTGAACAGTACAATATCACCATCTAAGAGATGCCTTTCTATAAGATAACCAGTCTCAAGAGCATCTGCAATAATAGATCTATCTTCAACAAAATCTAGTCTAATTTTAACTCCGTCAGTTCTCACAATATAATTTACTCCTGGAAATTTATCTGGTCCATTAATAACTAGTTTTTTTAGTTTTTCAATATTCCATTCTGTAACAATTTCAGGAATTGTAAGTTTCTTTGCAATTGATTCTGGGACACCAACTTCTGCCAAATCTAAGTTCGGATCTGGAGATATAACAGTACGACTTGAAAAATCTACTCTTTTTCCAGAGAGTGATCCCCTAAAACGACCTTCTTTACCTTTTAATCTCTGGGTTAATGTTTTTAGTGGCCTACCAGAGCGATGATGGGCTTGTGGAATTCCTGAAACTTCATTATCAAAATAGGTTGTAGTGTGATACTGAAGTAGATCAACAAGATCTTGAACTATCAATGGGGGTGTTCCAGCTTCTTTAGATTCTTTAAGTCGCTGATTTACTCTAATAATATCTACCATTTTATGGGTTAGATCATCCTCCGATCGTATTCCTGTTTCAAGTATAATGGAAGGTCTAACAGTTACTGGGGGTACAGGTAATGCTTGTAAAATAAACCATTCTGGTCTGGCAGTTGTAGTATTGTAATTTAACAGTTGAAGATCTGTATCAGTAATTTGTGAAAATCGTTCTCGAATTGTGATTGGGAGTAATCTATTTTCCCCAAGTTCAGTTTTTTCTATAAATGTTGTTGGTTTCGTGAAAATAAGTTCGTGTTGTTCCTTTCCACAATGTTGACATTCTTTTGATTTTTTTGCTTTTTCAAGTATTTTCTCTGGAATATGTTTTTGTGACAGTACAGTATATGATGCACTATTTTTTTTAATTTTCAAGAATTCGTCAAGATCTTCCTGAGAAATTTTTATCCTTGAACAAGATCTGCAAGTCGCAATCAATAATTTATGAATGTCATCGATAAATGCAATATGTAATATAGGTTCTGCAAGTTCTACATGACCAAAATGACCAGGACATCTAGCAGAAGTATTACCACAGGTTAAACATTTTTGCCCTGGTTCTAAGGTTCCCAGACGTCCATCCATCAGTCCTCCCTGAACTGCTAGACCATCTTCATCATAAGTCTCAGGTGCGGTAATTTCAGCAACTGAATATTTTCTAATCTCATTTGGAGACCAAACACAGAATTTAATCCCATCAATAATTTTTGTTGTTTGAATTGACATTATACTTTCTCCTTGATCAATAAACGTGGTGCAACATTAAGGCTAGACATTTCCTGTAATAACAGCTTGAATGCGTATGCCGCAGACACAGAACTTACTTTTCCCTTATCACCGCAAACTCTACAATAGTATATTCTTTGTTTAATATTATGATATGCAACAAGACCACATCGTTCACACACAAATATATCAGATTTATCAGATTCATCAAGCAATCTATCTTTAAGAATCATAGATGCCCCATATGCTATTAGACAATCTCTCTCCATTTCTCCAAATCTTAAACCACCACCACGTGCTCTACCCTCAGTAGGCTGTTTAGTTAACATCTGAACTTGCCCACGTGCACGTGCATGTATCTTATCAGATACCATATGATGCAATTTTTGATAATAAACTACTCCAATAAACACTTCAACTGGAAACTGTTTGCCTGTTCGACCGTCATACATTATTTCTTTACCCGAATATTTGAACCCAGCAGCATCCATTACATCTTTTACGTCATCCATCTTTTCACCTACAAAGGCTGAGGCATCAATTTTTTTACCTCGTATTGCAGCTGATTTACCAGTTATTGATTCCATCAGCATACCAACTGTCATTCTTGATGGAAAAGCATGAGGATTAATTAGAACATCAGGTGATATGCCATCAGAAGTATATGGTAAATCTTCAGCTTTAGCTAGTAAACCAACAACACCCTTCTGTCCATGTCGTGAAGCAAATTTATCTCCGATTTCGGGAATACGCATATCTCTGATCCTAGCCTTGTACATTTTTCCACCCTCAGTTGATTGTGTCAAAATAATAGTATCAACAACTCCTGTCTCAGAAGGTCGTACTCCTATGGATGTATCTCTCCTATATGGTCCTCTAGATTCAAGTTCACGATATTCCTCCATAAATCTAGGTGGACTAGTTTTACCTATGACGATATCACCGCCAAATACATTGGATTCTGTAGAAACAATACCATCTTCTTCCAATAAGCGATATGATCTTTCACCTTTATACCCACGAAGGTTTTCATCAGCATTCGGAATTTCAAATTTGTCACGCATTCCACCAGGGTATTGTTTTGATTCTGATTCATAAATCCTGTAAAAGAATGTACGTCCTAATCCTCTATCAACCGAAGATTTGCTCAAAACAATAGCGTCCTCAATATTGTATCCATCAAATGGTAATACAGCAACCACACAATTTTGTCCGGCTGGTCTTTTTTCTAAACCTAAAAGTTTCATCGCCCTTGTGGCCACAATAGGTGTTTGAGGGTACAACATTGAGTGTTGTCTTACATAAGTACTAGTGTTCATCATTGGTGTTGAAAAACCAAGACTTTGTTTAGCCATAGCAGATTCATACGTATTACGTGGAGATTGATTATGTTCAGGATATGGGATTATTGATGCACCTGCACCTAAAATTGTTGAAGGAAAAATTTCAAGATGAGTGTGTTTCTTAGTATATTTGTCGTCAAATGTTATAAAGCAGTTTTCTTCCTCGTTTGCATCTATTAGTTCAATTATACCCATTCTAATCAAATCAGTCCATGAGATAAGCTTCTTTGTTATTTTGTCAAGAATATCTTGTGTGAATGTCGATTTACCATCTTTTAATATGATCAATGGACGCAAAACACGTCCAGCATTACAATTAATGTATAATCTTTTTGTGGCTCCCTCTTGCTCTGGCACATGTATAGATATTCCAACATGAGGATGAATCTTGGTAGCCCTACGTAGGTCACGTAATGAATTTGCTAATTTTTCGCCGTCTTTATGAAAACCAATTAGCCTTCCATCAACAAAAACTCTAGTACCATCTTTTTTTACCAAATCTTTAACTTCCGAGAAATGAGTTGTTCCAGTCTCATACAACTTTTCAATAACCTCATCTGAAGATGTGGTATGTGAAATTATGGCAGATAAAGCCAAATTCTTGACTAAACCACAGTTAGATCCTTCTGGTGTCTCACTAGGACAAAGTCGTCCAAAATGTGTAGAATGTAAATCTCTTGCCTCAAAATTGGGCTGAGTTCTACTCAATGGTGATTGGACACGCCGTAGATGGCTTATAGTAGACAAGTAATTTGTTCGATCAAGTAATTGTGTAACTCCGACTCTTCCACGTCCCCAGTTTCCTGTTGCAATAGCATTATTGAGTTTGTCAGTTATTATACCAGGACGAATTGCTGCGCTAACGGCATTAATTCCTCTTTTTTGACCAGAGCGTTCAAGTTGGTACTTCATATCCCGAATTAAATTCCTAAATGCGGTTCTAAACAAATCAGCCAACATCTGCCCTGCAAACTTAACAACCTTGTTACCATAATGATCTTTGTCATCACTTTCTATCCATCCAAGTTTTAATTCTAATAATTTACAAATACCCTCACCCAAAAACTGTGTTTTCTCTTTTCTATGTTCAGGTTGTTTACCCAAATGTGGAAGTAAACCCCAATCCAATAATGTCTCTGCACGTTTAATTTGAAATTCTTCTAACATACCAGGTGCAATTCTTTTACTTATGTATACAATAGAATCTTTTGAGGTAGCTATATCTGTTTTTTCAAAAGAACCATCAAGTTCATTTTGTATAACATCTACCATAGATACTGCTGATGCGATTTCCTTATCTGACTCTAATCCTAGTGCACGCATTAAAGTAATTACTGGAATGTCAACCGGCGATCCTGGTATTCTTGCAACTACAAGTCCATCTTCTTTTAATATCAACTCTAATTTTGCACGATAGCCAACAATGGAAGAATAAACTTTTGCTTTGAATACTTTTTTTCCACCTACTTTTTCAGTGTCTACAATGATTTTGTTATATGATAAATCTTCTAGTCCAACTATCACTCGTTCAGACCCATTAATGATGAAGTAACCACCAGGATCATCTGGATCTTCAGCATGATCAATTAATTTTTGTTCTGAGTAATTTTGTAATATACAACCTCCAGATTTTACCATTACTGGTATATCTCCAATGTGAACAAATCTACTTTCTAGAGTTTTTCCATCCTCGATAATACTTACTTCCATCATCAAAGGTGCAACATATGAGACATTACGCATACGTGCCTCTGCAGGAGTAATGTTTGTAACAGAACCATCAAGCTCCATCATTCGTGGTCGTTGAATTTGAATTCTGCCAAGTTGAATTTTATATGGATATTCAGCATTTTCAACGTCTATATGACCAATCTCATTAATAATTTCTTGAAGTCCTTTTACTAAAAATTCATCAAATGAGTTCAGATGCTGCTTAGCAATTCCTTCTCTGGATAGAATATCTTGCGTTATAGCCCAGCGTTTGTTTATAGAATCAGTCATACTTCAACCACATATCTGTAATAGAAACTCTCTCCAGCAGTTGCACTATTCCTAGTAATTCTAATCATATCTCCAGGTTTTATACCAAGTCCAATAATAGCTGGATCAGTTACAAGAATTAATGGTAATTCAGTTGCTTTACAGTGATATTTTTCCAACACATCTTCAGCTTCCTGCTTCGTCATTATCTCATGTTTTGGAACATAAACATGATCGGGTGCTAAAACTATCTCCTTTTTACTTACCATCGCCAAAACCTCCGAGTATAATATCAATTGGGGGTAAGAATAAGCAACACAAACATCAAAAACCTGCTTTGCTTTAATATATATTTACTCGGAGGTTTTGGGGGAAATTCTCAATTTTAGGATTTATTATGATCTATTTTTGGACAAAAATACAAAATAAGACAATTAAGACTTTGATGTTAATATCATTGGGATAGATCCATATACAAAACTAATGAAGAAACATAAATAGGACTCATTCTGACGATATAATAATGAATTCTCGTAGACATACGATCACATCACTTTCGATAGTTCTTATGGCAGTAACTATTATGTCTGTTTCCGTATTAGGTCAAAGTGCCTATGCAGGTGGAGGCGGCATGTCATTGTCTGTAGACTGTTCTGGTTCAAGTTGTGATGTCAGTGGAACAACTGACAGGAATGACCAAGATGTAACTATGACTGTATCAAATAGTCTTGGAATACATGGAGTTGCACAAATGAGTGTATCAGGTGGTAGCTTTTCTACAACACTTAATGTAAGCAACCTAGATGATGGTACTTACACAATTGCAGTAAACCAAGGTAGTTCTTCAAAGTACAGTCTATCAGTTAGTGTTGATGTTTCAGGTGGAAGTTCAGATTCAGCTGACTCGGTAAGCAATCAAGTAGCTGCATCAGAAGAAGAAGCAGGAACAACAACAACAACAAGCACAAGTGGATTACAACTAAACGCTGGTGGTGTTGAAGGTTCTACTACAATTGATGTAAGTGGAACAACTGACAGAAATGGAGACATTACACTCACAGTCAGAGCACCAAATGGAAATGTAGTAGCAGTATCTCAGATAACTCCTTCAGGTGGTAGTTTTTCAACAACTATTGAAGTAGGAGGACCATTATGGAGTCAAGACGGAATGTATGAAATTTCTGCACATCAGGGAGAAGCTTCAAGTCATCAGAAAAGTGATTGCAGCAATGATACTTGCAGTAGCAATAGTATCAATAATTGTAGTTACAGCAAAGACAAGATTGAGTATAGTACCAAGGTACTAAAATTCATCTTTTTATTTTGTTTCTTAGACTTACAAGGTAAATATGCTACACCATATTTTCTAATCATATGAATAAGTTTGTGATGTTTGTTCCAGTTGCTATTTTACTTCTTGCTGGAATTGGTCTTATGTCACAAGCATTTGCTGCATTTTCTATCACAATGGATACTGACAAGTCTGTTTATGATCATGCAACAATAATTACCATAACAGGACATGTTGATCCTGTAGACCCAGGTTCTGCTGTAAGTCTTATGTGCAAGAGTCCAGTGGGAGGTGTTTGTGGTATACAACAACTTGATGTGAACGATGATGGCAGCTTTTCAGCCACAATTAATACATCTACTGCATTGATGAAATATGATGGGACTTACCTGATTGACGCACACTATGTTGATGCAAAAACAACTGTATCGGTGGAACTTACGAATGCTTTAGAGACATATGAAGATGGAACAACAGTAGCTGGAACAGCAGTAGCTGGAACAACCATAACTGGAACATTAGAAACAGATGATGGAACACTTTACGAATTAGGTACAGGACAAATAGAATATGCTGTAACTTGTAATGCTACTCCCAGTTTCTATGTTAATGCCGATGATAATAGCATTGTTATACATATTGAACCAACTAATAATGGAGTACTAACAGTTACCTTACATGAAGAATTAATCAAACCATTTGAAGATGGAACGTTTGTGGTTATAGTATTGCAGCAATGATACTTGCAGTAGCAATAGTATCAATAATTGTAGTTACAGCAAAGACAAGATTGAGTATAGTACCAAGGTACTAAAATTCATCTTTTATTTCCATAATTAAATCAGTAAAGGAAATATAGAATCCAAATTTAAAATGATCATGTATCATAGTAGATTTTTTTGTATTTTGTTTACTCTGATATTTGTTGTCGGTATAATATCTCATACCGCTGCAGCTGAGTCTATGTCAATATCCACTTCCAATGATATTTACTATAATGGAGATTATGTGGTGGTTTTTGGTGATGTTGGTACTCTCTTTGAGAATCTGCCTGTAACGATACAAATCTATTATGAATCCTCAGGGAATCTGATTGATGTAGCTCAAGTTCCTGTTGCAAAAGATGGAACGTTTGCCAAGAGTTTTAGTGCTACAGGACCATTATGGAATGATGAAGGAACTTATCTGGTTAGGGTGCAATATACTACAACTCAAATTGCAGAAACCACTTTTGAGTTTTATACTCAAATAATTGATAAGAGTTCTGCAATTTTTCCTGTTCAGATTCCTAATTCAGGAACTTTTGAAGTGGGATATACAATGAGAGGAGGTGAGGTTAAGGATATAGAAATGAACTTGGAGCGTTACTCAATTCTCGTCGAAACAGTAGTTCAGTCTAATGGTAATATTGTTCTAAAACTACCTAGAGAAAGTTTTGATGCCCAAAGTGATGGGACAGATGAAACTTTTATTGTTTTAGTTAGTAAAGATACTGTAGAGAATTTTGTGCAAGTTGAATATACAGAAATTGCTACTAGCGATAATTATAGAACCATACGCATACCAATAGAAGAGGGCGACATGCAGGTTGAAGTGATAGGTACGTATGTAATTCCTGAATTTGGAAGTGTGGTAATTATAATTTTGATTGTAGCGATAACATCAACAATTATAATTTCTAAAAGTAGGATTTCTCTTAGATATAACTAGATTCAAAAATTATATTTTGTTTTATAAGGTGAAACACTACGTAGCTCGTCTACAACTTTTTTTAAAACTTCTACTACTTGATCGACTTCATCTAATGTATTCATATATCCAAATGATAGACGTAATGAACCAGTTATCTGTTCGTGATTAAATCCCATTGCCTTCAACACATGTGATGCTTTTTGTGTATGAACTGAACATGCAGAACCAGTTGATGCTGCAATTCTATGTTCATCCAACTTTATGATCATGTCCTCGCCGTTTACCCCAAGGAATGTAAGATGAATATTGTTAAAAATTCTTTTTTCAGGGTGGCCATTTAGTTTTACATGAGGTATTTCTTTAACTATCTTTGAAAGAATTGAAGAATGTAATGATTGAAAATGAGAAATATTTTCATTTAATCTTTCTTTTGCAATCTCACATGCCTTTCCAAATCCAACAATACTAGCAACATTTTCTGTTCCTGAACGCATTCCATTCTCCTGACCACCGCCTAAAATTTCAGGAGCCACAGTCAAGCCTTTTTTTATAAATAATGCACCAACACCCTTAGGACCATTAATTTTATGTGAAGAAATTGATAACGCGTCCACTCCAAGTTCTTTTACATTAATTGGAATCTTACCAACTGCTTGTACTGCATCTGTATGTAATGGTATTTGATATTTTTTACAGATTTCTGATATTTCTTTAATGGGTTGTATTGTACCTACTTCATTATTTGCAAACATAATACTAACAATAACTGTTTGTGGATTAATTGAATTGATAATATCATCTGGATTTACAGTTCCATGTTCATCAACTGCCAGATATGTAATCTTCACTCCATTTTTTTCAAGATCCCTACATGGTTCTAAAATTGCTTCATGCTCTATTGCTGATGTTATGATATGATTGAGTACAAACTTTGGTCCTTGAGATTTTGGAATACCATACAAAATTGTATTATTTGATTCAGTTCCACCAGATGTAAATAGGATTTCATTGGGTTCAGCACCAATAAGTGTGGCTACCTGTTTCCGTGCTTTTTCTATTGCATTCTTTGCCTTCCTACCAAATTGATGAATTGATGACGGATTACCATACTCTGTGTCAAAATATTGTGTCATTTCCTTAACTACTTCTGGATGGACTGCAGTTGAAGCAGCGTTATCAAAATAAATCAATTAGTTATCACGTTAATTTTTCCAGGTCGGTAACCCTCTGGATCCACAGAAACATCCTTAAAGTTTACCAATTTTAATTGATTCTTGATTTTTTGTAATACCAAATTATCTTCAAGTAATGATAATTCATCTACACCAACCTCAATTTTTGCCATACCATCCATGTCTCTAACACGTACCTGTTTAGCTCCTGTGAGTTGCTTTACAATTTTTTCGCCGATTTCAATTCTAGCTAACCTTTCAGCAGTAACACTTTGACCCCAAGGAATACGTGATGCGAGACATGAGTTAGAGGGTTTATCATAAACTGAGAGACCAACGTTTTTGGCAACTTCCCTTACCATTTTCTTGGAGAATTCAGTCTCTGCTAATGGACTTCGAATTCCATTTTGATGCAGTGCTAATACACCTGGACGGTAATCACCCAAGTCATCAATATTTGTTCCATCTACAATTATATCAGAACCAAATTCTTTTGCTACTCCTAAGAGATGTTCCGAAAGTTCGCTTCTACAGTAAAAACAACGCTTGTCATCATTTTTAACAAAATTCTCGTTATCAAGCTCACTGTATTCTATTACTATATGCTTGATTCCAATCTCTGATGATATTTTTTTTGCATATTCTAATTCTTCTTGTGCAAGCGTCTTATAATCAGCAGTTACTGCTATGGCTGATTTACCTAACTTCACATAGGCAGAATAAGCAACTAAAGCGCTATCAACACCCCCTGAAAGTGCTACAAGCACACTATTTTTGTCATCAAACCAATTTAGCAGTTTAGTAAGTTGTGTTTTCATATCTTTTTCCTAACTTCTTGATTTAGTAACTCTTCTGTATCTTTAAATGAAATACTAAGTGTTCCAGAAATTTCTTTGATGTCATCAGATTCGATTTTAAAATGAGAGCCATTATTAAGATCTCTAGTTTTGTATCTAACATCAAAACTCTGACCCTGAATATTTACCGAGACTGTTTTAACAGATCTAGGAACTATGTATCGCTCAGAAGTTCTTACTCGTACACCAAGCGTTCCTGTTTCAGTAACCAACAAATCCATAATAGAATTCATAGTATGGGAATCACAAATAACAGATACTAAATTTGTAGGTCGGCCCTTTTTTGTGATTGCAGAAGATATTGTGACATCCTTTGCGCCATGATCCATTATTTTTTCAATCATGTTTCCAAGAACTTCGCCCGATACATCATCAACATTTGTTTCAAGTATTTTTACTGTATCAAGCTGAAGTTTAGTTGATGCAACTCCTCGAACAACTTTCAATACGTTTGAAAATCCTTCAAAATCTTTTTGGCCCGCACCGTAGCCGATAGATTGGATTTTCATAGGAGGATAAAATTCAGAGCACTCTTTAACCAAATTAACTAACATGCTAGCACCTGTAGGAGTTGTGAGCTCATCCTTTACATTTCCGCCTACTGTGATAATTCCTGATTCTCTAAATATTTCTAAAATTGCATATGCAGGATTAGAACTAGTACCATGAGAAAAAGTCACTGTACCACCACCAATAGCAACTGGTGTGACAACTATATCATCATCAAAACAACCCAAGTCATCTAGAGCAATAGCAGTTCCTAAGATATCTACAACTGTATCAAAACTTGCTGCCTCATGAAAGTGCACCGAATCCTCCGGTTCGCCATGAATTTTTGATTCTGCATGTATGAGAGTCTCAATAGATTTCACTGCAAAAGTTTTTGCACTTTCAGAAATTGTTAATTTCTCCGCAGATTTTTCAATTATATCCTTTATCTCTTTACCCTTTCTTTCATGTGCATCATCGTCTATTTCTAATACTAATGTAGTCGCTTGCAATGATTTTTTTTTCTCTTCTATAAAATCAATTTTTTTTACTTTAACATCCTTAACGAGTGATTCAGCACTATGAATCCCATCTATGATCTTTGATTTGTTTGCACCAATATTTACAAGACTTGAGAGTAACATATCGCCAGAAATGCCAGCTACCTGAGCATCAATAACAAATACCATGAAACTAAATTCATTAAAATGCTTATAAATTCTGTTCAATGCTTATTCACCTAAGATTTAATTATCAAAAATCTAAGTGCAGAATATGATAACGATAATTGGGGCAGGAAAAGTAGGTGGCTCAGCTGCATTAAATTCTGCAATGAAGGAATTAGATGATCAAATTCTTCTCTTGGATATTGCAGAGGGACTTCCACAAGGAGAAGCAATGGATCTTAATCATTTGTTATCTGAACAGGGAATAGATGTTGAAATCACTGGTTCTAATAATTATGAAGATATGAAAGGTTCAGACATTGTCGTTGTTGTAGCCGGTGCTGGTAGGAAACCAGGAATGACCAGAATGGATTTACTGAAGATCAATGCAGGAGTTGTAAAAGACGTTGTTGGAAATATAAAAAAATACGCAGACAATTCATTGATAATTCCAGTAACTAATCCATTGGATCCAATGGCATACATCACATACAAAACTTCGGGTTTTGAAAAAAATAGAGTGTTTGGAATGGGTGGAATGTTAGACTTATCAAGATTCAAACAATTCATTCACGAAGCAACTAATGGTTCACGAAAAGAAATTGATGCTATAGTAATAGGAGAACATGGAGAAAATATGTTACCACTAACTAGATTTGCACAAGTGTCTGGAAAGCCTTTACCAGAAATACTTTCTCAAGAAAAGTTAGATGAGATATTTACTCTAACAAAAAATGTTGCAGCTGAAGTGATAAAATTAAAGGGAGCGACAGTTCATGCACCAGGAAATGCAATATCATCTATGATTCAAAGTATTGTTCAAGATAAAAAACAGGTCATGCCCGTTTCAACATACTTGGATGGAGAATATGGTTATTCAGATGTCACAATTGGTGTTCCTGCCGTAATAGGAAAGAACGGTGTGGAAAAAATCAATGAACTCGATTTAAATCAAGATGAAAAAGAATGGTTCGATAAGGGAGTAAACAGTGTTAAAAGTGCCCTAGCGGGTATTGACATCTGATCATTTTTTAAACTAATCAAATTTAATGTAGATAATTGAACGTAGAACAAATTTTCCAATCATTGCAAAAAGGAAAGATTTCCCCATCAAGGGCCAAAAAATTACTATCACTATATTCAATTGAAAAGATAGGGAATATTGCCCAAATCGATACTGGAAGAAAAAATAGAAAGGGAATACCTGAGGTTATTTTTGCTGAGAAAAAACAACTTTCAGATTTAAAAAAAATAATTACAAAAAGTTTATCAAAAAATAATGAAGTACTTGTTTCAAGAATAAAACAAAAGGACTATCCAAAAGTTTTAGAATTTTCTAGAAAAAATAAATACAAAATGAAAAAAGGAAAAAACACCACTGCTGTTCTAATTCACAAAAAAAATATTAAAAAAATAGGTGGTAAAGTTGGAATAATTGCTGCTGGAACATCAGACATTGGTATAGCTGAAGAGGCTAGACTAGTATGTGAAGCAATGAATTGTGATTCTATTTCCAGCTATGATGTGGGAATTGCAGGATTGCATAGAATTTTTCCAGTGCTTAAGCAATTTGTTGAAGCAGAAGTTGATGTTATAGTTGTGGTGGCTGGAATGGAAGGAGCGTTAGCATCAATTGTATCATCTATAGCTGATGTACCAGTAATCGGAGTCCCAACCTCAATTGGATATGGATATGGTGAAAAAGGAGTTGCCGCCCTAGCATCAATGTTGCAAAGTTGTTCTCTCGGTCTCACTGTAGTCAATATAGATAATGGTGTTGGTGCTGGTGCCGCTGCTGCAAATATAGCAAGCAGAATAAAAAATAATTCTAGATGTTGATTATTCCCAGGCTTGCAAGTTCGTTACCAATACCAAACCCAATTAATGCAACACCAGTTCCAAGTCCAGCCATTTCCAAACCACCCTTTACTATACCAGTTTCTGCCATTCTTGATTTTATGGCACCAACAATGAATGAAGCTGTTACACTGATACCTATTGCTATTGCTAGTGCACTATAACCACTTCCAAAGAAGAATGGAATTATAGGTAACATACCACCAGCCAAGAAAGAAACAAACATTATCAATGCGCTTTTTAGTGGACTTCCAACAACATCTACGTTTAATTTTAGTTCTTCAGTAAGCATTGTATCTAGCCAAACTTTTTTGTCAGAAGTAACTTTGTTTACAATCATCTCGAGGTCTTTTCCAGTAAATCCTTTCGCTTTGTAAATATCCTCAATCTCTTCACGTTCAACGTCAGGTTTATTTTCTATCTCCCATTTCTCTCGTTCTATTTCTGATTCTAATAATTGTCTGTGAGATTTTACAGCAAGATAATTTTGTACAGCCATCGCTTTTGCACCGGTAAACATTCCGACTAATGCTGCTAAAATTACAATATCAGATGCAACATTTGCACCGCCAACACCAGCTGCAATTCCAAGTGAAGTATTTATTCCGTCACCAAACCCAAAAACAAAATCTCGGATCGTACTAGATTCAGTCATGTGTGGTTCGGCATGCCTAGGCTC
>LUMD01000178.1_pt1 | contig 13342 bp, 15 predicted proteins | sample 729651 | NCBI WGS metagenome assembly LUMD01 (sample SAMN03860272, study PRJNA289734) | marine metagenome | biome: seawater column; feature: ocean; material: water; isolation source: Red Sea water column Station 34 - depth 258m | place: Saudi Arabia: Red Sea | collected 2011-10-15 | depth 258 m | reverse complement strand
AGATAATTTAGGTAGCTAATCTTTATAGGAACTTCTGTATCTAATATTTTTTTCGTCCTTAAGGAAAATACCGACGAAAAATTTAAGATATTAAAGACTACACCGTAGGTTCTACGGATACACCTTCCTGTGGTTAAAAAATTTAATTGTCATCAGTATCGAAATACCATTTTTTCTCCAATATTTCCCATTGGTAATTTACCAATTGTTCGATATTCACTAATCTTTTATTGGTCTTTTCACCAGCTACGGTTATTTTGCGTTTTCCGGTTCATTGTGAACAGCGATTCCGGCTCATCGTGAACACCTGTTCCGAGTTAACGTGAACAGCTATTCCGGTTTAATTGTGAACACTTTCAGCAATTTTCCGGAATGGGTGTTCACGATGCCGTAACGGCATTTTGGTAATCTGGAACATTTCTCAATGCATTGTTTTTCAAAACCGCATATTCTCCTAAATTTAAGGAGCAATATGGCAACAAAAAGGTTAACAATGCGAAAAATTGGAGAAGTATTACGACTGAGTTTATCTGCGCAATTAAGCATCCGCCAGATCAGCCGCAGCACCAAAGTCAGTGTTGGTGCAATTCAGAAACTATTGTCTAAAGCAAATGAGTTGGGGCTTGAATGGCCCCTGCCGGAGGAGCTTGATGAAGTTTCTCTGGCTCAACTGTTTTATCCCAAATCCGATGCTCAGAGCACCCCCCATTTGCAGCAACCAGACTGGCCATGTGTACACCAGGAGCTCAAACGCAAGGGTGTGACCAAGCAATTGCTTTGGGAGGAATACTGTCAGGAATATCCGAATCGCAGCTACAGCTACTCCCAGTTCTGTGAACGTTATCGTCAGTGGCTGGGCAAGCAAAAGCGTTCCATGCGCCAGATCCACAAAGCAGGTGAGAAGTGCTTTGTGGATTACTGTGGTCTTACTGTCCCCATCATTAATTCTGCAACCAACGAAACCCGTGAAGCTCAGGTGTTTGCAGGCGTTCTGGGAGCCTCAAACTATACCTTTGCTGAGGCTACCTACTCCCAATCCCTTCCAGACTGGCTGGGCAGTCATGCTCGGATGTTTGAGTACTTTGGGGGTTGCAGTGAGATTATCGTGCCTGACAATCTGCGCAGCGGCGTCAGCAAAGCCTGCCGTTATGATCCCGACCTCAATCCATCCTATCAGCAATTGGCCGCCCACTATGGTGTGGCAGTGATACCCGCTCGTCCTTATAAACCAAAGGATAAAGCCAAGGCAGAGGTCGGTGTTCAGCTTGTTGAGCGATGGATTCTGGCCCGGCTGCGTAAACAAAGATTTTTCTCGCTGCAGGAGTTGAATCAATACGTCAGGAAGCTGCTTGAGGAGTTGAATCTCAAACCTTTCAAACAGTTGGCCGGAAACCGCAAACAGGCCTTTGAGCAGCTGGACAAACCTGCCTTGAGACCCTTGCCTGCCCATGCTTACCAGTATGTTGAGATCAAGCAGGTCAAGGTCAACATCGACTATCACATTGAGTACCACAAGCACCTCTACTCCGTACCTCATCAGTATGTCGGTGAGACTCTGGAGCTGCATGCCGGTGAGAACATGATCAGCCTCTACTTCCGTCAGCAGAAAGTTGCCACACATCCACGAAAACACAGGCCTGGTACTACTACAGTCGGTTCCCATATGCCACAGCGACATCAGAAGCATCAAAAATGGACGCAGGGACGACTGAAAACTTGGGCTAAGGATCAAGGTCCCAATGTTTTGAAATGGCTGGAGAGGCAGCTTATTTCCAAAACACATCCTGAACAGGCTTACAGGGTTTGTCTTGGTTTGCTCAATCTGTGTAAAGAATATCCAACCCAGCGCATCAATGATGCCTGCGGTATTGCCAACCGGGAAGGTTTATACCGGCTCAAGCATATAAAATCAATTTTGAAGAGCAACCTCGATCAGCTCCCGAAACAGCTTGCTCTGCCGGTTACACTCCCACAACACCACGGCAATATCCGTGGCGCGAACCACTTTAATTGATACGGAGATCAGAATCATGACGACTCAGACCTTAACCCACCTGCATCACCTCCAACTTGGCGGCATGGCTCAGGCTCTGCAGAGCCAACTTGAACAGGCGGGAACTTATGAGAAGCTCTCCTTTATGGAAAGACTGGATCTTTTGATTGATCAGGAAAAACTGATTCGTAATCAACGCAGATATGAGCGCTTGGTCAAACAGGCGCGATTCAAACTCAGAGCCAGTGTACAGGAGATAGATTATCAACATCCACGTAATATAACCCCTTCACAAGTAGCTCATCTGGCACAGGGAGGATGGATTGAACGTTATCAAAATCTCCTGATTACAGGTCCCTGTGGCAGTGGAAAAACATATCTGGCTTGTGCCCTGGGACACAATACGTGTTTAAGGGGGGGAAGTGTGCGCTATTACAGAATGTCCAGACTACTACTGGAACTGAAACAATCAAAAGCTGATGGCAGCTACCATAAAAAACTCAAACAGTTGGAAAAAGTGCAATTGCTGATTATTGATGACTGGGGACTCGAGCCTCTTACACCTGCTCATCGTAATGATATGATGGAAATAATGGATGATCGGCACGGCAGTTCATCAACAATTATTATCAGTCAACTGCCTATTGACCAATGGTACAACAGTATCGGAGATAACACACTGGCTGACGCTATTTTAGACCGGCTCATGCACAACGCTCATCGACTCTCTCTGAAAGGTGAGTCCATGAGAAAACGCTTAACTAATTTGACTGATCATGAACACTTGGAGTAAAATGCTCATCTACTAATGCATTGAAAAATCCGCTGTTCACGTTCCACCGGAATGAGTGTTCATTTTGGCCGGAATACGCACCATGTTTGGAATAGTAGCAAGCATGTTTTTACTGTATTTGCTGATTTGGCTCCTCTGGCTAAGACTTCAAGTCCATCCTAAAGGAACACCTGTCTATCGAGAGACCCCTCCGAACAGATTTTCTCCTGCTTCGGCTAGAAATCTTTTCAAAAAAGAATACGATATGCACACGATATGCATACAACATACGGACAAAAAGTAACTCTGAATTTTATCAAAAGTACTAACTTCTATCTTCCTGACTTTAGCACATATGAGAGTATGGATAGCTCTTATAGTCATTTTACTTATTTGGGTATCCCAGGCTTATCCTTCTAATCATTTTTTTCAACTTCAACCAGCGGCAAGTACAGGTTCCGCCACAAGTTCAGTTAATAGTGGCGGAGCAACTTCAATCAATTTCAATTTTTCCTTCCCATTCAGCTATCAATTCACTGGCAAGGATTATAATGGCAACGAATTCGAGACTGATGAAAGTCAGGGGTATATTTTCAATGTTGGGTTCACCCGCTGGGGAATTGGCTTTGAAATTTATGAAACAAAGCTCAAAAATACTTCTGAGGAAGTAAAATTAAAAACGAACCTTTATGACGTGACCTATGGTGCTACAGGGGCATTGGAGGAAATAGGATGGTTCTGGAAGTATGTAGGACTCGGATATGGGTTTGGGACAGATGAACTCACATGCAGCTTCTGTGAAACAAATTTTTATAAGGGGTTTGCCATGCAATACATTTTGCTTTTTAACATTCCAATCACAAAGTCCTTTAATCTGAAAACCAGTTATCACCTGAAAACCAGCAAAATCAGGCACAAGTACAAATCCGAGGCGGACGACTATAGTGCCACCATCATCAATGTAGGTATAGGATTCTAGCTATAGGCTTTTCTATGAAAAGATACACGCACTTAATGTTCTTGGCGTTTATAATTATTGCACTGAACAACTGTAATTATGAGCAGGGGGAAAAGTTTGCCATTGTGACTGGAATTATAGAGGATGGGACAAAGACTAAATCAATAGCAAGAGAAGATTGTACAGCTTTTTCGGCACCTTCTGTACCAAGCACTGTTTCAAGTGGCGGATTGAAGGTTAATTTAGTTATCATTCAAATTACATTCGAAGGCAGCATCAACCAGGAAAGTTATGGAGATCCTTTCGCGCAACAGTCCTTCAAGAGTGAGACAAGTTGCTGGGCCAACAAAATCTTCGGTACCGGTTCAGGGCAGCTCAATGAATACTGGCAGGAAGTATCTTACGGGAAATTTATGGTCTATCCCGCCGAGGAAACCCATGGCACGGCCAACGATGGCATCATTACTGTCAGCCTGAGCGGGAATCATCCGAATTTTGGATTCCCTGGAAGAGGAGACGGAAAGGCCCCGTATCCTTGGTTTACAGATGCTCTCGTCAAGGCAGATCCTTATGTTGATTTCTCGAAATATGACGCAGATTCTGATCGCCACTTAAGCTCTAAAGAATTACAGGTCATGTTCCTTGTCGCCGGTTTTGAATCAGCAGCTGGTAATATACCAGGAATTTGGGGACAGGCAGGTTGTTTTTGGACCGAGCAGACTTTTGATGGATATCATATTGGGGAATGTGCTTATCAGGGATATTCAGCTTTTGGAGAAAGGCAGGGGAATCATGACGCGACCATCGGTGTCATAGCACATGAGTTGGGACATGCAATTTTCTGTTATCCGGATCTTTATGATGCCTCATCAACCAGTGCTGGTATTGGTGCATTTGGATTGATGAGTGGTGGTGCATGGGGGAAAAAACAAGGAGAATATGGGGGAGCTACACCGACACATTTAATGGCCTGGAGCAAGTACAAATCTGACGGTAGCTTATGTTATAAGGATATTCTTAGACTAATGAACACTGAAAATACAGCAAATTATAATGGTGTGGTATTTGAGACGCCGGATAACATTTCATCCAACACTTCATCAGTGACTCTCTATCATACAACCCATACTAATTTTAATACAAAAATCATTAACATATCTGGTAAAACCAAGGAGTATTTTATGCTGGAGAACATTGGCCACGATGGCTACCAGGCAGGTTTGGATAATTTAATCGGGGGAAATGACAACACTAGCGGAATTGCGATCTGGCACATTGACGACAACCAGTCTTTCAACTCTGTCTATACTCATAAACTGGTTGACCTTGAGGAGGCGTCTGATGCTGGTATGGACCTCAACACTCATAGCGGTAAACAGACCAATCTATTTTTTAGCGGCAACAAGACAGAATTCAGCGACAGCACTGACCCGAATTCGAAAACCTATTCAGGAACTTCATCCAGAATCACGATCAATAACATTTCGGCTGCAGGTGACTCAATGACTTTTGACGTTAGCTTCTAGGAAACAAATGTTGAAAACTAAAATCATAAAGAATTTATTCATTGCAATGACTATGTATTTCGCTGGTTTTGCCGAAATATTAGCCGCGCCGGCCTTACCTAATCTATTGGAAATTACTCAACCAAATGGAGCTAAATTCAAGGCTTATCTGCGAGGAGATGAGTATTTCAGCTGGTGGGAATCTGAAAAGGGAACAGTTTTGTTCAGAAATCTGGAGTCAGGATATTTCGAATATGCAAAAATATCAATGATTGACGATAAAGAGAAACTTGTTTCTACAGGGGTTATATTTGTTGCAGGAGAGGAAACTTCTGTTTCCAGTTCACGTTTCTCTAAAATGACTAAACTGAATCTAAGTAAGATTTGGATGCAAAAGCGAGAAGATGCAAGAAAACGTCTCCAGGAAATCTTAGAAAAACAGAAACAGTCAGGGAATCAATAAAAATAACAGGGGATTTTACATGGATGGTTGTCTGACTATAATATTTGTACTTTGGTATTATAATGTAATTGATGGATTATTTGATTATTTCTCCTAAATTGCTAATAATGCTAATGAAATCCCATTTTATACTTGCATTTTAAACCCACTTTAGTCACTATTTACTCCGACACGCACTTATTTTCATAATGGACAAAAGAGAAGTTTAGTCAGTGTTTGCAACGGATTACAAGGAACGAAATGGGGGAACATTCTGAAAAAAGGAGACCCCCTCGTCTCCACCATCCCCGATGCCACTCCAGCAATACTTCATCTGAATAGAGAATTGTACGTTGTTCCGACATAGCTAACTCAATTACAGAGCGTGGTGCGCCTTTTGAATTTAGCAGTCCACTGAGCAGAACATTAGAATCAAAGACTAGCCGCCAAAGGGAATGATTCATTGGAAGCCGTTGGGCGTCTTGTCAAACAATCCTTCCATTTTCTCGGGTGTTAAGCCTTTTTTCTCAGCATATTTGGCAGTTTCATCCATCAAAGATAAGAGTTCTGCGACAGAATTATCATTATTATCATAAGAACGTCCCCTGAGCCAAATATCAAAAAGGGTATCAATCTTCTCCCGCTGATATGAAGTTAGAGCGGCCACCATTTTGGCAGTTTCCTTCGAAACTTCGAGTGTGATGGTTTCTTTGCTCATAACGACCTCGCTATATATTTTTTGTTTCAACATAAAAATAATTGAGCTCCTTGATAATAGCACCATAGTACATAACAGCAAGAAACATGGGAAATCGTGCAACCATCTACATAATAGGATTTCTTTTAATTGCCATGTATGCATTTACTCATATTTAAAATTTTCTGATTTTGTTTAGGTAAATGAACTCTCTCTGAATAAAACCAAACTTCTTTTTTTTCTCAAGACAATGGATGGATATTTGTAACTGGAGTATGATAACTAAAGATTAGGAATGGGGGTAAGTAATTAAGGGAGATTGAACCTCGATTCATTGGAAGAATTTTCGCTACTTTCCACTATCTTACTCCCACGTACTCGATTAAACTGTTGATGTTTCTTTTGAGCTATTATTTGCTTGGATTGGAGGTTATATGTTGAAGGATACAGATTTTGAATTTCCAAAAAGAGAGTCAAAACTTGACAGGGTATGGGTAGAATGGAACAACTTAACGAATGATAAGGAAAAAAGACGGTATTGCAATGAATTGGAAGAAGTTATTAAAGACCTTGAAGATGAAATAGATTGTAAAAATAAGGAAATAGATAAACTTGACAAAACAAGGAAAAAGCTTTGGCGTTTTTGGGTTATTTCCATAATTATTTTTATATTGGGTGTGTGGGGACTTTACGTTTCACAATAAGTTGATTTAAGAAACACACCCTCACAAACAGAAAGTAAAGTCGTTTCACATTCCTTGAAATCTTTATGACTGACAGCCGGTGCGGTTTCGATAGCATATGAATAAACTGGAGGTAAAATGAGTTACGTGGTTCATGTTACGGCAATAGTTGAGGGAGATCTTGAACAAATAGAAATCTTAATCAATGATTACCGTTACAGATGTCTTGAAAATCAAAGTGGAATGGAACAATTTCTTGTATGCAGGAGTGTGGAGCAGACGAATGTTTTTCTTTACACTCAGGTATTCAAGGATCAGGACGCGCACAAAGCCCATCTGGAAGGAGATGATCCCAAGTGGTTCTTCGAACAGATGGCGGAGATGGAATACAATTTTCAAGGTCAGTGGGTTGCAGGCGAAGAAATAGATTCCTCCGCAGGGCATGTACTTAACTGAAACCGAAGAATCAGCTGTGAGCTAAATTCCTCCTTACACCCAGGGCATAGAGAACGTTTTTAGGTTGGTAAAGCTTTTCATGGCTTCAATCACTCCTTCCTTGTAACCCAGCCCGGAATCCTTGATTCCTCCAAACGGTGACATTTCGATACGGTATCCGGGCACTTCCCAGATGTTGACTGTGCCGTGGTTGAGTTCATTGATGAAACGGGTAATGTAATCCAGACGATTGGTACATACTCCGGAGGAAAGGCCGAAACTTGTTCCATTAGCAACCTTAATGGCATCGTCGATATCTTTAACCCTGATGATGGGTATGGCCGGCCCAAATGTTTCCTCCATGACCAATTCGCAGTCCCACGGCACATGATCAACAACGGTTGGGTGAAATAACGCCCCATCGCGCTCATTCCCATAAAGTTTCTTTGCACCCAGGGAAACAGCATCCTTGACTCTGCTTTCGAAGAGCTTCGCGGAGGCCTCATCAATCACTGTGCCGACATCGGTTTGAGGATCGACAGGATCACCGCATTTAAGTTTTGAGGCTTTCTCGACAATCTTTTCCACAAGAGCATCAGCAATGGATTCCTGGGCAAGGATGCGTTTGACAGCGGTGCATCGTTGTCCGGAATTCTTTGTTGCACCGGCAACGGCAAGTCCGGAGGCACGTTCAAGGTCGGCGTCTTCCATGATGATAATGGGGGCGTTTCCTCCAAGTTCCAGTACTGTCCGCCGGTAACCCGCCTTTTCCGCAATGTATTTTCCCACCCTCACACTTCCGGTAAAGGTAATCAGATCAATATGGGGATGAGTGATCATTGCATCGCCAACATCTTCCGGAAGTCCGGTGACCACCTGAAACATCTCCGGAGGCATGCCTGCTTCAACAAGAACATCGGCAAGCAACAGAGCAGTCAGCGGAGTCTTCTCGGTAGGTTTGCAGACCATGCGGTTGTTGGTGGCAATGCTGGGCGCGATTTTGTGCGCCACCATATTGAGAGGATGATTGAAAGGAGTGATGGCGCTGATCACTCCCTGCAAAGGTTCGCGCTGAGTGAAGATTTTGCGCTTCTGTCCATGCGGTGTGAGGTCACAGGAAAAAATCTGTCCATCGTCCAGAATGCAAAGCTGCCCTGTCAGACTGAACACATCAAAGGCGCGTCCAACTTCATACAGCGAATCTTTTTTGCTAAGTCCGGATTCAGCAGTAATCAGGTCGGAGATTTCATCACGACGGGAAACCAGCAGTTCGGCGGTTTTGGAAAGTATCTGCTGCCTTTCGTAACGTGTGAGTTTTGGTTGGAAATTATTTGCAATTTCCATTGCCTGATCAACCTGGCTTTCGGAGGCACGGGGAACACTTCCAACTTTTTCACCGTTGAAAGGATTCATCACATCCACACTGCCGTTTTCACCTTCAACTTTTATCCCTCCAATACGCATTTTTTCTTCAAGCATGTTTTTCCCCAAATTAAATTGCTGTTCCGTTCAGGGCATATTCGAAGATCTCCCTGCTGCGTAATGTTCTCTCTTTTGCGCGGTTTGAATATTTGTCATTCAGCGGCTCGCTTAAAATGAAGGGCACATTGGCCTCATGAAGGCTTCCATGCGTGCGCAGGCGTTTGCCTTTCAACGCGCTGAGGTCGTGATCCTTTTCACTTCCTCCGATCACGGTTTTCTTATCAGCAGCCACCGCAAGATCACCCTCACGGTCCAGCGGCTGTTCGAGTTCCTTTGCCGCGTTTTCCGCGGTCCATACCTTTTCCACTCCGTCTATTGCCTGGACGAATTCAGAGACTTCCGTTGGATCCTGACCATTCTCAAGATAAATACGGACAAACCCGCCCAACGCGCCATGATGTCCCACAAAGGCATCCGTGATCGGACAGATCACTCTGCAGCTTCCGGTGCCTGGGTTCTGATCCAGCAAATCCTGCAGCCAGATCACATTCGGGTTCCCGCTTTCATCAGATTTGTCACCCATCCCATGGTCAGCTGTGAGCGCCACCAGCGCCCCAAGTTCCTGCAGTCGTCCGAAGCGCTGATCCATTTCAATGTAAAAGCTGTTGGCTTCTGCTGATCCCGGTGCATGCGCATGCTGGATGAAATCCGTGAGCGAGAGGTAAAGCAGGTCCGGTTTTTGTTCTTCCAGCAGTTTGATTCCGGCGTCAAGCACAAAAAGGGAAAGCTCCGCGGAATACATGTCCGGAAGGGGCTGTCCAACGAATTCAAGCACATTTTCAATCCCATTTTCCTGCATTGTGCAGCGGTCAGCATGCTGTGAGGAAAAGCTGACTGAACCACCGGCAAGATCCATCCCTTTTTGCAGTTGTTTTCGCAGCTTGTCCTTTGCGGTGATGGATACCACTTTTGCACCTTCACGCGAGAATTCACACATGATCGAGCGTGAACGCAGCAGTTCCGGACCAGTCATCACCACCGGTTCCTTTGTCGCAGGATCAAGGAAGAAGTTTCCGGAAATGCCGTGAGTCTCCGGTTCTGTTCCGGTGACTATTGACATATTATTGGGGCAAGTAAAACTTGGCATAGAACCCTGAGCAACCTGGTAAAAGCCTTCGTTCATGAAGCGGGCAATGTTGGGAATGATGCCATCACGAAGTCCTGTTTGAAGATATTCCGGGTCTCCTCCGTCAATACAGACCACGGCTAACGGTTTCCTGGGCCATGAATAGTTGATGTCATTTAATTCCATATAAATTTCCTTATTTTTTTTTTAATTGGGAGAGAAATAATAAACGAAATATTAAAAAAAAATCAAATCAATCTTCAAAACTGTTATTATTCAGTTTGGTAGGGGTAATTTCTGGAACCAGGTAATTTGATCAGGAGTATGTCCTGCTCATAAGTTTTTTTGTGGATTAATCACATGAGAAGATGGGGATTTAACAGGGCTTGCTTGCTAATTCAGGATATCCACAATTAGATTACAAAAACTTTCTAACCTGTCATGCATAATCGTATTTGCCACCTTTTTTAAGTGCAGTTTTATAGGCAGGCTGTTGATGAATGCGCTCAACATAGGATTGAATGCAGGGATAATGGTCATCGATCAAACCACGCGCAAAGCTTGTTTCTAAAGGAAAACTCATCTGAATATCTGCACCGCTTAATTGATCACCCAAAAACCATTTTTTCCCTTCCAGGCTCGTTTCAATGAAATCAAGTAAACACTTAATATTTGGATTTACAAATTCTGACAGGACTTTGTCGGCGACAGCTTTGGCAATCGGTTTCACAAAAAAGGGAACTCGGGCCTTTTTCACTCTATCAAAGATCAGCCGCAGTAGCAAAGGCGACATCAATGATCCTTCAGAAAAATGTAACCAGTAACTGTAATCCCGTTCTTCTTGAGTGCCAGTCTCAGGCGTGATTAAAGAACTTTTTTTACCGTAAGTCTGCATAAGGTACTCAATGATTGCACCACTCTCCGCAATAAGGATCTGTTCACCTCTACCATTATCAGTGATGACCGGTGATTTCCCCAACGGATGAACCTTACGAAGGGATTCTGGCCCCAGTAGTGTCTTCACATCACGTTCATAACGGATAATCTTGTATTCCAGATTAAGCTCTTCCAGCATCCAGAGGATACGCTGTGAACGGGAATTATTTAGATGATGTACTGTAATCATAATTTGTTTTTGATTTGATTAATGAAAACCCTTTATTAAATGTATCAGTAATGAAATATTATTTGGAAATAAAAACAATTTGTGTTTGGGGTGATCATCAAATAAAACTAATAATATTAGGATTAAACAGGTTATACTGAAAATAATATATACAAAATTACTGGTCTTGATAAAAGGATAACATTTTCTTCTTAGGTTAAGTTAGCGTCTGCCGCTTCTTCTGCCTGTGCAGTTGTTCAGTTCAGAATTCCTCCTGCAGTCCCTCTGGTCTTTCATTTAAATAAAGCCGATAATTGTCACTGTCAAAAATCAAAACAGCTTTATCTTTCTGGTAAGTCTCGGTGATTTGATAAAGCAGGATTATTCCAGTGAATGAAAAATGAAACTTTATTGTTTATTTTTGATTAAATTGTTTTCTGTCTGCTTTTTTGTAGGAGGCTGTTTCTCTTAAACTTTCTATAAAAGCGCAACTGTAGAAGAAGGTAAAGGCTCATCTGGATTAGCCATAGGTTTTTCAACAATGCAATATTCAAATGAAACTCTTTATGATGGATCTTAAATAGAAAAATCAAGATTTTGGCCTTCATGGGAGTTTTTCGCTCAACATGGAATTACTGAAAATTTTGGCTTAGGTTTAAAAACTAATTTAGCAAGTATTGTTGCAGATACAAATTTTGTTTTAGATGCAATATATCAATACTTTGATGGTGAAGTTCTGGATATGGCATTTGATCTGGGTGTTGGCATTTCTTCCTTTCCGCAAATAAGGGATAATGAAACTGTATATGATTCTTATTATTCAATTTACCCTGCAGCCTTTTTTACTTTAAACTTATCAGATAAATTCAGGGCATCTCTTGGTCTGGAACATAAAAAAATCTATAATAGTAATACTGAGGGAGAGGAATCTAGCGCCAGTTTCAACGGAGGTTCTGTTAACATTTCAGTCGGCAAAGAATTCAATTTTATTGTTCAAACAAGTTATTTTGATGGGAAGGATTTTAAAAATAATGAAGTTGTTTTCAGAAGCATAGGCTTTGGTTTGGCTTTTTTGTTTGATTAGCAATGGATTATTGGGAAACTTAAAAAATTACTGGTTTGATGTTTGCCGGGCATGTGCATCATCATCTTTGGATGAGCACAGTAACTCTTCACAATCAGGCATCCTCCCGGCAAAATCCTCTGTTCTAGTCAGCCCACGAAATTTCGCTGTACATTAGGATCACCTGAAACAGTCAGTTGCCAGGCATCTAATTCCCGGCCCCGAAAAAATTCTATACAAAACCTGTATACCAAGGAGAACTATTGAAAAAATATTTGTTTAAATTGCAATTTATGAAAATCCTGAGAGCACTATTTTCTCTCTTACTGGTAGGCTTTCTTCTGTCCGGTTGTAATTCAGGAAAATCATGGCGTACTGCCAGCCGTCAATCAGCGGGTATAGCTCCGGACCCTTCAGTTACAAAGGAAGCTGTTCTGCATGTCTATGGCGCCGATACCTGGGGCTGGCGTGGCTGGTTTGCCATCCATACCTGGATTGCTGCAAAGCGCACTGGAGATTCCAACTACACTGTTTATGATGTGGTTGGTTGGCGGGGTTACAGCGGCCAGCCGGTAATGAGAATTAGGGAGGATATTCCAGACCGTTATTGGTTTGGTGAAAAACCCAGGTTAATTAAAGAACACCGCGGAGCAGAGGTTGATGAACTGATTGATGCAGTTGAAAAAGCTGTAGAAGTCTATCCCTGGAAAACTAAATATAAGGCTTTCCCAGGACCAAACAGTAACACCTTCACTGCATGGGTCGCTAAGCATGTACCTGAGCTGGAATTAGATCTACCTTTTTCAGCTTTTGGCAGCGGATATGTAAACTAATTTAAAAAGGGGTTCAGGAATTTCAGAAAATTTCAGAAGATTAAAATTTGAATTATAAATTGTTAATTCTAATTCCCCGCCTTTTTTAAATATTAATCAGTTTTAGTTTTTTTATGATTTTTTTTACTGAGAATATCTTTTGGATATTTACCATAGTACTTGTCCTCCAAATGATTAAACTGGCATATCATGGACACCTTCTTTGGGTAATGAAAAAAAAGTTTATATTCTGGTTAGCGAACTATCAAAACGAACCTCAAGTTTAGTACAAGGCCGCAATGTTTCATTAATGTTTATTGAACCGGAAG
>LUMD01000827.1_pt1 | contig 13354 bp, 10 predicted proteins | sample 729651 | NCBI WGS metagenome assembly LUMD01 (sample SAMN03860272, study PRJNA289734) | marine metagenome | biome: seawater column; feature: ocean; material: water; isolation source: Red Sea water column Station 34 - depth 258m | place: Saudi Arabia: Red Sea | collected 2011-10-15 | depth 258 m | reverse complement strand
TAAACCATATTCATTACAAAGTTCGTACCATCGCTCTTGATTAGGATAATGGGAAGCACGGACTGCATTAATATTATGCTGTTTCATGATTTGGATATCCTTTACCATGGATGCTTCTGTGATGGATCGCCCCACAACCGGGTCCCACTCATGACGATTCACACCACGAATCATGATCGGTTTACCATTAACCTTTAATTGACCATCACTAACCTCAACTTTTCGAAAACCCACTTGCTGCGTAAAGGATTCAATCACCTCACCTGCTCCATTACGTAATGACAATTGGAGACGATACAAGTTGGGCTCTTCTGCAGTCCATGTTTTTACGCGCTTTACAATGGAAGCGATCTGAATAGAGCTCATTGAATCACTGGGTACTGATTTTGTGGAGTCGAATACCACCCGATTTCTTCTTAAGGGCTCTACCAATTTTGCCTGAAGGGTTAATCCGCTATCAATTATTGATTGCTCTAATTCCACATCCACAGAAAATAACCCTGTACTATAGGTGGAATCCAAATTTGCACGAACAAAGAAATCATTTATTCGAGATTTGGATCGTGCATAGATGTAAACATCACGTTCCAATCCGCTCACGCGCCATGTATCCTGCCCTTCTAAATATGAGCCATCCGAAAAGCGATATACTTCTACAGATACATTATTTTCACCTACCTCTACAAAATCAGTAATGTCAAATTCTACCGGCGTTTTGGACCCTTGGCCATATCCAATTTTTTCCCCATTCACCCAAACATAGAAAGCGGACCGTACGCTGCCAAATCTTATAATAATTTGGCGATCATTCCACGTTTCATAAATAGTAAATGATTTTCGATAAGCGCCAACGGTATTGTAATCATGAGGAACAAAAGGAGGGTTGGGTGTAAATGGATACTCCTCATCCAAATAAATAGGAACGGACCACCCTTGCAATTCCCAACTTCCCGGGACTTTAATTGTCGACCATTCTGAATCATCAAAATTGGCTTTGTAAAAGTTTTTTTCTCTATCGTTGGGATTGGGAGAAAAGTTGAATTTCCATTCACCATTTAAAGATTGAAAATATTGTGATCGATCCGGATTATTTTCAATCGCCAAAGCTTCTGACTCATAAGGGAAAAAATGGGCTCTTGGCTTTTCTTGATTGATTTGGAAAACGGTTGGGTCTTCCCACTCGGTTCCTCGCTTAGTTTCACATCCCAGCCACAAAACGGCCATCAATAGGTGAAGAAGAATGGTATGTTTTTTTATCAAACTCAGGATATTTCTTTAATAATTGACGTCAAATTAAACACCAATTCATCCGCATTTTCACGTGTAAAAATTATGGGTGGTTTTATTTTTAGTACATTGTGGTCCGGACCGTCTGTACTCATGAGGATGCCCGCTTCTTTCATCCGATTAACAATCGTGTTTGCTTCTTTCTCAGCGGGTACCAATGTATGATGATCATTCACCAACTCTACACCAATGAAAAGACCAAGACCTCGCACCTCACCAATCAATGGACCTTAGCGTTTTGTTGGAGCGACTCTTCTTCAATGACATTTAGCACTGCATGGCCAACAGCACATGAAACGGGATTCCCGCCGAATGAATTAAAATATTCCATCCCATTATTGAATACTTCTGCAATCTCTCTGGTTGTTACTACCGCCGATAAGGGATGTCCATTCCCCATGGATTTACCCATGGTCACAATATCCGGAGTAACATCACAAGTTTCAAATCCCCAAAAATGGGATCCCATTCTGCCAAAACCGATCTGGACTTCATCTGCAATACAAATGCCCCCAGCTTCTCGGACTAATTCAAATGATTTCTTCAGGAATCCCTCTGGCAGCACCAATTGACCGCCGCATCCCATGAGCGATTCCGCAATGAATACGGGCTTACCGCCATCCTTTTGTTGAATATAATCAATTGCAGTTTGAACTTCGTTCACATATCCAGTTGATGCATCTTCACCGCGATGTTTTCCACGATATGGATCGGGCATGGGTATCGTATGTACAAAGTCCGGTGCACCTGCGCCCCCGGGGCCATCATGCTTATAAGGACTGATTTCAATCAACGAAGATAGATTGCCATGATAGGCTGCATCCAACACAATGGTCTGTTTACTTTGGGTATAAAGTCGTGCCATTCGCAGGGCCAAATCATTGGCCTCACTACCGGAATTGGTAAAAAAACATACATCCAATCCATTGGGCAATTTATCCGTTAAGGTTTTAGCATAATTAACAATGGTTTCATTCAGATAGCGCGTATTGGTATTTAGTTTTTCATATTGCTGTTGTGCAGCTTCAACGATTGCAGGATGGCAATGCCCCACGTGCTGAATATTGTTTACAGCATCTAGATATCGTTTACCTTCTGCATCAAATAAATATTGTTTTTCTCCACGGACAATATGAAGTGGCTCTTGATAGGATACACTAAATGAAGGACCAAGATGGCGTTTCCGAAGTGATTGGATTGTTTTTATATCAAGCATTTCAAGATTCAATTTATGGTTACCACAATTTTAGATGATAAAGATTCTTGGTCTTCTTTTTCTAATTTTCGTAACAACGCCCATGCTGGTACTTGTGATATGGATAAATATTTATTTTCGGGGTATAGTTTCATTCGCCATGCGGCCATGGTTACGGATATACACAGACGAATACTCATTAAATATATTGCTGATCTTAATTCGAAATCATTTAAAGGGAAATTTTCATGATATCCTTTCAATACCTTTCCCATAGAGTGGATGGGGTCGGCTGACCCTAAACCAACATAGGCCATACAGACGGCCGGTTCTGCTACTTGATATGAATATACCATATCTCCAAAGTCGATTATCCCCGTTGTATTGCCATCAGCATTCACCAGTACGTTATGGTCATTCCCATCATTATGAATGACCATTTTTCTAAGATGCATTTCAATAGGAGTGACTTGAGATTCATAAATATCTAAAAAGTGAGAAACTGTTTCTTGATCTGATTGATTTTCCAAATATTGGAGTCTGGATCGAATCAATTCGACCGATTGTGCATCCCAGTGAAATTTACGATCTGCTGCCTGATGGTAGAATCCTTCCAATGCACGATCAAGTCTGGCTAAAAATCGTCCGAGCTTTTCGAATGCATCATCATCTAAATTTTGATCTTTTAAAAACTGGCCTTCCAAATATTCGAGTAATCGGACAAAATATTTTTGACCATCTTTTTCAATGGTTTTGATCTCCCCAACCTGCAGGGGGACGCCTATATCCGGATCATTGGATTTAATGTGCAATGTCGCCTCATTCTGCATTTCAAGGATTTGCCAATCTTCAGCTGTATTCGAAACTTTCAGCACATATTTTTGACTATTATTAGCGGAGATAAAAAAATTTTGATCCCGGTCGCTGACCAAAGATTTTGCATTCCCAACGATATTAAATTGGGATAAAAGAATTTCCTCAACTTCTACATTAGAAAATGATGGAGGTGGCGTTTGAAATACAGACATGATGGTTTAAAATTGGTTTAAGAACCGATATTATGCTTTATAGATCAACAATTTGTACGATTTAAACTTAATAAAATTTTCACCTGTCAGTTTACCAGAGAACCAAACATGATTAATACGGTTCAGTTTTTTCTGGAACTTCCATTTTATCAATTTTGTCAATTTTGGATATTTATAATTCAAATATCCCCCGGTCATTTCAGAAATGGGTTCGGCCACATCCGTTAACAGTTGATTGAGAAAGTCATATGTAGGTGCCGTTTCTTCGGTAATGTCCAATTCACAAGTCAGCTTTAAGTTTGATTCTTCAATGATTTTTTCAAAATAGTCCCAACGGTGTCCACCCCGCATTGGACTTTTCCCCGGGACATTTTTATGAAATACATCGCAGATTAACAGGTGTCCATTGGGGGATAACAACTTTTGAATCTTGGGAATAGATTTATCCATGGGGATATATTGAAAACTTTCACTGAAAAGAATCAGGTCGTATGTTACATTAGTTTCTACTGCTTCAAACTTGCAAATATGGATTGTTGAATTTTCATCCAATTTTTCTTTCACTCTTTCTGCCAAAAATTCACTGGGAATGACACAATCTACCTCATATCCCAATCCTATTAGTTTTTTGGCCAAGTTTCCAGAACCGCTTCCCACATCCAATATATTTTCAACACCTTCAGGAATGTGGTCAATGATGAGTTGAGAATGCCTTTGTTGTGCTTCAGCAAAATTTTGAGCGGTGGCAGTTTTATCATCAGGCCAGTACCCATAATGAAGGTCTTCGGTCTCCATGAAGAACTTCCCGATAAGAAGGCCTACATCTAAACCGACCACTTTTGAATTATGTTTATTCATTTGGACTATACCACATCTTCATTTTGAAGAAGGAAACGATAGATTGGAAAACTGGAGTGATGGAAAATTCCATCCCCAACAACATATTGTGTTTACTTTGAAAATTATTTGGTTGATGTCCCAATCCCTATTGATAATGTCTTAATGAAATTAATTCACCAAGGGGAATGGACAAAAAAGAATCAATCCAAAAATCGTGGTACAGTTAAATAAAGAACGGTGCCTGTAACCAGAGCAGTTACCCCTTTCAGTGCACCAATATCCGTGGGAAATAAACCAGATTCCTGTAGCCATGAAATGATGGCAAACATAATCCCAAACGAGGAGAGATAAAGCCAAATAATTTTACGCATTATTCCCTGCCATTACGGCTTCAATTTCTTCAATCGTTCTGGGAATATGAGGACCGAGAATACGATAGCCATCTTCAGTTATTAAAACATTATCTTCAATTCGGACGCCACCAAAATCGCGGTAAGAATCCAATGCATCATAATTGATAAATTCCATATGCTTTCCCTCATCTTTCCATTGATCGATTAAATGAGGAATAAAATAAATGCCCGGTTCAACCGTGATTACAAAACCCGTTTTAAGATTTTTTGCCAGTCGTAAATAAGCCAAGCCAAATTGGTCACTTCGATCATCCGCATCATCATAACCAACCAAATCTTCCCCCAATCCTTCCATATCATGAACGTCTAGCCCTAGCATATGCCCCAATCCATGGGGGAAAAATAACGCATGAGCACCTGCTTCTACTGCGGCGGAATAATCACCTTTCATCAGTCCCAATCGCTTTAACCCATTTACGGCGATGGTCGCTGCTTTTAAATGAGCGTTTTTATATGATTTTCCCGGAGCGCAAAAAGTAAATGCAGCCGCCTGCATATCATAAACGATATTGTAGATCTCTTTTTGTTTATCGGTGAATTGCCCTGACACTGGAAATGTCCGCGTGATATCACTGGCGTAGTGAAGGGGTGATTCAGCACCGGAGTCATTTAGTGCTAATTGGCCTTCAGCCATGATATTATTATATTCATTCATATGAAGGATCTCTCCTCTTACTGAGAATATAACGGGATAAGCTAATCTTCTACCTTCGGCTAAAGCATGTCCTTCAATTTGGCCAACAATTGCTTGTTCGCTCATGCCCGGATGTGTTGACTGCATGGCTATTTTATGACATTCAGCCGTGATTTGAAGAGCAGATTCAATTTCTTCGATTTCTTCGTCCGTTTTTATGGATCGCTGCTGAATAACCGATTGGATCAATGATTTTGAAGCACCATTAGATTGTCCATTTAATAATCCATCTACAAAAAGGTGTTGGTCACCTCGATAACAAGGTAAATAATGAACTTGTTTTTTCTGAGCTTTTAAAAATGATTGGAGCTCCTCCAATGGCAGAAATTGATCGATACCTGCTGATTGCGCCATATCAGATATTTTGGTCCGTTCACCTTCCCAAACAATATCATCCACTGTTAAATCATCACCAAACAAAATGGATTTTCCAGTTTTAACATCCATTACCAGATTCAAGTGAGGATAATCCAATCCACAGTAATATAAGAAATTGCTGTCCTGGCGAAATCGAAGCCAGTTAGATGGATAATTCATGGGCACAGGATTATTGCCCGGCAATAAGATTAATCCTTCATTGAGTTGTTCACAAAGGATTTTTCTTCGATTTTGATATGTATTTGCTGAAAACATGTTTGCGAATTTAAAACGTCATTTTTCCTTATTTGAATGATTTTTTACCGAGTTCAGTTTTTGTAGATATTTTGGTGATAGCTATATAAACATAATGTGTATATTATGTTTATATATTATAAATATATCACACATCAGGAGAGTGTATTTATATGAACTTATGAATGAATATTATGATAATACTATCTTTTTCGACTTGCTTTAACCATAATTTTCACACATTGATAATAATACACATAATATGAATTGCTTTCAAATTGATATCCTGCCAAATTTATGAGTAGATTATTCGAAACATAATGGTTACCGTAAGGCAATACCTGATATTTTGGAACTTTTATCTCATTCTCTAGGTACAATCTACAAAACCATGGAGGGAGTGCCGAAAGGCATTCCCTCTTTTTTTTAACCCCAATACAAAGGAGCACGCCATGCACCTAAATAAAACAGATGGATTAACTATTGGATTAATCACCATTGCCGGAATCGCAATTCTTGCGAATGGACTTCTTCGGGAGCCGCCCGTTGAAAGGTTGAATTAACTCTTGATATGCCGACAGATATAATGGCATTAGAAGAAGAAATTAATTCTTCAGAAAAACCAGTAGATATCAAAGTAAAATCACCTACGCTTCTCTCATTTTCAGAAGCATTCGCAGAAGCACGACGTATGAGAGGTCCCGGTGCTATTTTTGAGTGGAATGGAAAATCCTACACTACCAGTTTAGCTGAAGAATTGGTTAATCCGAATGAGTCACTAGATTCAACACAGATAAATCTTGTGATGAATCAACCACCCAATAAGTAATCGGGAGCCATGTAGAGGGGCAGTAATGTCCCTCTACAACCAACCTCCCTGAATCATATGATAAAACACATATATTACCACCATTCCAAAAATCACAAATACAAGCATCACAATTATTTTGCCTGATATTTTCCTCATAATTAAAAATGCCAGACCAATTGAATCCGCGATTGATTGGCTAAGGGGAGTATGCTAATTTTTCCACTCACATTATTTCGGTAGACTTGGGCAAACCCTTTTCCGATGGCCATACCCAAAGCTGCGCCAAATATGACATCACTCACATAATGCTTATTATCATGGATTCGGCTTAATCCTGTAATGCACGCCAGCGCATAAGCCGGCACACCCTTATTACTTCCATATATTTCCTGGGCGATAGTGGCGGTTAAAAAACTATTGGATGTATGTCCGGATGGGAATGATCGGGTATTGGATTGGTCAGGCCGTTCCCTTCTCACTGCAAATTTCAATCCATACGTAATGATACCATTAGCAATAAAAGCGTTCATTGCATATTCCAATTGTTTACTTTTCTCATCATTATTTAGAAAGGATCCCCACAATAGCAACTGACCTGTAATTCCCCAATAATCACCGACCGTTGCCAATCCATTGGGCATCAGCCCATTGGATTGAACATTCGATTGGAAAGTTTGATCATATTGTGACGCAAGTCCACTACCAATCAATCCGCCGAGCAAAATCATCTGTGAATTAGGATTAGAAATCGTTTGAGACCATCCATCTGTAACAGAAGAAAATGAAATAGGCTGTCCATTAATTGACCCAATGAATAAAAAATAGATCAATAGATGACTTCGGAATTTTAACCAATTATTCATAAAAGAAATTAAACGATCCAACATCTACTTTCACTTATGACTTATATCGAATTTTGAATAAGTTATTGATTCGATATTTAAGGAAATTACTGTGAACATCCATCCCTTGCGAGAATTATTAAATGATGAACCGCTGATGGCCGAATTATCTGCCACCTATGGTACGCCATTATATATCTATGTGAAGGATCAAATTGGCCAAAATGTTAATCGTCTGAAGCATGCGCTGAAACCCAATTTTAACCAATCCCATATTTGCTATGCGGTAAAAGCAAATAGCAATCCTCATCTTTTAAAATTAATGAAATCCTATCATCCCGAAATTGGAGGGGACTGCTCAAGCCCAGGCGAAATCTATGCGGCCGAATTGGCAGGGATTGATCCAAAGAAATGTTTATACACAGGAAATTATGAATCGGAGCCCGATTTAAGACTGGCTCTTGAAAAAGGGTGTTATATCAATCTTGATGATGCATCATCCTTGGATAGGTTGTTATCAATTGGCACACCGGAACGCATTTCGTTTCGACTCAATCCCGGATTTGGGAAAGGTACTTTTTCACAAATTACCACTGCAGGCGAAAATGCAAAGTTTGGTATCCCAGCAGAGAAAATTGTAAATGCTTATATAAATGCACAAAAAGCGGGTATTCATAATTTTGGGTTACAATGTATGGCCGGCTCCGGAAATTTAGACGGGGACTATTTTATTGAATTGCTCACGGCCATCATTCATAATACCAAAAAGATTGAATCAGAATTGGGAATCCATTTTGAATTCGTCAGCATGGGTGGCGGTTGGGGCATTCCATACAAAGATGAAGAAACACCCCTTGATTTTGACTCCCTTTTCAAAAATTTGTCCGATGTTTTATATAGTCATTATGAGAATAAAGATGAAGCCCCTGCACTCTGGATTGAACCGGGCAAAAGCATCATTGGCAATACAGGCTTTATATTGACCACAGTTACGGGTTTGAAAAATAGTTATAAAAATTATGTGGGTCTTGATGCTGGCATGGAGACCCTCATGCGTCCTGCATTATATGGGGCATACCACCGCATGTATAAAATTGGAGAATCGGGTAAAAGCAATGGTGCGTATGATTTTACCGGCCCGATTTGCGAAAACACGGATAGAATCGCATTTGACCGAGCTTTCCCAACCTTAGAAGAAGGTGATCTCATTGCCATTATGGATGCAGGCGCCTATGGATATGCTATGTCGCATAATTTCAATACCAGACCGCGAGCTGCCGAAGTATTGCTAGATGGACGAAACCATCAACTCATTCGACGGCGAGAAACCATAGAAGATATCTTTACGGGATGTGATGTTTAAGCGGATTTTCATCTTAATCATTTTGGTTTCAATGATGTTTGGACAAGATGCTCAAAGGAAAGGCATTCATCAAATTGAGTTAGAACACCATAAAATCTATTATTTAGAGCCGACCCACAAACCGGGTTCCACCCCTCCTATCCCTCTGAAAAAACGAGTCGATGGACCATCAAAAATTGTATTTGGCTACCACCCTTATTGGTCCGGATCAAAATGGCAAAACTATAATTATGACTTATTGACAACCATTGCATACTTCTCAGCAGAAGCCAATGCAAATGGTGACCTCACTGACCTCCATGGATGGCCTAAAACAGATCTCATAAATAAAGCACATGAGAATGGTGTGGAAGTTGTTTTGGTTGTGACACTTTTCAACAAATCTGATTTAGAAACGCTTTTGAGCAGCAGTGATAATCGAAATCGGCTCATTAATAATTTGGTAACCCAAGTTGAGAATGGAAATGCAGATGGTGTAAACATTGATTTTGAAGCATTCCCCGCTTCACAAAAATCCAATCTGGTCACTTTTGTTAAAGATTTGCGGAAAACATTGCGGGACAAGATATCTCATGCAAAAGTTACCTTAGCTACACCGGCTGTGGATTGGAACAGCGCATGGGATTTTAATACATTGGCCAAAGAAAGTGACGGCCTTTTCATCATGGGTTACGATTATCATTGGAAAGGCAGTTCAACCACTGGCCCTGTTTCTCCCCTTAAAGATGGATCTTACAATATCACCAAGACAGTGAACACGTATCTATCAGCAACAGGAAATAATGCAGAAAAAATCATCCTTGGCCTTCCTTATTATGGATATGAATGGGCGGCTAATTCCGGTAATAAGGGCGCAAATACTACAGCTTCAGGAACAGCAGTTATATATGCCAATGCAGAAAATAATGCGAAATCTTATGGTAGAATATGGGATGATGCATCTGAAACGCCATGGTATAAATACGAAAATAATGGATGGTATCAAACTTGGTATGATGACAGTTTATCGTTAGCAAAAAAATATGACTTAGCTCTATCCAAAGATTTGGGTGGCGTTGGTATGTGGGCATTGGGATATGATGAAGGATCTCAAAAATTGTGGCAATCATTAAAGGATAAGATGGCCGCGAAAACCGCACCTTCAACTCCTGTCAATCTCAATATCACTAATTTAGGGAATGGCGTGGTTACGATTGATTTTACTGGTTCACCCGTCGCTACCGGTTATTCAGTCATCCGAGTTTATCCTCTTTCATCTAAAGAAGATGATTTAGGTTCTTTCACCAGCACCCCGATTCTGCTTTCAGGCCTTACTTTAGATTCAACATATTATTTTACAATCAAAGCATCAAATGATTTTGGATCAAGTGGTGCAACTGAAGTATTGGGCGTAACACCCTCATCCAACATGCCAAAGATATTAATCATCAATGGATTTGACCGAGTCAGTGGTACAACAAACACCTATGATTTCATAAAGCAACATGGTGATGCCATTCACAAAAATGGATATACATTTGATTCAGCGTCTAATGAAGCCATCATAAATGGGAGAGTAAAGTTAACCGACTATGCAATTATAGATTGGATTTTAGGCGAAGAGGGGTCATCAACTTCATCCTTCGATGAAACAGAACAATCCTTGTTAAAAGAATTTATGAAAAAAGGTGGTCGATTGTTTGTCTCCGGTTCTGAAATTGGATATGATCTTGTTGAAAAAGGCAGTGTGAGCGATAACCTATTTTTTGAAAAATTCCTTAAAGCAGAGTATATATCAGATGCAGCAGCCGGGAAACAGGGCACCTACTCTGTGACTGGCGTATCCGGATCTATTTTTGAAAATATGACCATTACATTCGATGATGGAACACATGGAACCTACGATGTTGATTGGCCGGATGGCATTAAACCGACAAGTGATGCTTCGATCCTTTTGCATTATGAAAACGCAGAATACGATCTAAAAGGTGGTGCGGGGATTGCCTATACCGGTGGGTTTGATGGCAGTCTTTTTACCGGTGGGTTGGTGTATTTATCCATTGGATTTGAAACAATCTATCCTAATGATAGTCGTAAAACCATCATGGGTAATATACTGAGTTATCTGGATGGCACTACTACTTCTGTAAGAGATGAAGAGAATATTATACCCAAAAGCCTAAATATTATCTCCCTTTACCCCAACCCTTCGAACCAATCTATTACCATTGAATTTCGGGTAGAACAATTTTCACCCATAGCATACCTTTCCATCACTGACCTTATGGGAAGAGAAGTATATAAAATGTCTGTTCAGCCCCTTGCGGCCAAGACACAAAAATTTTCGTGGCATGGCCGGTTGCATAATGGGCAGGATGCACCAACAGGTATTTATCTCGCCAAATTATCACAAGGAAGCCAACTCATCACCAAAAAATTTACATTACTCAAATAATGAATCGATATTTCTTCTCCTTTATCATCCTCATAGCAGGATGTGCAACTCCACCCCCTTCTATTTCTCCTTCTGAATTGAATACGATTCCATCTCCATCAAAAGGGAAAGTGGGCTTGGATGTTTTATTGGAAGAGCGTCAAGATTTAATCATAGGGAAAACCATCGGATTGGTTACCAATCATACCGGAGTAGATAAAAATGGGACGCCCAATTATGACAGGATTCTTGAAATGAACGATGTGGATCTCAAGATTATTTTTTCCCCAGAACATGGGTTGTTTGGAGAATCAGCAGCAGGAGAAAAAGTATATTATAATGGCCAAATAAAGACCCTACCAACCGTGGTCAGCCTGTATGGAAAAAATCGGAAGCCAACGCCAGAACAAATGAAGGAACTGGATGTGATTTTGTATGACATCCAAGATGTGGGTGCCCGATTTTATACATACATATCAACTATGGGTTTGGTGATGGAGGCCGCAGCCGAATCGGGTGTGGAAGTTATTATTCTTGACCGTCCCAATCCGATCACAGGGACAAAAGTTGAAGGGCCCATTTTGGATTTAACACATCAATCTTTTGTGGGGAAATATCCCATCCCAATTCGTTATGGATTAACGGCAGGTGAATTGGCTCAGATGATAATCGGAGAAAAATGGATTAACAATATTCCGGGAATTGATGTTGTCCTTGCAGATGGTTGGAACAGAACACAATGGCAGGACGAAACCCATCTCCCATGGGTGAAACCCTCTCCCAATATTCCTGATATTGAGACAGCCATCATTTATCCCGGCATGTGTTTATTAGAAGCTACCAATGTGAATGAAGGACGGGGAACCCAAAAACCATTCAAACGATTCGGTGCACCTTGGATTCTCAAAGAAAATTTGGCTGAAAGTCTAAACAACAATCATTTGCCCGGTGTTAGGTTTACGGCCGTTTCATTTATCCCCACAGATTTAGAGGGAATGGCCAATAATCCAAAATATGAAAATCAAGTTTGCCATGGCATTGAGATTCAAATCACAGATCGGAATACTTATAATAGCGTCGCCACAGGGATTACCGTTATTGAGACTTTACAAAAATTATATCCAAATGAATTTGAGATTAAGACATCAGGGATGAATCGATTGTGGGGAATAAATGACCATGATTTTTCGAATTACAATGAGGGTAAAGAATCACAATATTTTAAAAAAAAGGCAGAAGGATATTATCTATATAAATAATCTAAAGATTTTGATTTCAAAATTGGGGTGCATATTTATTCTATCCATTTATAGTTGTACACAATCTCCAATTATTTATCATGGTAAAGGTGATAGAACTACAGAAAAACAAATCTATAATATTATTAATACATCTGGCCTCTCGACCAATATAGGCGTTAAAGCTGTATCACTAAAATCCGGAAAGGTATTGGTGGACTTAAACAGCCATTCCCTTTTCAATCCTGCCAGCAATAATAAAATATTTACAGCCATTGCTTCTCTTGCCCTTTTGGACTCGGGATATACATTTCATACAGAAGTTCGTCATGAGAATAATATACTATATTTGATCGGCGGTGGCGACCCGGATCTAACTTTATCATCATTGGATTCATTAGCAACAATCGTTGCAAAAGCAAATCTAACAGTGGATCAATTAATATTGGATGATACGCGTCATGATTCATTGACCTATGGTGAAGGATGGATGTGGGATGAAGGCGCCTGGTGGTATTCTGCACACATTAGTGCGCTTTCCGTGAATGATAACTGTATTGACTTTATCATTGATCCAGGTATTTTAGGTAAGCCAGCTCAGATTTTTACATATCCACA
>LUMD01000961.1_pt1 | contig 13371 bp, 11 predicted proteins | sample 729651 | NCBI WGS metagenome assembly LUMD01 (sample SAMN03860272, study PRJNA289734) | marine metagenome | biome: seawater column; feature: ocean; material: water; isolation source: Red Sea water column Station 34 - depth 258m | place: Saudi Arabia: Red Sea | collected 2011-10-15 | depth 258 m | reverse complement strand
GGCCAAACACCAGTGCTGCGGTTGCCACGGACGCCCCCTTCGTAGCCAGAACCTTCCGCAGATCAGAGGGGCCGTGCCAATCCTGGCGTTGATGCCGGGTCTTCGCGGAGGTGCCCATTAGCAGGTCTACGGAGTTTCTTACCGCCGCCAGATCGGGGAAAATGCGCGCATTGTCCAGGATGTGGTCGCTGCCGTGAGCCAGCCAGTGGGCTTCGGAGCGGGTGTGCAGGTCCGAGTTGACCAGCCAGAGCTCGCCGAAGCCCATGGTGCACAGGGCACGGGCGGCCGCACCGACATTTTCGGGAACCTTGGGCTCAACAAGTACAAAGGCCAGTTTCATGACGTTACCTCCGGCGGCGAGTTTACACCACGGCGCGGAATCTTTTTATCAGCGATGGCAGCAGCTGAACGACTGGCTGGTGCAGCACCAGGCGTTCTGGCAGCCGGCGCCGTTCATGACACCGCAGCCGGCCTGGACAAAAGCTTATCCCGAACTGGCAGCGATGCTGGCAGAGCTTAGCGATGCAGAATGCCAGTACCTGGATGACAGGCCCGTTGAATTGGCGGCTCGGGCAGCACGGTGGCTGCCGTCCCTGGAAGGGTATGCGGAAATCGTGCAACTGCCGGCGCTTTTGCCCTCGGACGATGAGGCATCAAAGGCGACCCTGCCGGAAATCCGGGCCACCGATATGCCCGGCCGAAAGCGTCTGCAGTCGGGTGCCTTTGCCGCCGCACTGGCACCGCTGGACCACCCCGCCCTGGACTGGTGCTGCGGCAAGGGCCATCTTGCGCGGACGCTGGCGCCGTTGTGCCCCGGTGAGATCCAGGGTTTCGAGTGGAATCCGGAGCTGGTTCATGATGGAAACCGTCTGGCCGAGCACTTCGGGGATCGGGTGTCGATCGGCTGCCAGGACGTGATGGCCCCGGGACTGAAGCTTCCAGACGATTACCATGGCGTTGCACTCCATGCCTGCGGCGATCTGCACCGGCAGCTGCTCACACGAGGCAGCGAGGCTGGATTGCCCCGGCTGAGCATTTCACCCTGCTGCTACCACCTGACCGGCCAGGACACTTATCGCCCCCTTTCCCGGCGGGCGTCGGGCTATCAGGGGGTGCTGCAACCGGGCCGAAATGATCTGCGGCTGGCGGTCCAGGAAACGGTGACGGCGCCTGCCCGGGTTCGGGAACAGACTCGTTTGATCAGCCAGTGGCGCCTGGGGTTCGATGGCCTGCAACGGTTCTTGCGGGGGCAGGACGAATACCTTCCTGTACCTTCCCATCCGGCGCGACTGCTGAGGGAAGGCTTTCCAGCTTTTTGTCGATGGGCCGCAGCGAAAAAGCACCTTGAGTTACCCGACAGGGTCGAGTTTGATCACTGGTTGGCGCTTGGCGAGCGTCGGCTGGCAGAGGTTCGCCGTCATGAGCTGGTCCGGCACCTGTTCCGGCGCCCACTGGAACTCTGGATGGTGCTCGACTATGCGCTCTTCCTGGAAGAGCAGGGCTACCAGGTACGTCTTGGTCACTTCTGCGATCGGGCTCTGACGCCCCGTAATCTGCTGATCGATGCGGTCAGGGTTTCCGGTACTCCACCCGTTCAACACAGCCATCCCTGAAATACACGTAGGTCAGCTCATAAAACGCCCCGTAATAGCGGGTCTGTAAACCCGGACTGAGAAGCGGCGTGAGTTCCCCACTTGTTTCCAGACGCAAAAAAGGCGCCCGGAGGCGCCTTTTCAATTCACTCAGCTAACGCCCGTAACTTAACGGCGAACCTGAATGCGAGCTTCGACCCGGCGGTTCTCCGCGCGGCCAGCGGCTGTCTCGTTAGAGGCAATCGGCTGTTCCTCGCCGTAACCTACGGCTTCCACCCGCGCCGGATCAACGCCCAGAGGACCTGTCAGACGGCCGGCAACTGCTTCGGCACGGCGCTGGGACAGGAACTGATTGTAGTCGGCGGCACCGGCGCTGTCGGTGTGACCGGCAATCTCCACGATGGTTTCCGGGTTTTCCTGCATGAAATCAGCCACGCGACGGATTTCCTCATCGTAGGCGTTGCCGATCACGGAGCTGTTGGTCGGGAACTTCACTTCGATGGTGAAGGTCTGGATGGTCTCGGTGACACCCTCACAGCCGGTGTCATCCACTTCTGCGCCGGCGGTGGTGTTCGGGCACAGATCCTGGCTGTTGACCACGCCATCGTTATCGCTGTCCAGCTCACAGCCACGGCTGTTTACTTCCGCACCGCGCGGTGTGTCAGGGCACTGGTCGCGGCTATCGACAACGCCGTCGCGATCCGAATCCGGCTCGCAGCCATTGCTGTCAACGGTTGCGCCAGCCAGTGTGCCGGGGCACTGGTCCCGGGAATCCGGTACGCCATCGCCGTCAGCGTCTGCTGGCTGCGCGGGCTGGGGAGAAGCCTGGGCCACTGTGCGAGTGAAGGCGAAACTGATGCCCAGGGAGACCTGCGTGTCGAAGGTGCTCTCATCAATGCCATGGAATTCACGGAGATCGCCGCGCAGCGATACGGAATCACTGATGTTATAGCGGAAGCCGGTGCCGACGTTCACTCGCGTCTCATCGTGGTTGCTGCCGGCGGTACGGACACCGCTGTTGTCAGAACCGAAGTCTGCATGGCCGGCACCCAGGGAAACATACGGGTTCCAGGCTTCGTCCGGGCCTGCAAAGTAGTAGGTGCCATCGACCCTGACTTCGTCGAACTCGGACTCACCGGGCACGTACTTGCGATCGGCATCCGCGCGCGAGTACAGCGCCTCAACGGACCAATGGGGACGGAAACGGTATTCCACGCCAACCCCGAACGTGCCGGTCTCGCTCAGGTCGCGCTTGTCGTCAAACAGCTGGAAACCCGCAAACGGGTTGATATAAATGGTTTCCTGACGGTCGGCGATGGCCGGAGTTGCAAGGGTGGCGGCTAGAACAGCCGCGGAAATAGGACGCATGACGTTCATGCAGAACCTCCTGTTCATTGTCGTTGTGGTACCGCACTTCCTCATGAAAAGTGCTTGCATACCCGGAATTTAGGCTAGTAGGCCAAAAAAGACAAAAAAATGATACGGATTGTTACCTCCGCAATTGTACCCAGTTGACCTTTACGAGCCGGAAGTCGTTTCAGGCCAGAGCAGTAAAGTACAGATGCGCGCTCTTTTTGCTGAAATTGAGGATCTCGCCGTTATCGAAGTGCACTTCGAAGGAGCTCTCATCCTCGGTAACCACCGAGCCCGGACCAAAAATGGCGTGGCTAAGACGTTTCTGATGCCAGAGTGGTTCCATCGAATTGGCAGACGTTGCCGCATTACCCTCGATGGCGACATTTTCCCGGTTGGCATAGCGTTGGCTAACCGGCGTGATAGGGGCGGTCAGCCGGATGGTTGAGGATTGGGCTGGACTGCGTTCATCCAACCAGCGTCCGAACTCCTCGGCCAGTTCGAAGCAGAATTCTTCCACAAAACGGCTCGGGCCCTGATCGCCGTCCAGATGCGGTTGCTTGCTGGCAGGGCGGGTAATCAGATGGAGCTGCTGGCGGGTCCTGGTCATGGCCACATAGAGCAGCCGCCGCTCACTCTCCAGAAAGCCCCGCGCATCGTCCTGGGGTTTGGGGCTGTAAGGCAGGTATTTCTCCTGTAGGCCCGGAATGATCACGGTTGGCCACTCCAGCCCCTTGGTGCGATGAATCGTTGAGAGCAAAACGCCCCCCTGACGCTTTTCGCCCGCCTGTTGCTTCAGGGCTTTCAGATGCTCCAGGGCCCCTTCGGCGGTGACATCCAGGCTTTTCAGGTATTGCCGGAATCCCTGCACGGTATCAATCCGCTCTTCAGCGCTTTCATGGGTCAGGGCCAGGCTCCGGATGCCTTCATAGAGGTCTGTATGCTCGGCGTAGACACTGATCAGTCCTGCAACCGGCCCCCCATAACTGCGAAGCTGGGCAAGCACCTCGCCAAGCTTTCGCAGCTTACGCGCCGCCATCGGTGCCAGAGCGTCAAAATCCATAGCCAGCAACCGCTCGTGCCAGCCGCCGGAAAACCCGGCCAGGAACCGTGCCAGTTGCTCCAGTTCGGGCTCTTTCAAACCAACGTGGGGAAAACGCAACAACTGCCGTGCCAGCTCAAGCCTGTCCTCGTCCGGCAGGTTTTCCAGCTTGCCGGTCACCACCATCAGCAGCGCGGTGATCGCCTGCACTTCCCGACTGAACAGCGCGCCCTTGCCGGCATCGATCCGGTAGGGAATCTGCCGGGCCAGCAGCTTCAGCTCAATAGGGACACTCTGACTCCAGACCCGGAACAGAATCGCCGTTCCTGCCAGAGCCGGTTCCGACTGACCCTGCAGAATCTGCAAAACGGTATCGGCATCGCTCTCCGCCCGATGGAGGGTGATCTTCGTGCCCGGAGTGGAAGGGTGGGAGTGGCAAAGCACATCCTTGCGCCCCGTGTTGTGGCAGATCAGATGGTTTGCCAGCAGTGCCACCCGGTGGCCATACCGGAAGGTGTAGCTGAGAGTCTGCTCCAAAGGGCTTTCGAACTCATCGCTGAACCGTTTGAGGATAAACTCCGGCTTCGCGCCCCGGAACTCGTAGATCGTCTGATCCGGGTCACCAACAACCGTCACCCGGGCCCGGTCCCCGGCCACGTAGCGCAACAGCAAATGCTGGATCTCATTGGTGTCCTGGTACTCATCCACCAGAATCAGATCCATCTTGTTGCCAACCAGCCGCTGCAACGGAGGATTCTGGTGAATGGCCATCACCGGCTCATACAGCATGTCGGCATAACTGATCCGACCCTGGCTCTTGCGCCACTGTTCAAAACTGTGGAACAGATCAACCAGGGCGTCAACTGCCAGGCCTGAAAACTGATCTCCTGCTCGGTCAGGATCTTCTCCGAAAACCCCGGCAAATAGCCCTCCCGAACAAACCGTTTGTACAGCCGAAGGCCCATGGCGTGATAGGTCCGAATCTCCGGCAGCGCCAGCCCGCTCTGTGCGCAAACCTCTTGCAGCTTGCGCTCGAAATCCACCCGGGCACTGCGGTTGAACATCAGCACCAGCATCCGATCCGGATCATGCCCCTGTTCCAGCAGATACCGAATCCGCCACGCCAGCGTCGACGTCTTGCCACTGCCGGCCACGGCGGTAATCACCGTATGTTCATAGCCGGCGGTAATAATCGCCCGCTGTTCATCGGTAAGGTAATCCGGCAGGTTGGTGGTATCAGAAATTTGGGGTTCGGTCGGCATGGCCGGTATTGTAACGGCCCGCTGGTAGAGCGGATACCGCTCCCGCATAATTGACCCAGTTTGAGACTCGGGGACGCCAACTCACAGGTGTGACAGTCAGTCCGCTAACTCCAATGTCAAAAGGCCTAAATAATGGAAATAGCAGAATCCGTAAACGTACTCGGCGAAAAACTGGAAACCTGCGGCAAAGACCCGATGACCGGCTTCTACCGCGATGGCTGCTGCAACGTCGGCCCCGATGACTTTGGCCTGCATGCCGTCTGCGCCGTAGTCACCGACGACTTCTTGGAATTCTCCAAAGCCCAGGGTAACGACCTCAGCACCCCCAGGCCCGAGTTTGGCTTCGAAGGCCTGAAAGCAGGCGACAGCTGGTGCCTGTGCGCCGGCCGCTGGCAGGAAGCCTTTGAGGCTGGTTGCGCACCAAGAGTGCGCCTGCGCGCCACCCACCGGGCCGCTCTGGAAAAATGCGCCCTGGACGACCTCAAAGCTCTCGGTGCCGACCTCAGCTGATGAGCCACCCTGAACCCGATACCGCGCCAGATCATGCAATCTGGCGTGCCCTGCAAGCCAGTCTTGCCGCCAGAGGCGAACGCCGTCTGGTCCTGCTGGAGGGTGGCTCGGCCGTGAGGTTTCCGTGATTGTCTGGGACGGCTGGCAGGGAAACCCTCCAGATGCCTTCGCGGCGCTCTCCGGGGCATTGACCGCCGGCGGAATACTGTTCTGGCTGATGCCACCGCTGGATGAATGGCGCCGGTTTGCCGACCCGGATTACCCGAGAACCGGCCTGGACCATGGTGGCGAGCATCCTTTCGCCGCCCGCATGGCCGACATTCTTGCCGAACATGAGGCTGTGATCCGCATATCCCCGGGCCGTGCCGAAACGCCCTCGCTGACCATTCCGCAGATACCGGAGCAAAGCTTCCGGATTGAAACAACTCCGGACCAGGAACAATTGATCCAGCGCCTGGTCCGTTTTGGCCAGGGCCGAAGACGCCGGCCACTGGTTGTCACGGCAGACCGGGGGCGAGGCAAGTCCGCCGCTCTGGGTATGGCGGCCGCGGAATTGCTGAAGAAAGGCAGGCAGGAAATTGTTGTTACTGCGCCGTCAAAACAGAATGTGGACACCCTGTTCCGTCACGCCCGTGATGCCCTTTCGGATCAACTGGATCAGGCCAGCGCTGGTACGCTGACAACCAGGTCGGGCGCGCGCCTGAGGTATGTTCCGGTTCGGGAACTCCTGGCCTCGCGGCCGGAGGCCGAGGTGATTCTGGTGGATGAGGCAGCGGCTCTTCCCGCGCCTCTGTTGAAATCGATCCTTCTGGGCTGGCCCAGGGTAGCGTTTGCCACCACGGTGCATGGTTACGAGGGCGCCGGCCGTGGCTTTGCCATACGTTTTCGACAGGTCCTCGAGCAATCAACGCCTCACTGGCAAGCGGCAACGCTGACCGAACCGGTGCGCTGGGCCCGTGGGGATCCACTGGAAACCCTGATCACCCAGCTCTTCCTGCTGGCAGCAGATGGCAGTGGTTCAGCCGTGGAAACTGAAAACAGCGCCGGGGAACTGGTGATCGAGCCCTGGCAGCCGGCAACCGCCAGCGACAAGGCATTGTCGAACGCCTTTGGTTTGCTGGTGGATGCCCATTACCGAACCAGTCCTGCTGATCTGCGGCAATGGCTGGATGATATGGCCGCCCGAAGCTGGCGGGCGAGAATTGGCGAACGCACGGTTGGAATACTCTGGTGTGCGCTCGAAGGTGGGCTTTCGGCCGGGCTGGCGGAGCAGGTCAGTCTGGGGACCCGTCGAATTCGCGGCCATCTACTGCCGCAGTCACTGGCCAGCAGGGCGTTGATTACCTGGGAACCAGTTTTGGTGGCAGCGCCGACCTGCTGGCGTTCTGGCAAAACTGTGGTCTTCGTGTGGTGAGAGTGGGGCTGCAACAGGAGGCGTCCAGCGGTGAGTACCCGCTGCAGATGATCCAGGGTATCTCGCGGCCAGGCCGGGAACTGGAGGGGCGCATCCGCAACCGGCTGGCCGGCCACTGGCTAACCCTGGTGCCGGACAACTGGCCGGGGCTGGGCACGGATATGCTGGCGGAGATAACCGCAGAACTGCCACCCGGGTTGGCGTTGGATTCCGACGATTTGAGGGAGCTTCGGAATTTCGCCAACGGTCACCGGGGGTTTCAGATAACGGTTCCGGTGCTGCGGAAGCTGAGTCAGGCGCCCGGTGCCATGGCAGGGTTGCGTGGCCATGCAGACCGCGCCCTCTGGTGCCGCTGTGTACTTCAGGGTGCGCCATGGTCCTCGCTTCAGGCCGAAAAGCTTTGCACGGGGCAGAGAGACGGCGAAGATCGCTTGCGGCAGCTGGTTCGCGATCTTCTCAAGGACGGTCCGGGTTTGTGACTCGCTCGATTTAATTTCTGATGGTGTCTGCCCAGAATAGGGCCTCGTATCCTTCTACAAAGCCCCACAGAGACTGTTTGCTATGGCCAAGGGAACCGGCGCCCCCCGTTTTTTGCTGATTTTGCTTCCGCTTCTTGCTTTCCTGTCTGCCTGCGCTTCCCAGAGCCAGCCGGTTACGCTCAGCCCCGAGGCCCTGGCCGAGGCCGACGCGCTGCTGATTACAGCAGCAGGCAATGGTGAAAAAAGACGCGTGCAGCTGTTGCTTTCCGCCGGCGCCGATGTGAACACCAGCGACCGCAACGGCTATACCCCGGTGATGCACGCCGCCGAAAACGGCCATCTCTCGGTGGTCAAGGTGTTACTGGCGGCCGGTGCCAACGTCAATGTCAGCCAGGGTGGGGAATCCCTGCTCATGAAGATAGTGGCCAATGGCGACTTGCTGACTGCGGAAAGGCTGGTGGCTGCCGGGGCGGACGTGAATTACCGGGCCAGCGACGGCCAGACCGCGCTGGACATCGCCCGGGCCACCAATAACCGGGATCTGGAAATGCTACTGGTGCAGGCGGGCGCGCAGCTGTAGTTCCCGGACGCTATTCCAGCCCCATCGGATCGGTTTCGTCATCCCACTCCGGGGTGAAATGGGCCGCAACCACCTCTTCCGGTACATCAGCAACGCTCAGGTAACTCCACTTCGGCTGCCGATCCTTATCGATGGCCAGGGCTCGAATGCCCTCGGCCAGGTCCGGCCGGCGGATGCATTCCGAGACCATCGCCAACTCCATCCGGAAGGCGTCCTTCAGGGACATCTGCTGGGCCTTTTGCAACTGGGTCCAGACCAGCCAGGCCGACACCGGGCATCCCATTCTCAGTGTGTTCATGCAGGCATGCCACCAGTCGCAGTCCACCTCCGCCGTGAGCAACTGATCGACGATTTCCGGCAGTTCATCGCCCGCGCTCAGCCGGGCAACCCGCTGCTCGTGTTTTGCCAGGTGGCTGGGCGGCAGCGACCTGTAGTCCGGTGTCTGGATCTGATTGAGCAGGCGGAAAAGGCGGTTGTCGTCCGCGGCGGTCTGCCCGGTCCACCGTTCAGAGGCCAGGCGATCCAGCAAACGGTCCCGGTCTTCCGGCAGAATGGCCATGTCCGCAAGGCCGACCCGAAGTGCATCGCTCACGTTCAGGCGAGCACCGGTCAGGCCCATAAACAGGCCCAGCCGGCCGGGTAGCCTTTTCAGAAACCAGCTGGCACCAACATCCGGAAACAGGCCGATGGTGATCTCGGGCATCGCGAGCGTGACATCCGGGGTTACCAGCCGGTACCGGCAGCCGGAAAACACACCAAGACCACCGCCCATCACCACGCCGTGGGCGATACCCAAAACCGGCTTGGGAAAACGGTGAATGTTGTAGTCCATCCGATATTCCCGGGTGAAAAAGCGCACCGGTTTCTCCGGCTCTTCCGGATTCTGAATGGCGTCATAGAGTTCGCGGATGTCTCCACCGGCGCAGAAGGCTCTCTCGCCCGCGCCCCGGATAACCACGACACAGATCCGGTCGTCCTCGGCCCACCGATCAAGAACTTCCTGGGTTTGCTGGATCATGTGCTCGGAAAGCGCATTGAGCGTGCCTGGGGAGTTGAGCGTCAGAACACCGATGTGGCCTTCGCGACAGGCAAGTTCCTGGGCCTCTACAGACATTGACGTTATCTCCGGAGAATTAAATCGATCTTGGATTCGGAATCGAACGTACTTTCACCTTAATAGCCAGAACAGGAAAGAGGACGAACGTCGAAAAGCCGTCCTTGACCTATCGCATTTGAGGTTCCCCGGCTCTGTGCTATAAGTGCTAGTCAGTTTACCGTCCGGCGTCCGAACCGGCCTGAAAATCTTGAAAACGATGATGAGAGGGTAATGACAATGAATCTGAAACACTACGCTGTTGCGGGAATTTTTGCGCTTGGCGCTGCTGTGCCTGCAGTAGTTTCTGCCGGCGACGCGGAAGCTGGTAAGGCCAAGGCGGCCGTCTGCGCTGCGTGTCATGGTCAGAATGGTCTTGCGCAGATCCCGACCTATCCGAACCTGGCGGGCCAGAATGAGCAGTACCTGGTATCGGCCCTGAAGGCGTACAAGAACAAGCAGCGCTCCGGCGGCCAGGCGGCCATCATGCAGGGCCAGGCGACTGCCCTGAGTGATACCGATATTGCCAACCTGGCGGCCTACTACGCCAGCCTGCCGGCAGACGGCGGCAAGTAAACGCCCGAGTGTCAGCGAGGCGGCTCAGGCCGCTCCGCTGACGATACGGTAGCTGGGTTTGTAGGCCGAGGAACCCGGCAGTTTCATCCGATTCTGGGCGACAAACTGTTCAAGCATGGCCTCAAGCGGTTTGATCAGGCTGGGATCACCGGCAATTTCAAATGGCCCCTTCTCCTGAACCTGTCGAATACCACCTTCTTTGACGTTCCCGGCCACAATGCCACTGAATGCCTTGCGCAGATTCGCGGCGATCAGGTGCACGGGCTGGTCCCGGTGAAGCTCCAGGGCTCGCATATTGTCGTGATTGGGCTCGAACGGTAGCTGAAACACCGGGTCGATCTTCAGCATCCAGTTGAAATAGTAGGCATCCTGCATGGCGCGCCGGAAAGTCTCCACCTCCTTCATGCCCTTTTTCATGGTCTGCGCCACGCGCACTGGATCATCAATGATGATCTCATACTTGCTCGCGGCTTCGTCCCCAAGGGCGTTCCGAATGAACTTGTCGATCATTTCGAAGTATTCCGCATTCTCCTGCTGACCGGTGAACACCACCGGGAAAGGCAGATCAGCATTGTCCGGATGCAGCAGGATGCCCAACAGGTACAGAATCTCCTCGGCGGTGCCGACCCCGCCAGGGAACACAATGACGCCGTGACCACAGCGGACGAAGGCCTCCAGACGTTTCTCGATGTCCGGCATGATCACCAGTTCATTGACGATGGGGTTGGGGGCCTCCGCACCAATGATGCCCGGCTCGGTGATGCCAATGTAGCGGCCGTCTTTAACCCGTTGCTTGGCGTGACCGATGGTGGCGCCTTTCATGGGCCCCTTCATGGCGCCCGGGCCACATCCGGTGCAGATACTCAGGGCTCTCAACCCCAGTTGATGGCCCACATCCTTGCTGTACTGGTATTCGTCATGTCCGATCGAGTGGCCTCCCCAGCAGACCACCAGATCTGGCTGCCGCCCGGCCTGCAGCACCCGGGCATTGCGGAGGATGTGAAAAACGTAGTTGGTCAGGTCTTCCGGGTCGTCCCGCCGGAAACCGGCGGCAGACTGGGGAATCGAATGGGAGTAGATGATATCCCTCAGCACCGAGAACAGGTGCTCACGGATTGCCCTAAGCATCTGTCCATCAACGAACGCATGCGCAGGCGCATTGATCAGTTCCAGTTTCAGCCCCCGGGGCTGAGGTACCAGGCGGACATCGAAGTCGGCATGAGATTCCATCAATGCCTGACAGTCGTCGGTTTCCACCCCGGTATTCAGGACCGCCAGGGCGCACTGGCGAAATAGCCGGTACAGGCCCCCTTCGCTGCGGTCCTTGAGGCGGTTGACCTCGTGGTTGGAGAGAATCTCTAGACTGCCCTCGGGTGACACCAGAGCATTGATGGTCGATTCCTGCATTAACGGTGAAACTCCTGAATGTTGCGGAAATGCCCGATTTTGAGGCATCGGGTCAAAAGGGTAGACTAAGGCCTTTCCATACAATACGCCACCCGACAAAATTCCGATTTATGAAACTGCTTATTCGTCCCGCTCCGGAAGTTGCGATCAAGAGTAAACCCGTCCGTCGTCAGCAGATGCGTCACCTGCGGCAGAACATCCGAAAACTGCTGGCACGGCTGGATCCCGAGATTCGGGTGGACGGTAGCTGGGACCGGGTGGATGTGGAAGTGCCTGATGGCCGCGGACTCTCCGGCCCTGTCCTGGAGGCGCTTTTGCGCATACCGGGTATTTCCACGATTCAGGAAATCGGGGCATTTCCGTTTGTCAGCCTTGACGATGTGGCCGATAAAGCCGTTGAAGCGTTTGCTGACCGGTTGAAAGGCAAAACCTTTGCCGTCAGGGCCCGGCGCCATGGCGAGCACAACTTCCGCTCCATCGATCTGGAGCGGACGGTCGGCGGCGCCCTGATGCAGGCATCGGAGGCCAGAGGTGTCGATCTGAAATCGCCGCAGGTTGAAGTGCGAATTGAAGTGCATGACGACCAGTTCCACATCGCCCACCGCAAACATCGCGGATTAGGCGGCTATCCGCTGGGCAGTGTCGAAAATGTCCTGACTCTGATTTCCGGGGGGTACGATTCTTCGGTAGCCGCCTATCTGATGATGCGCCGCGGCCTGCGCAACCATTTCCTGTTTTTCAATCTGGGGGGCGCCGCCCATGAGGTGGGTGTACGCCAGGTGGTGCATTACCTGTGGGACCGCTACGGCGCCTCCCACAGCGCCAAATTTATCTCCGTGCCCTTCGAGGGCGTGGTTGCCGAAATCATGCGTTCGGTCAGTCACCGTCACTGGGGTGTGGTGCTGAAGCGCCAGATGCTGATGGCGGCTGCCGAGATTGCCAAAAAGAACAACGCCTCCGGGGTGGTGACCGGCGACGCGGTAGCCCAGGTGTCGAGTCAGACTCTGAGCAACCTTAACGTGGTGGATCGCGCCAGTGACGAAGTGGTCCTTCGCCCGTTGGTGTCCATGGACAAGGAATCCATTATCCGTATCGCCCGTGAAATTGGCACTGAAGTCTATGCCCGCAACATGCCCGAGTATTGCGGTGTCATCTCCCAGAAGCCGGCTACCAGAGCCAAGCTGCACCGGGTGGAGGAAGACGAGGCCCAGATGGACGCCTCGGTGCTCGCCAGTGCGATTGAGGCCCGTGAGGAAACACCCGTGAACCGGTTGTTGGAGACGACCGTGACACCTGAAGAAGTGGAACTGGTGCAGACACCATCGGTGGATGATGTGATCATCGACGTGCGCCACCCTTCGGAGGGCGAACAGTCACCGCTCAAGCTCACCAATAACGAGATTCTTCAGATCCCGTTCTACGAGCTGAACCAGCAGTTGCCGGAGTTGCCTGCCAATCGGCAATACCTGTTGTACTGCGATCGGGGCACCATGAGCCGGATGCACGCGGGCCACCTCAAGGCCGAGGGGCACGCGAACGTGAAAGTCTACGTGCCCGCCGCCTGAAGCTTCAGCCCGCCAGGCCTTTGAAGAACTGCTGGACGTTCTCGCTCAGGGCGTCCAGATCGTACCCGCCTTCCTGAACCACCAAGGTTGGTAGCCCCAATTGACGCACGTGGGTGCTGAGCCTGCAGAAGCCTTCGGAAGAGACTGATACCTTGGCCTGTGGATCGTTCTTGTAGATATCGAAACCGAGGGCGAGGATCAGGGCGTCCGGCTGGTAAAGCTTTATGGCCGCCAGGGCGTCGTCCAGTTTTGCAAAGAAATCGTCTTCCGTTGAACCGTGGGGCATCGGCATGTTGATGTTGTAGCCAAAGCCTTCCCCTTCGCCACGCTCGTTCTCGAAGCCGGTGACCACCGGGTAGAAGTTGGTGGGATCGCCGTGGATTGAGATGTAGAGCACGTCGCTGCGGTCGTAGAAGATCTCCTGAATGCCCTGGCCATGGTGCATGTCGGTATCCAGGATCACGATCCGGGGGAACCGGGTTTTCATGTGCTCGGCGG
>LUMD01000243.1_pt1 | contig 13401 bp, 10 predicted proteins | sample 729651 | NCBI WGS metagenome assembly LUMD01 (sample SAMN03860272, study PRJNA289734) | marine metagenome | biome: seawater column; feature: ocean; material: water; isolation source: Red Sea water column Station 34 - depth 258m | place: Saudi Arabia: Red Sea | collected 2011-10-15 | depth 258 m | reverse complement strand
GGGATATGGGGACTGTTCCGCCTCGTGGGGCTGGGAATCGGCGCTGTCCTGTTCACCTACGACGGCTGGGTAGACATCATGCACGCAGCGGGCGAAGTGAAGAACCCAAAGAGGAACCTCCCACTGGGGCTGACACTCGGCCTCGGCCTCATTATTGTGATCTATCTTCTCACCAATTGGGCCTATCTGCGGATAGTGCCGCTGGAGCAGATGGCCACAAGTGAATCGCTGGCGGCTGTGGTGGTTGCTGAGAAAACGTTCGGCAGCGCCGGTGGAAGATTCATCACACTCCTGATGATGTTCTCGATCCTCGGCGCGCTCGGCGGTCTTGTGATGACCTTCCCTCGCCTGCTGTTCGCCGCCGGGACGCAGTACAGACAAGAAGGAGCGGGTGGGGCCCTCAACGGACTGTTCCGGCTCCTTTCCAGTGTGTCACCAAGAACTCAAGTACCTGCGGGTGCAATCTGGGTGAGCTGTCTTACGGCAATCGTTGCGCTTCTGTTCTTTCAGTCGTTCAGCCGGATTGTCAATTTCTTCGTCGTTCCTAACCACTTGTTCAACATACTTCTTGTGGCGGCAGTGTTCAGGTTCGTCCGCCGCGGCGACGGGGAGCAGTACAAATCTTTCGGCTATCCTGTGGTGCCGATCATCTATATTGTGACCATCGCCGGTTTTCTTATCACCGCCCTCGTCTACCGCCCCGGCGATACTCTCATCGGCGTAGCGCTCACGGTCACCGGCATCCCTGCCTACCTCTGGCTGGAGAGGAGAAAAGGGTGAGTCTATTCGGTGTCACATCGGCGTACGGATTGCTTGAACGCGTCTTGATGCACCGCCCCGGAGAAGAGCTACTGAAGGTGACAGACGACACACTGACGGAGTTTCATTTCAGGCGGCCGGTGGATCGGGATCAGTTCGTGGCCGATTATGACGGCATGCTGGAACTGTTCCGGAACCACGGCGTGGAGGCGCTCATGTTGACAGAGATTTTGAAGAACGATGATGACGCCCTCAACACCATTCGCCACCGCCCGAACATGACCTACACCAGAGATCTGGCGGCTGTTTTCAAGAGCGGCGCCGTGCTCATGGGGCCTCATCTGAAGGGGCGGTGGGGCGATCAGTGGATCGTGGGACGGGCGCTGGAGAAGCTCGGCGTTCCGATTTTGGGGAGCATCGATCAGCCCGGTTTTCTGGAAGGGGGCGGCGTTACTCTTATTGGTGAAGAGATGGCGGCGGCATCACTTTGCGACAGGGCCAACGAAGCGGGGACACGGGCCCTGAGAGAATTGATCCTCGGGAAGGAGGTGAAACAGTTTCTGGAAGTGCCGCTCCCCCACGGCAACGTGCACATAGACGGGCTCTTTATGGTATTGGATGAAAAACTGTGCGTCATTTATGAGCCGATGTTTGATGTTTTCCCGTGCCGCCTCTACGAGGACGGGAGGTCAGGATTTCGGGATGTCATGTTCAGGGAACTGCTGGATGAGCTCGGCTTCACCTGCATCTCTGCCACGAAAGAGGAGAGGGACGATGAAATGTGGCAGGGCAACGGCGGCGCCCACTGCATGACTTGCCCCGTCCTGGTAAGCTGAGGCGGACTTTAGAGTACAGCGCCGAGGGCGTCGAACAGTCGGTCTATGTCATGGCTGTTGTTGTAGAGGTGTGGTGACACCCTCACCGAGTTCCCGCGGACACTGACAAACACATTCCGTTCGGCCAGTCTGCCAAGAAGTCCCGATGGGATGCCGTCCGGAAAGCGGATTCCCATGAGGTGGGGTGACCTCTCTTCCGGCGGAGAGACATTGAGTCCGAGGCTCTCGGCCCGTTCCCCGATCTCGCCGGTGAACTGAGCCAAAGTTTCCGAAATATTCTCCACACCCCACTGCAGAAGCTGTTCCAACGCCGCCATCGCCATGGGCATGAGGGCGAAATTGCTTCGTTCTCCCACATCGAATTTCCGCGCTCCGGGCTGGAACTCGTCCCGGTAGTTCACAAGGCCGGCAAAATCTTCACTGTTGGCGCGGTCGATCCAGTTGTGCTCCAAAGGTTCGCCGTCCTGCCACCGCGGCGCCACGTAGAGGAAACCTAGAGAGTAAGGTCCGAGAAGCCATTTGTAAGAAGGGGCAACGACAAAGTCGGGATCAACCTCAGAAACGGAAAACGGCATGGCACCGGCGGACTGAGCTAAGTCCAGAACGAAAGCTGCTTCGACCTCACGGCACCTTTTGCTCACCGCCTCCAGATTAATAATTGCCCCGTCCGTCCAGTGGCAGTTGGGGAGGGCGACGATGGCGGTACCTTCGTTAATTGATTCGAGAAGCGCCGAGGTGATTGATCCAGCAGCTGACCGCTCTACCACAACAAGACTGCCGCCAACCGCTTTCGCCTTTTCTGACCATCCGTAATAGTTGGAAGGGAACTGCTCCTCCATCACAACAACATTCTGACCGGTCTCCAGCGGCAGATTGCGGGCGGCGGTGGCGATGCCGTAACTGGCGGCGGGAATGATGGCGATGTCGTCCGGTGAGGCGCTGATGAGCTCAGCGAAGAGTGTTCGAGCCCGCTCCGACTCATCGAAAAAGTCGGGCGTTGTGATCGTCCACGGTCGGGATTTCCGCTCCATGCCGCGGCGCCCCGCTTCGGTGACGCTCTTCAGAGACGGCGAGATGTAGGCGCAGTTGAGATAGGCGATGTCGTCCGGAATATCGAAAAGGTGGCGTTGGTTGGGAATCAGCATGGGTACTCTGGGTGGGGGAGGAATCTTGTCGCCCTCACGACAAAGATGCAACGAGAAAGTAGTGTGCCTTGGTAATTTCCCGCCGCAGTGAGACAGACATGACAATTATGACATCCTATCAATGCACTTGGTGCGGCGAAGAAGCGCCTCAGGAGGGCGTCCTGACCACCTGCCACTGCGGAAGACCGCTGGCGGTGCTGTTCGATTGGGGTAGTGCCGCTCCCGATCGGAAGAGCATTATCGATGGAGACAATTCTCTCTGGCGTTATAGAGAAGTACTTCCTCCCATTGATGATCACCACATCGTCTCTCTCGGTGAAGGGTGGACGCCCACGACCGACGCAGTAGAGTACAACGGCGTCACCATCTATTTCAAAGATGAGGGTGTCAACCCCACCGGTTCGTTTAAGGACAGAGGAATGGCTATGGCAGTCTCTCACGCGAAAAAGAACGGCATCACAGAGCTGTGTCTCCCGTCAGCTGGGAACGCCGGCGTCAGCGCCGCCGCTTACTGTCAGCCCGCCGGAATCGAATGTCACGTCTTTCTTCCGGAAACTATCCCCGCTCCGTTCATTGAAGCGACTAAAAAGTCCGGTGCTGACCTTCGGTTGGGCGGGAAGACCATCGCTGAGGCGGCGGCCAAAATGCGTGAAGAGATGCGAGACGGATGGTTTGACCTCTCCACATTGAAGGAACCGTTCAGGGTGGAAGGGAAGAAGACGTTAGGCTACGAAATTGCCGAGCAGCTCGATTGGGCTTTGCCCGATGTGATTGTTTATCCCACTGGCGGCGGCACGGGCCTCATTGGGATGTGGAAAGCTTTTAACGAAATGACTAAACTTGGGTGGATTGAAGACGCCCCCCCGCGGATGGTGGTGGCCCAGTCCGACGGGGGTGCCCCCATCGTAAAAGCGTTTGCGGAAGGCTCGCAGGAACACGAACCGTGGGCAGACAGCCACACCGATGCCCTTGGGTTGAATGTTCCCGCACCGCTTGGTGGCGGATGGATTTTGAAGACTGTTCGCGAAAGTGGCGGCATGGCAGTGATGGTCGATGAAAAGGAAGTGATGGAAGCGACGGCGGAAGTGAATGATCTGTCGGGGACCGAGAGTTCCTGTGAAGCTGGCGTGTCGTGGCTTACATTCAAGACGCTGGTGGAGACAGGATGGATTAAGAAGGGAGAACGTGTGGTGATCCCCATCACCGGCGGGGCAGAAAGATATGTTTGACAGAGAGTGAGGTGAAACAGTGAACAGTCAGGAAATACGCGAAAAACACAAGGCACACCTGTTCGAGGCGGTAAAGAATTATTACAAGGAACCGGTGGTGGTGACCGAAGCGAAGGGGACACGTGTATCGGACATGGACGGCAACTCCTATCTCGACTTTTTCGGTGGCATTCTCACTGTTTCCGTCGGTCACGCCAATGAAGAGGTAAACGCCGCCGTCACCGCGCAGGTGAACCGGTTGACGCACATCTCCTCGCTCTACCCCACCGTCCCGGTGGTGGAGCTGGCGGAGAGGTTGGCCGAAATCGCGCCGGGGAACCTGGAAAAAGTTTTCCTGAACGCGTCCGGCACGGAGGCCGACGAGACTGCCGTCATGATGGCTCAGCTCTACACGGGAAACTCAGAACTTGTGGCGCTGCGCCACGGCTATTCGGGGCGGTCTTTGCTGGCGCAATCGCTGACGGCCCAAGCGTCGTGGCGGGCCCTGCCGACGCAGGTGTCAGCGGTGAAACATGCGGTGGCGCCGTACTGCTATCGATGCCCACTGAAACTGACCTATCCGGAGTGCGGCGTCGCCTGCGCTGAGGATGTGGATGAACTGATCCGCACCACCACCACGGGGAAGGTGGCGGGAATCCTGGCTGAGCCGATCATGGGTGTCGGCGGTTTTATCACACCGCCGGACGAATACTTCAAGATGGTGGCCGAGATTGTCCGCAGTTACGGCGGCCTCTTTATCTCCGATGAGGTGCAGACAGGCTTCGGCAGGACCGGCACCATGTGGGGGATAGAACAGTACGGCGTGGATCCGGACATGATCACCGTCGCGAAGGGGATCGCCAACGGCATGCCCCTCGCTGCCGTGGTGACAACCAAAGAGATTGCGAGTACACTGACCAAAAACACCATCTCCACGTTCGGAGGAAATCCCGTCAGTTGCGCCGCCGCCAACGCCACCATAGACATCATCGAGCGGGACAGTTTGAAGGACAACTCAGCCGCCATGGGGGCGGTTCTCCGGGCGGGACTTGAGGAGCTTCAGGAGAAATATCCCAAGGTAATTGGCGAGGTGCGCGGGAAAGGACTCATGCAGGGGATTGAACTTGTGGTGGATGAGACCGCCGGCGACAGGACACCCAACACCGCCGCAGCAGATCAGTTGATGGAAGAGACGAAAAAGCGCGGGCTCCTTCTCGGGCGGGGCGGCATCTACGGCAACGCTATGAGGATATCACCGCCGCTGGTCATCACCAAAGATGAAGTGGAAGAGGCGATGGGCATCATGGACGATGCATTCAAAGCGATGGAGGCATGAGATGAATTACGGTTACCAGAGAACTGTGGATATCAAGTTTGACGAGGTGGACTCGAAAGTCCGGGAGATGCTGATGGAGCAAGGGTTCGGCATCTTGACGGAGATCGATGTGAAGCAGGCGTTCAAGGAAAAACTGGACATCGATTTTCAGCGGTATCGAATCCTCGGCGCCTGCAATCCGCCCTTAGCCCATGAGGCACTCACCGCCGAACTGGAGGTAGGAATGCTGATGCCGTGCAACGTCGTCATCTGGGAGAACGGTGACGGCAGCGTCACTCTCTCCGCCGCAGATGCGGAGTCGCTCCTTTCGGTGGCAGACGCCGATCTCAACCACATTGCTGTTGATGCAAACCAACGCTTGAAAACAGCCATCGACGCGGTGTAAACTCCCGCCTGAAGCCATGCCGATGTTCGATTACAGATGTGACAGTTGCGGACACAAGTTCGAGGAACTGGTCTTCTCCACGGGAGACGAACCTGAAATGTGTCCTATTTGCAGCGCCGCCTCTCCAGAAAAACTGATGAGCGCCCCGGCGCCGCTTGCCGACGCTGCCGTCTCAGCGGCCTCTGAGGCGTGCCCCTGTGGAGAGAAACAGGGGACAGGCTTTTCGTGAGCATAACCCAGCTTCCGGTCGGAAGCGGCTGAGCCTCTTTACTCAATCTTGACTCCCGAGCATTACGGCGTCTGGTCACTCCTGCCACCGGTGGGAGCGCTGGGCCTTGCGCTCTGGAAGAAGCAGATCTATCCAGCCCTGCTGTTTGGCATCTGGCTCGGCTGGCTGGTGCTGAACGAGTGGAACCCCGTCTCCGCCACCGGCGCTACGGTGGCAGGTATTGTAAATGTTTTCTCGGACGTGGGGAATACGCGTGTCCTTCTCTACAGTCTTGCTGTGGGCGGGACGCTTACCCTCATCAGCGCCACGGGAGGCGTTGCCGGTTTTATCAACTGGCTGGAAGAGCGGCGGTGGGTCCGGAACAGGACTCAAGCCCAGATTGTCCCCTTCCTTGTCGGCATCCTCATCACCGTGGAAAGTTCCATCACCTGCCTCGTGGCGGGGACGGTGGGGCGGCCCCTCACCGACCGCTTCAAGGTGAGCCGCGAGAAGCTCGCCTACATTTGTGATTCCACTTCGGCACCCATCTGCATCCTTGTCCCTTTCAACGGGTGGGGCGCCTTTATCATCGGACTCCTGTCGGTTCAGGGAATCGAGTCGCCGGTAGCCCTTCTGTTCCAGAGCGTCCTGGTTAATTTCTACCCCATGGCCGCTATTGCCATCGTGCTGTTCACCGTCTTGCGGAAATGGAACATCGGCCCAATGAAGAGCGCTGAAGAAAGAGCAGAGACTGAGGGAAAGGTTTACGGCGACACCGCCCGCCCCATGATTGCCGATGATGTGGTGGGCGTGGAGCCGATGGCGGGGATAAGACACCGTGCCGTGAACCTCGTTGCGCCTGTGGTCACCATGGTGCTTAGCATTGTGGCGGGGATATACCTCACTGGGAGAATGAGCACCGGGCCGGGCGCCGGCCTCTGGGACATCATTAAAGCAAGCTCCGGCTCCACCGCTGTACTTTGGGCAGTGATTATGAGTCTTGTGGTAATCGCCGCGCTGAACCTTTTCCGAGGGCTCTCTCTCGGTAAGTTTATCGATCTCGTTTTCAAAGGGATGGGCGGCATGATCCCAGTGGTGAGTCTGTTGCTTCTCGCCTTCGCTCTCGGTGGCGTGGTGCGGGAATTAGGGACGGGCGTCTATGTGGCGGGCGTAATCTCCGGCGTCCTTAATACAAAAATGGCGGTGATAGGACTTTTTCTGATTTCGTGCTTTGTGGCGTTCTCAACGGGGACGTCCTGGGGCACTTTCGCCGTTATGGTTCCTATCGCAGTCCCAATGGCGGCGGCGCTTGACGGAAGTACGCCCATGTTCCTTGCGGCGGTCTTAGGCGGCGGCGTGTTTGGCGACCACTGCTCCCCCATCTCTGACACCACAATAATCTCCTCAATGGCGTCGGCGTCGGATCACATCGATCACGTCCGGACGCAGGTTCCTTACGCCGTGGTGGGGGCGGTGATAACGACTGTTCTTTATCTTATTCTCGCTTAGACGCTGTCAGGAAAGACTGTTCCAGAACCGGCGGGGCAGGTTGCTGGGAGTCTAGAGGGAGGTCAAGCAGGTTGGCAATGAGTGCGGCGGTCTGTGTGGTGTGGCTTGAGTCCACCACAGTCCCTTTCTCGATGCCTCTTCCCACGGCGAAGAGTGTAGTCTTCAGTTGAGGATTTCGCGGATCGCCACCGTGGCCACCACCACTATGTTGGAAAACGAACGGCTGTACAAGCTCGCCGGGGAAGTTGTAGCCAGCCTCAGCCAACAGGACAAAGTCTGTTTCACCGTAGCCGTTCAGTGCGGGGGGTACCTTCTTCGCGGCCAGAAGCGTCCCCCACGGCACATCCTCGAAGATTGAAACGACTTTCTCCCGAACTGTAGCATCGGTTGGATTCTTTAGCCTAATGAACGCCGAGCCGCCGGCCGGATGGGCCACGGCATCCCACTCTGTGATACCGCCGTCTTGAATCGTCAGGAGGCCCTCCTGTTCAAAGAGAGCGTTCAGGCGGATGTCGGTGTGGTGGTCCACGTGGCCGTGATCGCCGGTGACGATGAGCGTGGTGGCGGGCCACTGGTTCAGGTCACTAATCATCGCCATCACCGAGCCGATGAGTGAATCGGCAAAAACAAACGCCTCCTTCACACTCTCGTGGTGTCGCCCGTGCTTGTGTTGCACATCGTCCGTTTGAATAATGTGATAACCGGTAAGGTGAGGCAGCGTCTTCCTGAAGATTGTTTTGAAAATGTGGTGGAGGTTCAGGTCTCTCTGAAAGCCGTGGGTCGACTCCGCACTGGAACTGAGTCCGCCAAAGAAGGCAAAATATTCGATAAGCTTGGACGGCCGGTCGTGCCGGCGGACGAGATCGAGCGTCGATAGCGTTTGGCCGCTCATCGGCTCAATCTCCGGTATGTTGTAATCGAAAGGCCCGCTCACAGAAACAGGCCACGGCGTTGACGCTGTGATCAGACCCTTCTCCTGAGCGAGATGGAAAACGGTGGGGACTTTCAGACTGTCGGCCCACCAGTACCACGGTTCAAAGTTCCGCGCCGGATCGAAGAGATGGTTATGACTGATGCCGTGTTCGAAAGGGAGCCTGCCGGTCACCATGGACGTATGGGCTGGGAATGTGTGAGAAGGGAAGACGGTGGTCACTTCTTTTATATGAGCGCCTTCGGACGCCATTCGCCTCAAGCTTGGGAGATCGTTTTCGGTAAAGCCGTTGGCGGTAGGATCGAGAAAGATGTCGGCGCGGAGGCCGTCGATAGAGATGAGAATCACGCGGGGATCGGTTGCATCTCCCTTCGGCAGACAGCCGGACAGAAAGAGAGTGCAGAACAGAAGACTGAAGTAAGGAGAGAGTTTGGGAACCGGTCGGATGATGTTGAGCGGCCGGCTTACTTCAGGTAAAGAATCTTGCGGGACAGCCGCTCTTTTCTCCCACGGATAGAACGCCACTCCGCCGTGACAATATATATCCCCCCGGCGAAGGGTGACGCATCCCACGAGTGCTGGGATTGTCCCACCGGCAGGAAACCGTTGTGGACGGTTGCGACCTCTTTCCCTAGAAGATCGTGTACAACGAGCTTTACATCGGACGGAGAGTGGAGGGACAGCGAGATGGTCGTGCGGCTGTTGAACGGAGAGGGATAGACGGAGAAAAGACTGTAACTGTCCGGAGCAGCGCCGTCCTCAAGTGCGAGGGGTTGGCCCTTGTCCGTCAGACTCTGTATCCAAGCGAAGCCGCTAAAGAGCAGGATCGCCGCCGCCTCGCCGTGCGTCCCACAGTCGCAGTCGTACAGTTCAACATTTTTGGCGCCGTTTTTCTTGAAGGTGTCATAAGCCAATTCAGCATTCTCGATGGGGACAAGATCATCACCGGTACTGTGGAAAAGACGCATAGGCGCTTTCGGTGCCCAGTCATAGAGATCGTTGTCCCGTAGGGCTTCACGAAGAGGATGGTCATCATCGCCTCTAAATTCCTCCACAATTTCCGGCTTCAGGATTTCCATCGGCACCGACGGCATCACATCATTGATTTCGCTGCCCGAGTGGGTTCCGTCAAAAAGTGGCGGCAGGGAAGAAGCGTACTCTTCCTTAAGATAGTCGGCGGGACTGTCATACAGATTGTAATATTCATCGAGGGCGAACAGGACGTAGGGGAGATAGTGTGGTTGCGGATATTCCCCCCCGGAGAGCATGACGTCGGTCATGACGCCGGACATGTCATAGGCGCCTGCACCGGGAGCCGAGGCGGTGATGGTGAACTCGTCGGCGTGTTCCTCTTCCATCATCTTGTGGGCTGCCATCATGGTATAGCCGCCCTCCGAATAACCGGTGAGGAACAGCTGCCCGTTGGTCTCAATTCCCTCCAGTTCGCAGAAGGCTCGGGCGGCCCTGAGCATGTCAATGATGGCGGTGGCGTTGGGTTTTGCCATCTGGTATGGATGGAACAGTTCTGATTCGCCCAGGCCGAGGTAATCGGGAATGACGGTGAGGTAGCCCGATGAGGCAGTCCACATGGCGACAATGCCGTAGCCGCCATCGAAGCCTGTGGCAGAAGAGGCCTCATCCCGCTTCACCAAGGTTCCCGCCTGGAAGCTGAGAACGGGCAGTGCGAATTCAGGTTTCTTCGGAACAGTCACCGTCCCTGAGGCTATAGTCGGCTCACCGAAAGGATCGATAGTTTCATAGACAAGTTTGTAGATGGATGCCCCGTAAGTCGCCTTGAAGAAGAGGACAGCATCCGACAGTTCGCGGTCGATCTGATAGGCGGTCCTGTGTTCGAGCAGTTCGGAGGAGATGAGCCGCCCCCGTTCACCAGTAAGAGATTGACTCCAGCAAACGGAGATGAGCGCTACGTTTAAGATTAGAATCAGCCTGCCGGAAGTTTTCATAAAGGAACCTTTTGTGAAAGAGGTGAGAAGTTACCCCTCGAAAAAGAACAGTCTTTGATTGTCGTAAAAGTCGGCGTAGAGACTTTCCATAGAATCGATGATGTAGTAGCGATCCTGAATATCGCTGTAGTCAAATCTTGTCATCACCACCTCTTCCATATCAAACGGAAGAAGCGCGGATGAGTCTGACTCACCACGGCTGCACGCCACCACATTCATCACTTCATCATAGCCGGAGATGATGCCGGAGCCGTAGAGCTCGTGATCCATATCGTTTGCATCGGTGCGCCAGTTCTCGCTCTCAGGCTGTTTCTTCATGATGCCGAATTCGTAACTCCACCAGGCAAAATTCTGGAGCCGCTTCAGGTTGTGCGCCACCAGCTCAGGCCCGAGGTTCCGCTCGTCTACCAGAATCTGATGACCGAGTTTCCCGACATCGGCGAGGAAATCTCCGAAAGCTCTGTTCATCAGGAAAGGCGCGTGTCCGCGGATGTCGTGGAAGATGTCCGGCTCGGGTGTATACTCGTCCGTGTTTGCAATGGCGCGGCCGGCGTATTTTTCTTCTAGCCGTTCCGACTGCCGAACGATATCGGTGACAGGGAATTTCCTCTGAGCGTTCAACTCAAAGAAGAGCCACTCATCCAAAAAACCGGCCACAGGCGTAACCTCCCAGCCGCTGGCGTCTCTGATCCGGGGCGACAGTTGGGAAAAGTTGGGCCACTCATAAGCCGACAGCCCCAGCGCATCGATGCCGTCCAGGTATTCCTTGGAAGCGTATCGGTTGAGCGGCTCCACCAACTTTTCATAAAGCCGCATCCAGACGCCCAACTCATTATCCGTTATAGCCTCATAATCCTGTTCAATGAGATAGTCGTCCTCTTTGGAGAAGATCTTTACGTCTCCCACCGCGTTGGGCAGGAGGTGGCTGAACAGGTGGTCGTACTTGGTAGAGCTGTCGATCACAGCAACCCAATTTACAGCATCTTGCCCATATTGCGGGATCAGGAAGCGCCATTTTTCGATTTTTCATTTTTTCTTGACATTTATCGTGCAAACAGGTTACACTCGAGGCGATTGGCTTCCCTAATCCGGGGTAGATAGCTAAACGAAAATCCGAGGTAACCTGTGAACCGAACAGCGAAAAGTATCTTTGTTCTGCTGGCTTTCTGTCTGCTGGCCGGCGATAATCTCTCTGCACAACTCCTTGGTAGGAGAGGAGAGGCCTTTGATGTTAGCGGTAAAGTACTGGATCTTGAAGGAGAAGGTGTTGCTGATGTAGAAGTTGTTCTTCGTGACCCGGATGGGAAAGAGGTTGGCAGTGAGACGACCAAAAAACGAATTGGGAAGGGGAATTTTGAATTCAGCAAGATTTCTCCGGGGACTTACACAGTTTCCGCAAGGGGCGATGCTGGAGAGGCCAGCCAGGAGGTGGTAGTTGAAGATGATGACGTGGAAGTGGAACTGACATTGGGTGCCGAACCGGCGGAAGAAAATCAGCGTGTGGCTAAGGGTGAAACAGCGGCAGGGGCAGAAGGGACACCAGGGCGGATGCCTCAGGAAGAATATGTGATGACCGAAATCAGTTTTGAGATGAAAAAAATGGCTGCGGAGTTAGATCACCTCGCCGGCCAAGTGAGAGATCTTCAGGCCAGAAGCGAAATGTGGATCAACCCGCTCTCAATTTACCAGAAAGAAATTATCCTCGATAACGGAAGCACCGTGTTTGGCAAAGTTGTCTATCAGGATGAGGATGTGCTGAAGGTAGAATCACTGGTGGGCTACCTTGTTATTGACCGCAGCACGGTTGTAAGGATTGTGGAGAATGTGATGGCTCAGGAAGAGCCGGAGTATGTCCCTGAGCAGATTCGTGAATCCTACAGTCCGCCACCCATGCCGAAACTGGCACAGCCCCGGTATGTGTCCGCCGACCCATCGGATCGATCCTCAAGCCGCGACAGAGCTGCAAATATTGTCCTTGTCGGCAACATTGCAGAAAAGACCGACAGATCTAACAACAAGACACTTGCGGGGCAGGTGAAAAATGTGGGTGGTAACAGAGCCGACTTTGTGAAAGTCAATTTTGTTTTGAGGAAGAACTGGAGCGGCGAGACGAGAACGCTCACAACCTTCGTTTCCGGTTCCTACCACACCTTTGATTCGGGGATCACCACTGATTCGTCCCTGCTACCGGGGGCCTCCGGAAACTTTGAGCTGATCATTCCAGCTGATGTGGGGGCATTTCTCGGGTATTCCTACACCATCGATTGGGAAGAGTACGAATGATCAGCCGACATCGACTCAGAGCAACACCAATCCTCGCGGCAAGCTTGCTCCTATCGATTGTCATCGGCCAGCAATCTTCATCAACAACCACTTCCGGGAATGACGCATTCTTCCTTGACCTCGGCGTCGTCATCGAGCCTGCCAGCGGGAAAGAAAAAGTTGACCGTTATATAAAGAGTCCTCCTGAGGAAGTCTCCTTCTTTGTGGACAAGAAGCCAAGTGGATCGGTCTACATGGCATCCACTAGAGAACTCCATGCCACACTGCAGGGAATTCACGAAAAGATCGACGGCCTCGAATCGAGCATTCATAATGAAGTGGAAGGGCTGAAAGAAGAGAATTTCCGCCGAATGAATGAACGGATCGCCCTTCTTGAAAAGGCGTTGGGGGCACAGATGACAACTCTCCAAACAGAGAACAAGGAGTTGCGGACACTGCTTTCCGACTTCCTCGCTCAGGAGACTCCGCCTGTGGAGGAAGCCTTCATCTCCCCAGAAATTGAAGTTGAGTCGGCCCCTCCTCTGCCGGGCGTGACGCTTGATGATTATTCAGAAGTGGAACCGGAAGAAGATGCAACATCGGCTGCCCCTGTGGAACCGACTTTCAACCGGATGGTCTACATGAATGGCGTTCTTGCCTATCAGCGCCAGGACTACGGTGCGGCAGTGGGACATTTTGAAAAACTTTCGCTTTCCGAACTGGATGACATCACCGCCGGGAACATTCTCTACTGGCTGGCTGAGTGCCATTTCCGTCTCAGAAACTACAGAGCGGCGCTGCGCTTGCTCGATAGAGTGGATGTCCTCTTCGAATCGGATAAGCGTGATGACGCAATGG